>ENA-OWND01001418-OWND01001418.1-metagenome-genome-assembly--contig:-NODE-1418-length-14671-cov-27.593938_pt1 | contig 14671 bp, 11 predicted proteins | sample MGYA00245342_ERZ651119 | MGnify/ENA primary metagenome ERZ651119 (study PRJEB26857, sample SAMEA4031756) | metagenome | biome: human; feature: oral; material: saliva | place: Philippines | collected 2014...
TAGGCTCTTGAGTCGTAGTGGTTGTGGTTGTAGGCTCTTGAGTCGTAGTGGTTGTAGTAGTTGGCTCTTGAGTCGTAGTAGTTGTAGTAGTTGTAGTGGTTGATGTCATATCGCCATCCACTCCACCGTTTGCATTAATATTTGCAACAGATGCATTGACTTCCTTTGCAACAACTGCTTGCTCACCTTTAACGTGATACCATACCTTAGTATTGTTTAAGAAATTCTTTTGATTTTCATTCTCTACTTTAGTCTGGTAAAAGATCAGGACACCAGTCTTATTAATTTCACTTTGAGGAATCGTAACTGTAATTTTTCCTGCAGCATCAACTGTGAATGTTGATCCAGGAAAGGCTGCTAAGAAATCATCGATAGCAGTTGAGCCACCGTAATATCCTGGTTTGTTACCTGTAGTAGTAATACTAAAACTATCTTTTACAAGTGAATGACCACCTTGGATGTCATCTTCAACACGAACATCACCATCTACATCTAAGTTCATTGCATTAATGGTTAGTGTCCAAAGAATATGTTCAGGATCATTCGCGTGCATATCTCCCGCTTTGAGATAGAATGGAGCGCTGTTAACACCAGTAGCTATTTTCTTAACGTTTAATTCTACTTTTCTAGCTCCACTAATAATAGTGAATTTTCCGACATGCTCCTTATCGGTTGCTGTATCGTTATGACCCTCAATCTCAAACTCACCCCAACCGCGAATGTTTTGAAGGTTTTTGATAGCTTCATTGAAAGTAACTGTCGCAGATCCATCTGTAATGACCATGTCTCCAACGTAAGTTCCGTCAATACTTAATGGAATAGTCTTTTTAAATCCTATCCCAAAGACTGTTCCAGAACTAGTCCAATTAACTTTTAATGTATCCCCCGGTTGAATCTTTTGTGCATGCTCATCAAATGTAAACTTAACAGTTGTTTGTCCACCATCTGTGATTTCTTCTGATGAAACAGTAAGTGAGCTAATATTGTTGCTGACATCGCCAGCTTTTACCATATCAGATTGCGATAATACGATGAATAATAATGGTAAAAATACAATAAAGAAGACTTTGACAAGTCTACTTAGATTCATTTTTTTCATTTTCTTCTCCCATTTTTCTCCAATTATCTACATCAATTTGTATGTTGTTGCCAAAAACTTACAAAATTGAGAAATTTTTATAGGTGTCTTTTAAGACGACATTAATAAAAATGCACCCCCCACTAGTCTATTTTCAAAAAAGACATCTACAAAGTGAATTATATCACAAATTAGTAAGATTTTAACAATAAAAATATTTTATCTATGAAATTTTAAGGATTTTATTAAAATCAGATAAATGAAAAAGGACTATTGTTTGTTTAAATAGTCCTTTTAGCTTAAAGTGGAACAACTTCAAGCTTATGTTTTATCTCATTGTCACAAATTCTTCGGATCCGGTTGGGTGAATGGCGACGGTTGCGTCGAAATCGGCTTTTGTCGCTCCCATCTTGATAGCAACTGCAAATCCTTGGATCATTTCATCGACTCCGTAGCCAAGACCATGAAGGCCAACGACCCTTTCTTCGGGACCAGCAGTGATGAGTTTGAATTTTGCTTGCTGGCGGTGTTGGGTAACAGCGGTGTACATGGAAGCAAATTGAGAAGTATAGACTTTGATATTCTCTTTACCATAAGTTTGCTGGGCTTCTTCCTCCGTTAGGCCAACGGTTCCAATAGCAGGGTGAGAAAAGACAACGGTTGGGATGTTTGTATAATCCATTTTGGCATTGACTTTTCCATTGAATAGTCGTTCAGAAAGAGTGCGTCCAGCTTTAATAGCGACAGGAGTTAATTCTTTTTCTCCTGTAACATCCCCAAGAGCATAGATTCCTGGAACAACTGTATTCTGGTATTCATCCACTGCAATGAATCCTTTTTCATTTAAGGTGACGCCTGCAGCTTCTAGATTGAGATCCTGGACGTTTGGTTTTCGTCCTGTTGCCCAGATAACATGATCTGCCACGTGGCTGGTCATATCCTCAAAATAAATCTTCACACGACCGTCTGCTAATTTTTCAAGCTTCATGGGAACCTTATGTTTGTGAAGCGGAAGGTTTTGTTTTTCCATTTCTTCCATTAAGCCATCGACAATGTAGGAATCAAAACTACGTAAAACCCGATCTTTTCGGATGAAGAGGTCTGTTTGGACTCCTAAATGGTGGAGCACACCAGCTAGCTCCACCGCGATGTAGCCAGCTCCAATAATGGCAACGGAACTTGGAAGTTCTTCCCAAGCAAAGACATCATCAGAAGTTTCGCCAAATTCAGCTCCAGGAACAGAAGGAATAAAGGGATGGGCACCGGTCGCAATTACGATATGCTTGGCCTTAATGGTTTCTCCATTTACCTCAACCGTATGAGCATCCACAAAACGGGCACGTCCTTCAATTCGTTCAACCCCATTGCGTTTGAAACTGCCATCATAGGAATTACGGGAACGGTCAATATAGGCTTCGCGATTTTTTCTTAAGGTTGCAAAATCAAATTTTGTTTGTTCAGAAGTAAATCCATAGTCTGGTCCATAATCGCGAATAGCTTCTGCAATTTGTGCACCATACCACATAATCTTTTTAGGCACACATCCTCTGTTGACACAGGTGCCACCCAATTGTTTTTCTTCAATGACGGCAGCGCGCGCTCCGTGCTCCCCAGCCCGGTTCATCGTAGCGATTCCTCCACTACCTCCACCGATTGAAATAATATCAAATTCTTTCATGTTTTCCTCCTAAATGGGATTTCAGTTTGATTGTAATATCAACTGTTACAAAAGTCAAGGGTTTAGCATGTTACCAAGCATTTAAATTTCATTTTGCCGTGTCAATTTTAGATAGAAAAGTAAGGAAATATGGTATACTATGGTATAGAATAAAACGCTTTCTTTGATGGAGAAAAACGATGAAGAAATTGAAAAAATGGCAACTATTTACAGCTGCAGGTGCAGCAATTGTGGTGATTGGAACAGGAAGTGTGATGATGTTTTCGCACCCAAGTACTCCTGATCAAGCAATCACGAAAGAAACTCCAATGGTGCAAACGGTCAAGGATGGATCGATCGCTTCTTCAGTCTTGTTAACTGGGAAAGTCACTGCCAACCAGGAACAGTATGTCTATTTTGATGGAACCAAAGGGGATTTGCAGTCGATTTTGGTCAATGTAGGAGATCAAGTAACGGCCGGTCAGCCAATTGTTCAGTATAGCAGTACAGAGGCCCAAACCGCTTATGATGCAGCCGTTCGTGCTGTCAATAAGGCAGATCGTCAGTTAAATGACTTACTGACAAATGGTGTGACCATTGATACGACAGGCGATGAAGAAGCAGATGCCAAATCAGCTTCGCAGACCCAGCGAACAGTCGATTCTCAAGCTAGCGATTTACGAGATGCCAAGTCGGATGCGGTCGATAATATGAACAAGGCTAAGGCTCTTCTGGATGCGACAACAGTTAGGAGTAATACAGATGGTACCGTGGTCGAAGTCAATAAAGATGTTTCAAAATCGACTACAGGGACCAACCAAACTCTGGTTCACATTGTGAGCAACGGGAATTTACAAGTCAAAGGGGAGTTGTCTGAATACAATTTGGCCAATATCTCTGAAGGTCAGGAAGTGGTCCTCACTTCCAAGGTTTATCCGGATAAAACCTGGACAGGAAAGATTTCTTATGTAGCCAACTATCCGACCGACGCGGGTCAAGCAGGTGCCAATGCAGCAGGTGGAACACAAGGAAGCGGTGGAGCCAAGTACCCATTCACAGTGGATATTACCAGTGAGATTGGGGAACTCAAACAAGGCTTTTCTGTCAATATTGAAGTCAAAAGTTCTACTCAACATCCCCTTGTTCCCGTGACAAGTGTCATGGCTGATGGGGATACGAGCTATGTATGGACGGTCGAAAATGGCAAGGCTAAGAAAGTAAAAGTGACGCTTGGTAACGCCGATGCTGAAAACCAGGAAATCTTGTCAGGCTTGAAGAAAGATGCTCAAGTTATTGTGAATCCTAATGAGAAACTGGAAGATGGAAAAGAGATCGGAAAATATGACAAAATTGATTGAACTAAAAGGAATCAATAAAACCTATAAAAATGGGGATCAGGAACTTCGTGTCTTAAAAGACATCGATTTAGAAGTCGAAGAGGGAGAATTTGTGGCCATTATGGGTCCATCTGGCTCAGGGAAATCGACCTTGATGAACGTCATTGGCTTGTTGGACCGCCCGACCAGCGGAGAGTATTTCCTAGAAGGTCAGGAGGTTGGAAATCTCAGTGAGAAAAAATTAGCACGTGTTCGAAATGAACAGATCGGTTTTGTCTTTCAACAATTCTTTCTTCTCTCTAAGCTCAATGCCTTTCAAAATGTGGAACTGCCTCTCATTTATGCAGGAGTTCATCCTGCTAAACGGAAGGAATTAGCTGAGCAGTACCTTGAAAAGGTAGAGCTCCATTCTCGCATGCACCATTTGCCTTCAGAGCTCTCAGGGGGTCAAAAACAGCGGGTTGCTATTGCTCGAGCCCTTGTCAATCAGCCAGCCATCGTCTTAGCAGATGAGCCGACTGGAGCCCTAGATACCAAGACGGGGGAGCAAATAATGGACTTGTTAACCAAGCTAAACCAAGAAGGAAAAACCATTATCATGGTTACACACGAGCCAGAAATTGCAGCCTTTGCGCATCGTCGCATCGTCATTCGTGATGGAGTGATCTCCTCAGATAGCAAGCTGGAAAGGGGGACCTAATGCAAAATTGGAAATTTGCGATCAGCTCAATTATGAGCCATAAATTACGGTCTTTCTTGACCATGGTGGGGATCATTATTGGGGTCGCTTCTGTCGTTGTCATCATGGCTCTGGGAGATGGTATGAAAGCTGGTGTCACCAAGACCTTCACCAAGGACCAAGAGTATGTACAAATCTCTTATTCTCCCAACAAGAGTGGCTATGTGACTGGGATCAATATTGGTCCTTCTGATGATACTGGAGAAGGAGAAGGCGGAGGCGAAAGTGGCCCTGCAGCTGAAGACCGAGGGATGGCTGCTCCATCGGATATCGATGGGGAAAACGCTGAAGATGTTGATGGTCAAGTCCAAGAAGCACCACCAGTTGTGCAAGAATCTTGGGTTAAGGAATTAACCAAGATTCAAGGCATCGATGGTTACTATGTTAGCAATACCTCCAATGCAACCATTGCTTTTCAAAAGAAAAAAGCAGAAGGGGTAAACATCCAAGGGGTAAATGAAACCTATTTTTCTGTCAAAAAGGTTGAGCTCTTATCTGGACGAAAATTAACCCCTTCAGACTATAGTAATTTCTCCCGGGTGGTGCTCCTTGATGAAGGATTGGCCCAACAATTATTTGGAACGGAGAATCCACTGAATCAGGTGGTCTCTGTTGGGGATAACAATTATCGCGTCGTTGGTATTTTCAAGGATCCAAATGCAGGGACAGCCCTCTATGGAGCTTCTTCAGGTGGAAGTGCCTTGATGGCCAATACCCAGCTGGCTTCTGAATTTGGAACAGACGAGATTCAGAACATTGTCGTTCATGTTCCAAATGTGAAAGAAATCAAATCTGTTGGGATCGAAGCTGCTCAAAAGTTAACAGAACTTTCAGGTGTTCGCCAGGGAGAATTTCAAATCTTTAATTTGGATAGCATCCTAGAGGAAACCAATAAAGTAGTAGGAATTATGACATCAGTCATCGGAGCTATTGCTGGGATTTCCCTCTTAGTTGGTGGGATTGGAGTCATGAATATCATGTTGGTTTCTGTCACAGAGCGGACGAGAGAAATTGGTCTTCGCAAAGCATTGGGAGCAACCCGAGGTAAGATTTTGGTTCAATTTTTGATTGAGTCGATGGTCTTAACCATCATTGGTGGGCTGATTGGCCTTGGCCTTGCTTATGGTGTGAATAGCTTGATTACTACACTCGCAGCAGCCTCCCTAGAAGGACCACCGATTATTTCCTTAAATGTCGCCATCGGCAGTATTATTTTCTCTGCTTTTGTAGGCATCATCTTTGGAATTTTACCAGCGAATAAGGCTTCTAAGTTAAATCCGATCGAAGCACTGCGTTATGAATAAAAAATAGGAGCGGGTCAGGATGAATGGTTCAAGATTCTCCACGCTCCTTTTTGATGCTGTTGTGGAATAGTTTGTCGAAACCTTTTCAATCATCTCGCCCTGTACAGGTTAAACAGTTTAAGCAGTCAACGACAGTTTTCAGATATTATTTGAGTATAGCTTCGAGAGGTTACATTTTACCTAGCCTTATTTTTGTTTAATTGGTAAATATTAGTGAATTTCTGGCCTAAATATGATAGAATAGGGGAGAATAACTTAGGAGGTTCCAAATGACTACTGAACATATGGAAGAATTAAATGACCAGCAGATTGTCCGTCGTGAGAAAATGGCGGCCCTTCGTGAACAAGGAATCGATCCATTTGGAAAGCGATTCGAACGTACTGCAAATTCAGGTCAATTAAAAGAAAAATATTCAGAATTAGATAAAGAACAACTCCACGACTTGAACGAAACAGCTATTATTGCCGGTCGTCTTGTAACAAAACGTGGAAAAGGAAAGGTTGGCTTTGCCCATCTTCAAGACCGTGAAGGTCAAATTCAGATCTACGTTCGTAAGGATGCTGTTGGAGAAGAAAACTACGAGATCTTCAAAAAAGCAGACCTTGGTGATTTCCTTGGTGTTGAAGGGGAAATCATGCGCACAGATATGGGTGAACTTTCGATTAAAGCAACTCATATCACTCACTTGTCAAAAGCCCTTCGTCCTTTGCCTGAAAAATTCCACGGACTTTCAGACGTTGAAACCATCTATCGCAAACGTTATTTGGATTTGATTTCAAACCGTGAAAGCTTCGAACGCTTTGTAACCCGTTCAAAAATCATCTCTGAAATCCGTCGTTATTTAGATGGTCAAGGATTCCTTGAAGTGGAAACACCAGTGCTTCACAATGAAGCTGGTGGTGCGGCTGCCAAACCATTTATCACTCACCACAATGCGCAAAACATTGACATGGTGCTTCGTATCGCGACTGAGCTCCACTTGAAACGTTTGATTGTTGGTGGGATGGAACGCGTTTACGAAATCGGACGGATCTTCCGTAACGAAGGAATGGATGCCACTCACAACCCTGAATTCACTTCGATCGAAGTCTACCAAGCTTACGCTGACTTCCACGATATCATGGACTTAACAGAAGGCATTATCCAACATGCTGCGAAAGCGGTCCATGGTGATGGTCCAATTGACTACCAAGGAACAGAAATCAAAATCAATGAACCATTCAAACGGGTTCACATGGTTGATGCGATCAAAGAAATCACAGGTGTTGACTTCTGGCAAGACATGACCTTTGAAGAAGCTGTAGCACTTGCAAACGAAAAACATGTACCAGTTGAAAAACACTACACAGAAGTGGGACAAATTATCAATGCCTTCTTCGAAGAATTCGTTGAAGAAACCTTGACACAACCAACTTTTGTTTACGGTCACCCAGTAGCAGTATCTCCATTGGCTAAGAAAAATCCAGAAGATCCACGCTTCACTGACCGTTTCGAACTCTTCATCATGACCAAAGAGTATGCGAATGCCTTCACGGAATTGAATGATCCGATCGATCAATTACAACGGTTCGAAGCGCAAGCGCGTGCCAAAGAATTGGGAGATGACGAAGCTACAGGCATCGACTATGACTATGTTGAAGCCCTTGAATATGGTATGCCACCAACAGGTGGACTTGGAATTGGTATTGACCGTCTCGTTATGTTGTTGACAAATGTAACAACGATTCGCGACGTCCTTCTCTTCCCAACTATGAAATAAGCTAAAAGAAAACACTGATCGCAAGATCAGTGTTTTTTAGTCTTCCATATAAGAGGTGTCGTTCCAAGTGTCTAAGTGATAGTGCTCAAAATCATCTGTTGTCAGAATCGTCACGCTGGCATTATCTAGTCCGCCATTTTTGCGGAGTTCTCCTGTTTCATAACCAAGCAAGGTTCGAATAGAAGCTGTCAAATTAGCCCCATGTCCAACGATGAGAACAGTATCGAGCTCTTTTCCTTTCAGGCTTTTTACAAAATCACAGGTACGTTTGGTCGTTTCATAGACAGATTCTGCATCAAAGATTTCATTTTGAAAGCGAGCTAGGTTATGGCGAAAGGCATCCATTTGTTGGGGATAGATAGCTGAAATGGTAGAAATTTTAGCTCCTTCTAATTTTCCCAAATTCCACTCACGAAGAGCAGGCGTTGCTTGCAATTCTAGAGGTGTCTCCAATTGATCGAGGATGATCTGTGCGGTATGGACTGTTCGTGGCAGATCACTTGCAAAGGCTGCATCAAAAGGAACAGTAGCTAGGTGCTTTCCTAATTTTTCAAGCTGATGAATAGAGGCTGGTAACAGCGGAGAATCGCCATTTGATCCCTGAAAACGTCCTTCTTCATTCCATTCTGTCCGTCCGTGTCGAATAAAATATAGTTTCACAATCTTGTCTCCTTCTTTGTCATTATTCTAAAATATCTGCAAAAGTCGCTTGTACGAAGTCTGCTAGAAGTTGTGGTTTGATTTGAATACTATGGCCGATTTCCCCAGCAGATACGATCATGCTCTCTAACTGAAGGGCTGATTCATCGATAAAGATTGGGAAAGGATGCTTTTGACGAATGCCCACCGGATTATTGGCCCCATGAATATAACCTGTTGTTTTTTCGAGATCCTTTTGAGGAATCATAGCCACTTTCTTATTTCCCGATAATTTGGCCAATTTTTTCTCTGAAAGATGCTCCGTAATAGGAATGATCCCAATCACGGGACCCGTTTTATCTCCTTTGAGAGCTAGGGTTTTGAAAATAGTAGAGCGATCAATCCCTTCTGGTAAGATCCCTTCTAAAGCGTTGATTTGTAAGCCTATGTGCTCGATTTTTGCTTTTGTCAAGATCTGTTCGACCAAGGGTTTTTTCACTTTATTTTTTTTTGCCATGGCTTTCTCCTTTTCTCTTTTTCTCTACAAAATCAGATTTCATTAGACCATTATAACATATAATAGCGGTGATATTGCTTTCTCCTTTAAAAATAGAAAACAGCAGAAAAAGTGAAGATCACTTGATCTGCTGTTTTAAGGCTATGAGGAAGAGCCATCTTTTTGTACCTTGAAAAGTTTCCGATAAATCGCTTCTTGGTCTTGCGTCGGAGCAATTTGGTTGAGATCCAAGTAGTGTGAGAATCCATTTAATTGCCCTTGAGAGGTATATTGATGCAAGTCGTATTCCGTGTTGGTATCTGGCGCGGCATTATAGTAGCCATCATCAAATCCATAAGTAGGAATCCAAAGAGCCGTAAATTTATCAGTGGAGATACTATGTTCTTCCATGAAGTAGGTTCCGATATAGAGTCCAATATTTTTTGCACCCAAAGCTTGTAGTTTTGCTCGGAAAGCTTCAACGCCTGCATTCATATCCTTCATGGTTTTTTCCTCAACGTCTAACCAATAGTAGGTCGGTTTGTAAGGAGAAGCAGCCTTGTAAAATTCTTCTGCTTCTTTTTCCATTTCTTTTTTATCCTTAGCAGCGACATAAGCATAGACTGCGACAGGGATATTTCGTTTTTGGAATTCTTGGATATGGGTTTTAAAAGATTTATCCAGACCATTTAAGTAGGTTGCTGCATTTTCCTTTTTAGCTTGAGCCCCACTATGGACACGAACGATCACACCTCCCACATTTTGGGAGAGGACATCGTAATCAATTTCACTAGGCAATTGCCAGCCTGAGATATCAATGATCGGGCGGCCAACCAGTTCTGGATTGATGTCTTCTTCTTTTTTAGAAGAAGAGCTTGCAGTAGTTGTTTTTCGAGGTGTATTGGAGTTCGGAATGGTTTTGGTTGTTTCTTGTCGCTCTCTGGCTTGCAGATCGGCAATCGTTCGTGAAAGAACGAGAAAAGAAATGATACCGATAAAAAAGACCAAGAGAACAACGGGTTTTATCCTTTTTCTCATACAGAAACATTTTACCGTAAAAAAAACGAAAAGGCAAAACTTAATGCTTAAAAGATGCTGATTTCAGCCATTATTTTCAAAAAAAAGGAATCTTTTCATCGAAAAAGGATAAAAATATATGAAAATAAGAAGAATGATCAGAATATTTCTTGAAAATAGGGAAGAAGCCGAATCTTTTCTGGCCTTTCCTTGGTTTTGCTTCTTAAAAATGATATAATGAAGGTTGAACATTAGGAATATGGTGAATTATGAAAATTGAAAAAAGACATCTTTTAAATTATTCCATCCTCATTCCCTATTTGATTTTATCCATTATTGGTTTGATTGTAGTCTATTCGACAACAAGTGCCTTGGCAATTCAAAGTGGAGTGAGTTCTACTCGGATGGTGCGGACACAGGGACTCTTTTTTATCCTTAGTCTCCTAACCATCGCCTTGATTTATAAATTTAGCTTAAAGTTTCTTCGAAATAAAAAAGTGCTGGCTTTTGTCATCTTTATTGAAGTGATTTTGTTGATTTTGTCTAGGTTTATCACAGATACGGTCAATGGAGCTCACGGTTGGTTGACAATTCCTGGAGGGTTCAGTATCCAGCCAGCAGAATACCTCAAGGTGATCTTAGTCTGGTATCTAGCCTTGATCTTTTCTAAACGACAAGACGAGATACGCGATTATGATTATCAAGCCTTGACCCACAATGAATGGATTCCAAGGAATTTAAACGATTGGCGTTGGCTGACCTTGATTCTGATTGGAATCGTTGTGATTATGCCGGACTTGGGAAATGCGACGATCTTGGCCTTAACGGTCTTGATCATGATTACGGCTAGTGGAGTGGGTTACCGTTGGTTTACCTCTTTACTTGGTATAGTTGTTGGGGCATCCACCATTGTCCTTGGTTCAATATGGATCATCGGTGTGGATCGTGTCGCTAAAATTCCTGTCTTTGGTTATGTGGCCAAACGTTTTAGTGCCTTCTTTAATCCCTTCAATGACTTGTCTGGCGCAGGTCACCAATTAGCTAATTCCTACTATGCCATGAGCAACGGTGGTTGGTTTGGCTTGGGACTTGGAAATTCCATTGAAAAACAAGGATACTTACCAGAAGCGCACACAGACTTTGTGTTTGCAATTGTGATTGAAGAATTAGGTTTTGTTGGAGCTAGCTTGATCCTTGCTCTCTTATTCTTCTTAATTCTTCGGATCATTTTAGTCGGTATTCGAGCAAAGAATCCTTTTAATTCGATGATGGCCATTGGGATCGGTGGGATGATCTTAGTGCAAACCTTCATTAACATCGGAGGAATTTCTGGTTTGATTCCGTCTACAGGAGTGACCTTCCCCTTCTTATCCCAAGGGGGAAATAGCTTATGGGTCTTATCCGTAGCGATTGCTTTCGTTTTGAATATCGACGCTAGTGAAAAACGGGCTAAGATGGAACAAGAAGGCATGGTTTTTGAAGAAAAAGGTAAAATCAAACCTTATTATTAAAAGGGAATTGTTGAATGGCTATTCAAAAAGGAGAAAAAATGGTCTTACAAAAATTAGAGAACTTCACAAATAAAGATATTATCAAAGAAGAAGCCGAAATCTTAACCAATTTATTAGATGATATTACGAAAAATTTGGTTCGTCCGGAAACCTTTGATAAAATTAGGCAGTTGAAGGATCTATCAAAAACACAGAACTATCGTGAGTTGAATCAAATAGTGGAACAATTGACAAATGAAGAAATGACAGTGATTTCACGTTATTTTGCCATTTTACCACTCTTGATTAACATCTCAGAAGATGTCGATTTGGCCTATGAAATCAATCATTTGAATAACGTGGATGGTGAATACCTCGGAAAACTTTCTTCAACCATCAAAGAAGTTGCGAAAAATGAAGATGCACAAGAAATTCTTGAAAATCTCAATATTGTACCTGTTTTAACAGCCCATCCAACTCAAGTGCAACGAAAAACCATGCTGGATTTAACCAATCATATTCATGCTCTTCTTCGTCAGCACCGGGATGTTAAAGCTGGTTTAATGAATGAGAATAAGTGGTATAACAACCTTCGTTGTAATATCGAAATCATGATGCAAACGGATATGATTCGTGACAAAAAATTGAAGGTTACTAATGAAATCACCAATGTCATGGAATATTACAATAGCTCTTTCTTACAAGCTGTTCCAAATCTGATGTTGGAATACAAACGCTTGGCAAAAGAGCATGGATTAGAGCTTGAACAACCACGTCCGATCACAATGGGCATGTGGATTGGGGGAGACCGGGACGGGAATCCGTTTGTAACAGCTGAGACCTTGAAGCGTTCAGCAACTATTCAAAGTGAAGTCATTTTGAACTATTACATCGAAAAGATTTCTAAATTATACCGTCATTTCTCCCTTTCAACGAGTCTTTCTAAAACAAGTGAAGCAGTAGCTGAAATGGCAGCCCTATCAAGTGATACATCCGTCTTTCGTGAAAAAGAACCTTACCGTCGAGCTTTCCACTATATTCAATCAAAATTGATCCAAACCTTGGTCAATTTAAAAGAATGGACGATGGTGGGAGAAACCAGAGAAGATCGTTATGCTGTCGAGAGATTATTAGGGGCAAATGCTCATCAACAAGGGCCAGTTTCTGATTATATCGGCAATCGTATCTCTGGAGCTCTAAAGAAAATTTCTGAGAAAGAAGCTCCAGCTTATGCCTCTGCTCAAGAATTTAAAGAAGACCTTGAAAAGATCAAAGATTCCTTGTTAGAAAACAAATCAGAGTATTTAATTTCTGGTGAGTTTGCAGAACTTCTAGAAGCCATCGATGTTTTTGGATTCTATCTGGCCTCTATTGATATGCGCCAGGATTCGAGTGTGCATGAAGCCTGTGTGGCAGAATTGCTGAAATCAGCTGGAATTAATGACCATTATTCTGATTTATCAGAGGATGAAAAGTGTCAAGTTCTCTTGAAAGAACTTTTAGAAGACCCACGTATTTTATCAGCAACCCATGCTGAAAAATCTGAACTGCTTGAAAAAGAATTAGCGATTTTCCAAACGGCCCGTGAATTGAAGGATCGTTTAGGAGAAGAAGTCATTCGTCAAAACATCATTTCTCATGCAACCAGTGTGTCAGATATGTTGGAATTGGCTGTGATGTTGAAAGAAGTGGGCTTAGTCGATACGGAAAAAGCTCGCGTTCAAATCGTACCGTTGTTTGAAACGATCGAAGACTTGGATCACTCAGAAGAAACCATGAGAAGTTACTTGTCTCTTCCGATTGCCAAACGTTGGATTGCTTCTAAGAACAACTACCAAGAGATTATGTTAGGATACTCTGATTCCAACAAAGATGGTGGATACTTGTCTTCTTGTTGGACCCTCTTTAAAGCCCAACAACAATTGACCGCTATCGGAGATGAGTTTGGAGTGAAGATTACCTTCTTCCATGGTCGTGGTGGTACTGTTGGTCGTGGTGGAGGTCCTACTTATGAAGCCATCACGTCTCAACCATTGAAATCCATTAATGACCGTATCCGCTTAACTGAGCAAGGGGAAGTGATCGGCAATAAATATGGAAATAAAGATGCTGCCTACTACAACCTTGAGATGCTCGTCTCTGCAACCATTAACCGAATGATTGCCGAACAAAAGAGTCCATTCTCTATGTTTGATCGTTTCGGGGAAGTCATGGATAAAGTCGTGAATCGCAGTTACGATATCTATCGTGATTTGGTCTTTGGAAATGAGCACTTCTATGATTACTTCTTTGAATCAAGTCCGATCAAAGCAATTTCAAGCTTTAATATTGGTTCACGTCCAGCTGCTCGTAAGACCATTACAGAAATTGGTGGTTTGCGTGCTATTCCTTGGGTCTTCTCTTGGTCACAAAGTCGGGTGATGTTCCCTGGTTGGTACGGAGTAGGTTCTAGCTTTAAGGAATTTATCGATGAGGATCCTGAGAATATCGAAACCCTTCGATACATGTATAAAAACTGGCCTTTCTTCCAATCTCTCTTGTCAAATGTGGACATGGTCTTATCCAAAGCTAATATGGATATTGCCTTTGAGTACGCGCAATTGTGTGAAGAAGAAGAAGTTCGCAATATCTATCAGATTATCTTACATGAATGGCAATTGACCAAGGACATCATCTTGATGATTGAGGAACAAGACGAGTTGCTCGCTGAAAATCCTTATTTGAAAGAAAGTTTGGACTATCGGATGCCATACTTTAACGTCTTGAACTATATTCAGTTAGAATTGATTCGACGTCAACGGACCGGCCAATTACCAGCCGATCAAGACAAGCTGATCCATATTACGATCAATGGAGTGGCTACAGGATTACGAAATTCAGGTTAAAAAAATCGGAACATTGTTCCGATTTTTTTAGTCCCTGATATTAAAGGACCAAAAGGTATGTAATGGCTTAAATAGAAGATTTCAAATGAGAATTTTCAAAGCTAGATCAGGATCTTTCAGCAAGCTGATAAAATAAAAGAAAAGAAGAGGAATAATTAAGAAAATATAGGTAAAAGGCTTGCAATTTTATCTAAAATTCGATAGAATAGTAAGGAAAGTTAGACTGTATTGCCTACTGTCTATCTATAAAATATATTTTATTGGAGGCT
>ENA-OWND01001419-OWND01001419.1-metagenome-genome-assembly--contig:-NODE-1419-length-14664-cov-8.280238_pt1 | contig 14664 bp, 8 predicted proteins | sample MGYA00245342_ERZ651119 | MGnify/ENA primary metagenome ERZ651119 (study PRJEB26857, sample SAMEA4031756) | metagenome | biome: human; feature: oral; material: saliva | place: Philippines | collected 2014...
GCAGCGCAGATGTCGGCAAGCGGACTAAAGCAGGCAGGAAGCATGACGGTAATTAAAAATCTAAGCAAATGCGGTCTAATGACCGATTAGGGATTATTATTTCATCAATGTTATTTTATCGCTGAAGGAATTTCTTTCCGTTCTTGATAACAACGCCTTTATAAGAATCGTTCACCTTCTGACCGGCGAGATTGTAGATACCACCATTGTCTGTTGCATCGACAGAGATTGTCTCAACGCCAGTGGTGCCGTTTCCTGACGGTTTCCCTACGAGGACTGTATCGAGATAGAATGCAGCCTTGTTTCGACCAAACGAGAGTTTCACTTTGCCGGAACCGGTGAGGGTGGCTGTAAAGTGGTTCCACTTTTCCTGTTCAAGTTCAACACTGCTGATACTGAGCTTACCGTTACCCTCGGCAACAGACACCTTTAGTGGAGGGTTACTTCTTGTTGAGTAAGGCAGAGCACTGAAGCTGAGTTTATATTCCTTGCCTGCCTCAAGGGTAATGGCAGGGCTCACAATGTTCTGTTCCTTAATAAAGAAAGATGACTGTCCTACTACAGCGCATTTGCTTGCCGAATGGATGTTGTTACCGGTCCAGCCCGCATTATCTGCAAAAAGATTGCTTGAGCCGACATACTTGTAGTTTCCATCATTGCCTCCTTCATCTGCACAGAAATAGAAAGACTCATAGAAGAGTGCGTTCTCAGGGACTTTGATAGGATTATAGCCATCGTCTACAACATTGAAATAAACGTTATCGCCTTCCTTACGGATGTCAAGGATGTTGAATTGGCAACGCTTCTTTGTATAAGTCTGCAGGTTTGGTGTAGTCTCGTTTGTGATGAACGACACATGCCCCTTACCCGGGAATGTGTTGTATTCACTACTTTTCAAGCCTCCGGTAGCACGTAGAATCTGCACACAAGTGCGATCTGTTGCATTGACCTTATTAGATGACCATAGATAAGTTTGAGTACTATCGATCTTTGTTATGAGCATTCCTTCGCCCGGAAGATAAGCATCCCACTTCACTCGTTTACGGTTTTCAAGAACGAAATACTCCAACACCTTACCGGAATAAGATTTCTGAGGGGTATCGATACGATAACCCTTTGACTTTGTGGTGATAGGTTCAAGCATACGCTCGCCCGTTGTGGTGATGTTCTCAAGTGGCATGAAGCCTGCCGAATAACGCTCGAAAGCACTATAGCCAACAGGAGTACGACCATGATTAAAATAAGTTCCCGATGCCATAAGGTCCCAGTCGCTGACAACTTCGTGGCCTTTGTTTTCCGTATCGTAATGGTCCATGAATCCCAAAACATGGCTGAACTCATGAGCAATAACACCTATGCCCTCAAGCATTCCATTGCTGTTTTGCTCAAGACCATAAAGTTCAGCTGAGCAAGCATAACGACCCATTCTTTTATTATCATGCGTAACATAATAATTACTATAATCGTCATAATTCACTAAGTATGATGCGTGCGGCCATAGATATTTATCATTGTTGCCGATGTAGTTTGATGAGTAACCGGCAAAAATAACATAGAACATATCAACTACACCGTCTTTGTCGAAATCATAGTTTGAGAAATCTACTTGATCATCAACGGCATTAAGCGCTGCACGAATAATAGTAGAGGCATTATCTACCTGTTCGGCGTCTGTACTCGCATTAGCAATATCCACCGGACCAAAAACATCGAACTTTGGACGGAACTGGTTGTCGGAGTTATCGATGAAATAGTCACGAACACTACCCGTATACTTCTGATAACCAAGCTTCGGGTCTTCATAACCCTGATAGTTATCTTTGTTCATCATGTCACTGAAAATGGCGTTTGCTTTATCACCAAGCCGGAACTTCCGGTCAGAATAGTTGACAAGTATTACAAGACCACGGAAGTCGCCCTTCTTAACTACCTTACGGTGATTGCCCGTGGTATTATGAGTCAGGAGCAGGTCTTTAGCCATCTCACGACGAGCCTCACGCATCATTTTCTGCTCGAAATTCATCTCCGGCTTAAGATTCTTGGCACGAGGAGCAAGGAAGGCTGTCTCTGAGATGGTGCGTGCAGATGCATCACGGGCAATGACATCCGAAGCAACAAGTTTGCCGTCAACTACATCTGCATAGCGAAAGAAATTGTCAGCACCCTTTACAACGGTATAACCGTCAAGCGTCGTAGTGAAGTTCATGAACTCATCACCATGACCGACAATAGTCAGCTGAGTTCCATCTGGTTGTGTGATAACAACAGGGCGTGGATATACAGGGATAGCACTGGCTACCTGCATAAGAGACGCAAAAAGGAACGCACATAATAAGTACTTCTTTATCATTTTCGATTTGTTTGAATATTAGTTCACAAAGATAATATCTTTTTTTGATATTGCAATATTATGCGTTAGAAAAATCAAGCCCGCTCCCGAAAAGGGGAACGGGCACTATGTGTTGGTTGTAATAAAAATCTTACTTGTTGAGGAACTTGCGACCGTTACGGATAACGATACCAGGAGTATTAGCGTTTACACGCTGACCTGCGAGGTTGTAGAACTTGTTGTCGCCCTTCTTTGCAGATGAGTTTACATCAGTAATGCCTGTCGGATCAGCATTCTTTGTCCATGACATATCAACGTAAATACCAAATCGGTAACCAGCTGAATTTGAATCGAACTTACTCCATATACCGAAATATGTATCTTTGCTGGTAGCAATAACATTATTGGTCTTTTTAGCCATAATGTGTTCTGCTTCATTATCTACTATGATATTTTTGTCACCTGTACGCTTGTAAGCATACAAACGGAAGTATTCACCATAAGTTGCAGGATCCTCAACTTTCAATATAGCAATTGGCTGACCTACTGTGATATAAACATCATCATTATCAACAAGCATATCAACCTTACCAACGCCTACGAAGTTGTATACAGAGAGCTCATCGCCTCTGTCATCAATGAAGATCGGCTTAGTACCTTCGTCATATTTCTTAGTTTTTTCATTACGGTAAAAACCATGCTCAACACCATTTTGAGGTAAGAAATCAGATGCTATGCCATGAGCCCAAGCAAACTGACCATTCTCATACTCAGGCATAGTGATAACCCAACCGTAGATTGCACCTTCAGTCTCTTTACCCTCAAATGCTACATAACCGTTTTCTTTCTTGAAGAGTACAGCATCTGTTCCATCCCAGGCAACCTTACCACCCTTAACAACCAAGGCTTCGAAATACATTTTACCAAAATTCTTTGATGGGTCTGGGAATTCATAACATACCTGACGTGGTATGTAGATTTTGCCATTAGCATCATCAACATAACCTGTAACAGTACCGAAACCTTCACCAATGCCGGTGATTTTTACTTTAGGATAAGAAGTGCCTTTGTAATCACCTGACTCACCCGTGAGTTCCATTGTCACATTATTGGTTTTGAATATAGTCTTCTGTTCCTCGTTAACACCCTTTGTCTTCTCTTTTTCAATCTCTATGAAAGTGTTTGCACCTGCAGCAAGCTTTACTGGAGCCTTCATGACATTCTTTGTGTAAACAGCACTTGAAGTGATGTCCATAGAATACACGTTCTTGTCCATGTCTGCAACCTTTGCTACATTAAGAGTGGCAACTTGAGCATTCACAGACATTGCAGACATTACTACTGCAATGGAAAGTAAAAGTTTTTTCATAACAATAACTTTTAAATTAATAATGAATAATAAAATTATGTCTAATTTAATAGTGTGAGGAGCCGAGCCGGTTGTCGGCTCCTCATGATTGATTAGCCTTCTGGTTCGTCGCCGAATGGATAGTGCAGTTCCTCTGCGCTGAGACGAATAATATTCGTTGGTTCCTTCTGGTCGGTGAGGATCATATATGTAGGACGACGTGGGTTGTCTACCTCAAGCTTGAAAGTTCGGGTCGAAACCTTGGAGTTGCCGATGAATGGCTTAAGTGCTTCCTTCAACTTATAATTCTCGTAGAAGCTTGTACCTGCCTTGTTGGTATTGGCTATGTTGTATCTGATCTTGACAATATTATCGCCAGCATCCTTATCGGCAGTGATTGTCAGACCGACAGTAGCTCTATCGCCACCTGCGTTCATGTGGAAGCCTACCTTACCATTGTTATTTCCGATGAATGCCCAATAGAGAGTAGCCTTGCTATGATTTGTTCCTGCTGTCTCAAGTGCAGTTTGGAATGTCTTCCAGTATGGCTGGGCGAACGCACCGAGATTTGCAACAGAGATGAACCACATACTGTTGTTGAGCTGTTCTACGAGAGGAAGAATCTGTGACTCTATCCAGATATTCTGATCGTTTGTTGCCTTGTATATACCGTCATCTGACTTAGTTAAGGCATTGATAGTTATCTGATCATTGAGCTTGAACGGAACATAGAACTTGTAACCTTCGGCTGTGATGATGAATGGAGCACCAACGCTTGTTGGAATACCTTTCTCATCGGTGTAGTTGAAGACAAGACGGCGATAAGAGGTATTGATAGTAACTTTCTGATCCTCACCATTCTTGAAAAGGAAATATGTACGGGCAGCCATGAGGTGTTCTGTTTCCTTTACCTTTTTATAATAGTCTTCCCATGTCGTTCCTGAGGAGATAGGATACATACGGATAACGGAGTTATGCTTCTTACCAACAAGCACTATGCTATCCTTTGAAGCTGAACGGATGCGGAACTCGAAATCGCCCGCCATACCGTCGCCGGCTATACCATAGTCGGCATTCTTTGGTTCTGAATAGTAATGCAGGATTGGATTGTAAGAGTCGAATGAGATAACTGCACCCATGCTCTGTTCCATCTTGTAATGGCTTGTTGCACGGATGAGATTACCTTTGTCATCAACACCAGCCGCATGATGATTACCTGCCTTCTCGCTGGCGAAAGTCACCTTGTCGCCCTCGAACTTGCAGAACATATTATATCCGCCGTAGGTTGTAGAAGCATAATACTCTACGCGCCATCCCTCTTTTGAACCTTTCAATATCTCGTCTACCTCACTGTAGTAATTCTCGATGCGCTCAGATGATGGTTTATCAAAGACGTCATCTACAGTAGGTGTACATGATGCAACTCCAATGATAGCGAGAGCCGCAAGTGTTATGTTATATATTATACTTTTCATATCGCTTACAATGAGTAATCAAGGTTTTTTATGTCCATTTTACTAACTTCAGTACAACGACGCTGTACTATATCACGCATCTTATCGAGGTCGATATTCCATGAATCCTTGAAGTACTTACGCTGCATCTCAAGCTTCTTAATAATCTTTGCAGCGCCTTCTTTGCCTGCCTGTGTAATGATCTTATCCCAGCCAACTTTGCTATAAGAGATATACATAGCGTAAGTCTCAGCGAAGTCCTCATTGTACTCACTTGAGGCATAGCCTGTGACAAATCCTTCCTTCGCAGCCTGTGTGTCCTTTATATTAACCCAGTCAGTAGCATGATATGTACCATTTGAAATATTCTGGTATTCAAGACTATAGTTCTTCTTCTGTGTCAAGATGTGACAGAATTCATGGTGCATAGTTTCGAAGAACCAGTGGTTCATATCTATAGGACGGATTGCATGCGACTCATAAGGGTTGTCTGATACGAAACGAGGATTGTCGAGGTCAAGCTCGTTGACACCGTAAAGCATAATTTTCATACCCTGCTCTGCAGTACCCATTACCTGTGAATCATTACTTTTCCACATGTATGAGCCTGACAACTGAATTACTCGAGGAGTGTAAGTGCGGAGGAACGTTTTGTCTCCACCCATAGCCTCTGTATAAGCATCAAGCCATACATACTTTATAATCCATGCAAGAGCCTTTGCCTTGTCGTAGTCGGCAGGAGTAACGTTGTAAGTCTGGTTACTTTCCTTGTCATTATAGAAATAATTCAGACTGATGTTGTAGTCACCAACAAAGTTCTTCTCCAACCACTTATCAAAATCTGTCTTCTCTTTTATCGTGTTGCCCATGCCATTAGCGAAAATGCTCTGTGAACTGAGTTCATCACTCTGGCATCCTGTAAGCGCGACTGTAGAAAGAGCTGCAAATAGGAACACTTTCAGTATATTTTTCATAATCGTCATTTTATTTATTTGGTTGAAGTTTCACGAGGGTTAGCCTCAAGACCTGCATGTATTACATCCTGTGGGAGCTGAATAGCACCACGGAGGTCGCCTGCCTTGAATTTGAGTGGGTCATGTCCTGCAAGCATGTGACTGAATTCTATACCGTACCGTTTAAGGTAGATAAATCTATCACCCTGTAAGAGCCTCTCCATACGACGGAGGTGAAGCACCATCTGCAGGAGGTTTTCCTGCTGGCTTGGCTCGAATTTGTTATCAGGAGTTTTACCGTTCTCCACCTTTTCGATAGTGAATCCCTGGGGGTTGAACTTCTTACGGATAGAGCGGTCGCGGTTACCCTCGAGAACTGCCGGCGCATATTCGAGACCATTCCAGAAGTTATTGTTCATATCGTGTGTGAGAATAGGGCGATTGGTATATGACTTTTCACCGGTTTTCTCGTCAATGTGTTCATAAACCTCGGCGCAGTGATTATTAATCCATGTCTGAAGGTCAGCAAGACAGAGGTCCTGGTCGCCTGCTTTGTTGCGAAGAGCATAAGCCTCGGCACGTGTGAGAACAGTCTCGTCACCAGTACATATTACGTCAACAATATGAGGATAACCAATACCACTAGCTTTATCGGTATACTCGAACTGGTCTTCCATCTTAGGGAATGCAACAGCCATGGTACTACCATACACCATATGGGAATAATACAGGGTATTGTCAGAAGAACCCGATCCCCAAGGACCTCTCGGCCAGAATGTCTCGTAAGCGCAAATAATTTGGTTATGGTGAAAGCGGGGACTTCCACCACCGGAGACGTTACGACCTGCTACTGAATTTGCAGTCATAAGAAGTATGTTTCCTGCCTCAGAAGTCTGAATCCAACGGTTACCGATGTCTACACGACCCAGTGCCATGTAAGGAGCATAGTCACGCATTACTGATGCAGGATCAGAACCAAGGACTTCGTTAGCATACTGAATAGCCTTGTCGTACTTCATATAGAACAAGTTGAAACGAGCAGCTATTGCATAAGCAGCCTTGCGCGTGAAGTGATACTTAGGAGTAACATAGTTGTCAGAGATATATGGCAATGCTGCCTCTATATCTTTATCAATGTTCGCGTAAAGTTGACGTAGTGTACCACGTACATAGTTCTCATGAATCGTTGTCTGAGGCTTTGTGGGATAAGGAAGACCGAGATATTTGTCAGCCATGTCCGGATTCCATGACATACAGAATGTATTTGCAAGTGTAAACATTGAGTATGCACGACACATAAGAGCTTCCGCACGCTCAGGAGTATTGCCTGCGCCCAACTGGTCGAGAGCAGCAAGAGCCTGATTGCAGACACCGATAGCCGAATAGAAAGCGTTCCATATATGCTGTGGAGAGTCCGTACCTTCTTCCTTTACATCCTCAAAGTTGTAGAGTTGCTCCATGAGCACAGATGTGTTGTAAGAGTAGCCATTATCAGTAACATTGTCACTGCTCACCTCCATAATGAGGTTAGTTGAACCTGTCGGATATGCAGAAACGAGAAGGGACTTAACCTTTTCGATTGTGTTTAACTCTGCACGGTCATCTGGCAATTTATCAAGATAATCATTACATGAAGCTAATGACACCACTGCCAGAGCCGACATGAACAACACCTTATATATATAATTACTTTTCATCTATTATATACTTTATTATTTTGAACATTTTTTTAGATTCCTACACGCAGTGTAAATGTGAACTGTCGAGCCATTGGCACTGCCACACCACCAGAGTTAAAGAACTCAGGATCCTGACCGTTGAGCTTCTTATCAGAGTAGATAAGAAAGAGGTTGGTGCCCTGAAGTTTCATACCGAGAGAGTTAATACCGAGATGACGGACCAAGCTTGCCGGGAATTCATATCCGACAGAAATCTCTTTCATACGTATGAAATCACCACTTGCCGTACGTGCCGTAGAGTAGTTATATGCGTTGTAAGCATAAGCAAGCCTTGTGTCACTCTGAATCTGACGAAGGTCGGCTATTGCAGGGATGTTTGTGAAAGCCTCATCACCTGGCTTTGTCCAGCGGTTGATGAACTCGCGTGGCATAGCAGAAAGGTCAGAATAAGCAGAAGCGAATGTCGGGTCGAGTCGAACCACATTACCGCCGCTATAAGTAATGAAAACATTAAGAGATAGATTCTTGTACTTGAAGATATTACCGAAAGAGCCTGTGATAGTTGGATCTGTAGGACCTTCGTAGACAAGATGTGAGAGGTCGTAAGACTGGAAGAAGTGATTGCTGACAGTCTTCTCACCATTTTCATTGATGAATGTAGGAAGTCCTCTGTTATTCAGACCTTGGAAGTTGATAGAGAACAGCGCACGGTAAGGATAACCTTTTTTTGTAAAACCGGAACCACTGATCATGCTTATGATACGACTCTGCGCATCAAGGTCTGTCACCTCTGAGGTAGTGTGAGAGAAGATGAAGTCTGTTGTCCAGCTGAAGTCCTTCTTCACGATGTTACGTGTAGAGATAGAAAGTTCCTCACCATTTGATTTCATTGAAGCAACGTTAGCATACTTCATAATCGAACCACCTACACCAGTTGTGGTCTTAGGACCAATCAGGTCGTAGTTATTACGACGATACCAGTCGAAAGCAACATTGATACGGTTGTTAAAGAAACCGAGGTCAATACCGATGTTAAGCTCGTGCTTCTTCTCGTATGTCAGTTCATCGTTGGCGAAAGAACGTATATCCAATCCTGATTCACGGTCAGTAGAATAAGGACGCCAAGGAGTGTAGCTGTTGATGATTACCTGTGCGTTTGTAACAGCAGGCTTATCACCAGTCAGAGAGTAGCTTGCCTTAAGAGTAGCATGTGTAAGATAGTTCTTGAATGTCTTCTCGAACCAAGGCTCCTCGTGAACATTCCATGCAGTTGAAATATTCCATGTAGGCAGCCAGCGAGCTGATATCGCCTTACCGAGACGGTTTGAACCCTCATAACGTACAGTTCCGTTCAATGTGTAACGACCCTTATAAGAGTATGTTCCTGTACCGAAGAAAGAAACCTCGCGGCTGTAGCCATTAGCAAGACCGTAGTATATGTTATTCTCCTCGATAGCCTGCTTGAAGTACTTATAGTTATAGTTTGCGAGAAGACCCTTTGAATAATCCATACCTATGCCCTGGAATGCAGAAGCAGAACGTACGATGTCGTTCACCTCCATACCTCCATAGAGATTGACGATGTGTGTATCATTATAGAAAGCATCGTTATACTGAGCTGTAGCACGGAAGTCCCAAGAGTTCATCTTGTTTTTGTTCTCGTTGTAGAAACCACCGTTAGGCAGCACTGATTCCGGCAGAGCGTTCAGCACATCAGGGTCAGTGTAGAGCCAAGGGTTAGCGTCACGCATTGTGGCGTCGTCCATAGCACGGAATGCAAGAGCCTGATTTGAGTACTCGGTAATCTTTGTTGCACGCGTTGTTGTGGAGAACTTGTAAGCTGCAAGTGCAGAGAGTTCTACTGTGCGAATTGGCTTATACTTCAACTCGCCCTGGAACTTCATGTCGACAACGTCCAACTCCATGTAGTTGTTATTAAGTTCATGCAAGATATTGAACGCAGCGTTATTTTTTATGTAATATTCGTTTGGATCGAGTGTACGTGAAGTGTTCAACGCATAAGAGTATGGGTTGATATCGAAGTCGCGGCTTACACTACCGTTCACAGGGTCAACGCTCCGGTTATTTGTACCCGGCGCCTGCTGCTTACGATAGCTACCATTACCGATAAGGTTCACGGTAACTTTCTTGTTAAGGTTATAGAGAGCGTTCACGTTCATCGTATAACGGTTCACATTGCTTTTCTTTGTCCAGCCCGGGTCATTCATGATAGAGAATGATGTATAGTACTGAGCCTTGTCTGTACCTGTACTCATGCTAACAGAGTGATTCTGCTGAATGGCATTTGAGAACAGGATGTCGAACCAGTCAGTGTTTGCATACTCTGCCTTTTTCAGGTATCCTGCCATAGCCTCTTCGGTATTAGGCAACCCGAAAGCACCCTTAGTGGCATCATAGCTGTTCATGAGATGATACATCTTACCGAATACACCAGAACTTGATGCACGATAAGAACGAGCGAATGAGAAGAATCCGCTATTATACATCTCCTTATATACTGACATCTGATCCTGCGAGTTCATGATATTGAACTGTGAGTAGCTTGGCTTCAGACGCATTGTGAACTCACCTGTATAGCTGATACGGCTCTGTCCGCTCTTACCTCTCTTTGTTGTTACAACGATGACACCTGACATAGCGCGTGCACCGTATATAGAAGTAGCCGAACCGTCCTTAAGAATCTGGAATGACTCGATATCGTCGGCATTAAGTCCGGCGATAGCAGAAGAGATAAGCGTGTTGGCATCACCTGATGAAAGGGCATCAGCCTCAATCTCTACAACGTCCTCCATGATTACGCCGTCAACAACCCAAAGCGGTTTTGAACTACCATAGATTGAGGTAGCACCACGAACACGAATCTTTGGAGCTGTACCGAAAGTACCTGATATGTTCTGAACAGACACACCAGCTGCACGTCCTTCAAGCGAACGAGAGATATCTGCAACACCATCCAGCTTTGCTTTCTCTGCATCCACCTTTGTTGTTGCACCGGTAAACAAACGTTTGTCCATCTTCTGCATACCGGTCACAACGACCTCCTCAACCATGTTAGCATCAGGCTGAAGGGTAACTTCCATGTTAGTTTTTGGTGTCAAGACTTCGGTTTTACAACCCACATAAGAGAACTGCAGCTTCTTTCCTGCAGGAACATCTATCTGGAAATGACCGTTAACGTCAGTCACTGTAGCGGTATTTGTTCCGACAACAGCCACTGTAGCGCCGATAACTGGGAAACCGTCCTCCGAAGAGACAACAGTTCCAGACGCCTTTATCTGCGCGAATGACATAGTAATGCCGGCGCAAATCATAACCAACAGAAGTAAAAGTCTTCTTAAATTCATTTTGATACTTATATTTGTTTGATTAACTTTTAAATCATAAAAGAACGCACTCTAAAACAGAAATAATGAAGTTGAACTTTCATTGTTTGCTTTTAATTTCCCCTTTATCGTTGCAAATATATAGAAAAGAAATATAAACACCAAATTACATAAGAAAAAAAATAAAGAAAATTATCGTTTTTAACGAAATTATTTTTAATGGTTTATCTAAATCAAGAAACAGGCGGTACAACAACAGTAACAAACAACCCTATGTAAGTTTCTAAATAATAAGAAAATTAAAATAATGCTTACAATTTGATATATATTTGAGGGAAATTCTATCTTTTAATGATATGAGATTATAATGTAAACCGTCGTTAAAAAAACATGGCAAATGCTATTAAATGTAACAATTCAAAGAATAATAAACCGAAAAAAACTTTCAACGTATGATATCCTCTATAAATAGTATAGACCACTCATTTTTATTCTACTGGTGTAAAAGTGGTTTTATATATATTTGGGTTAAAGTATATTATTTATACGATTTTCTGATGATTATTCCGTATATTTGCCACTCAAAAGCGGCATAAGAAGAAACTTCATTCTGCATTGCAACACTTGCCGGACGTATTCCATTAGCTGACATATTGAGTGCGGAGAGAATGTATGGTTCAACATCTACCGGCAGACGAGCACTCCACCGCTACGCCACCTATTTATATATATAGACACCACAAGAAGACAAACAAACATTTTTATAAGTATGAAATCTATTGCAATAAGCTTACTAATGCTTTTCGGCTGCATGCACACCGTCATGGCTCAGCCTGATTTCCATGCCGACTTCGAAGCACGTCGCACGGTATTCAACGACAACCGCTACTATCAGGTATTCAACCGACGACTTAACGACGACGAACGTCAGTGTCTTGAGTTTCTCTATGCTTATATGCCACTTGCCGACATCACCGACTACGACGGCGACTTCTGGATGCAGAACGTGAGTGCATCGCTGCAGGCAAAGCGAGAGATGCCATGGGGAAAGAGCATTCCTCAGCGCGAATGGCTGCATTTCGTGTTGCCTGTAAGAGCTAACAACGAGAACCTTGACGAGAGCCGAACGGTATTCTTCAACGAACTGAAGAACCGCGTGAAAGATATGTCGATGGAGCAGGCAGCTCTGGAAGTGAACCATTGGTGTCACGAGAAGGTGTCATATCAGCCAAGCGACTCGCGCACCTCGGCACCGCTTGCAGCAGTACGTTCTGCCATAGGTCGCTGTGGCGAAGAGAGCACATTCTGCGTTGCTGCCATGCGTTCGGTAGGAATCCCCGCACGTCAGGTCTACACTCCGCGCTGGGCACATACCGACGACAACCACGCATGGGTAGAGGTATGGATTGACGGCAGGTGGCGGTTCCTCGGAGCGTGCGAGCCGGAGGCAGTGCTCGACCTCGGTTGGTTTAATGCTCCCGCATCGCGCGGAATGCTGATGCACACCAAGGTTTTTGGCAACTACGATGGTCCGGAGGAGGTGATGAACCGCACCAACTGCTTCACCGAGATAAACGTAACACGCAACTACGCACCTACTGCCATAGCGCGTATACAGGTAGTCGACAAGTCAGGAAAGCCTGTTGCAGGGGCAAAGATAGAATATAAGCTCTACAATTACGCCGAGTTCTTCTCTGTAGCAACGAAAGAGAGCGACGCCAACGGCATCTCGACAATTTCTGCCGGACGGGGCGACTTCCTCGTATGGGCGAGCAAGGACGGACTGTTCGGCATTGGCAAATGCTCGGTCGGTAAGGATCAGACGGTGACAATAAAGTTAGACAAGCCTAACGACTTCGTCGGAAATTTCGACATCGACCTCGTGCCGCCTGCAGAACGTAACAATATTCCTCATCAGACAGAGGAACAGATAAGCGAGAACAAACGACGCTTTGCTTACGAGGATTCTATTCGTCAGGCATATATCAACACATTCCATAAGGGCGATGAGTTTGTGGAAGGCTCGCGCGGCAACTATTTCGTCATAGAGTCTTTCATGAAGCGCCACCCCGACACGCATGCAAAAAATATCCTTCGCTACCTCTCTGCCAAGGATCTTCGCGATGTGACACTCGATGTATTGGAGGACGCATACGTCAACACAACCCCTTCAGGCACTTCTGCTGACGACAACGACCGCTACATGCTGTCGCAGCGCGTGAGCAACGAACTGCTGACGCCTTACCGCACATACTTCCGAAACACGATTAGTGCAGACGATATGCAGCGTTGGAAGCAGAACCCGGAGACACTTGTAGACTGGACAGCGAAGAATATCCGCATCGACAACGAATGGAACCCACAGCGACTGTGCATGAGTCCGCAGAGTGTCTACGAGCATCGCACCACCGACTCTCACTCACGCGACATCTTCTTCGTAGCACTGGCACGCTCTATCGGCATATATGCTCGCGTAGACATGGTGACAGGCAAGACGCAATGGCTACGCCGGAACGGCGAGTGGGCTGACGCCGACTTCAGCAAGAACGCGAACGCCACACAGAACGCTGCACAACAGCAGGGCACAATGATTGCCACTTATAAACAAGGTGCAGGCATCGACGACCCTAAATACTACACTCATTTCTCTATATCAAAAATGGTCGATGCTTCACCACAGCTGCTCAACTACGACGAGAACGGCGTCACATGGAGCTCGCTCCTTAAAGACGGCACGACATTAGACCAAGGCAACTATCTCATCGTCAGCGGCACACGTATGGCTGACGGCAGTGTGTTGTGCCATTTAGAGTTCGTCCCTGTGTCTAACGCGACAAAGGCAACAACACGGATTGTCCTGCGCGAGAGTGACGAGGGAGTGCGCGTAATAGGCAACTTCAACTCGGAGAATCTCTATAAGGACGACACCGACGGAGTGAAGACACTGCTGTCGACAACCGGACGCGGATATTATATAATAGGTGTAATCGCCCCTGTCGAGGAACCAACGAACCACGCACTGCGCGACATAGCATTACTTAAAAAAGATCTCGAGGCATGGGGACAGAAGATTGTACTGCTGTTCGAGAACGACGACGAGAAGGCACGCTTCACCAATAAGAGCGAGTTTACCAACCTCCCCTCAACGGTTGTATGGGGCACCGACGTAGACGGTAAGATATTTGCCGAGATGAAGAAAGAACTGAAACTGAAGAGCAACAACCGTCCGGTATTCCTCATCGCCGACACCTTCAACCGCGTGGTATTCATGTCGCAGGGCTATTCCATCGGTCTGGGCGAACAACTCATGAAGGTAATAAAGAAGTTGTAAGTCTCTCAGAGCATGGTTTCTTATAACGAAAGAAACCGATTGCAACAGACTCTTCGATGCTGTCATCTAAAAAAAGGTCTTCCCACAAGGAGGACCTTTTATCCCAAAACGGTCAATAGACCGCGGTGTCGTTTTCTTATCAAATAACAAGAGCTTTCCTACTGCTTTCGTCCGCTTGTGTGGCATCTTACCAGCCTTATTACCTTGACGTAGCCCGCTACGCCCA
>ENA-OWND01001435-OWND01001435.1-metagenome-genome-assembly--contig:-NODE-1435-length-14566-cov-10.256633_pt1 | contig 14566 bp, 11 predicted proteins | sample MGYA00245342_ERZ651119 | MGnify/ENA primary metagenome ERZ651119 (study PRJEB26857, sample SAMEA4031756) | metagenome | biome: human; feature: oral; material: saliva | place: Philippines | collected 2014...
TAAACATATGATAAATGATTGATAATCAGTATTAAAGTATGTAAAAAGATTGCCAGTTATTTGGTTTGCAACATAGAAGGGGCGTGATTTATCACGTTCCGCACACCGCGTTCGGTCTATTGCCGGGTTGTGGTATTTCTCCCTCGTTATTTTTATTCGGATCACCATTCATCATGGTTTTATGATTTCGGAACGTGACGAATCACGCCCCCATGGTTTTTATTCTGTTGCAAAGTTATCATACGAATACCGATAGGATGTATCATATTTGTAAAAAGTTGTATCATATTTGTAATTTCCAAAGAAATTTGCTTGAAAATGTCCGAGATATGTATACTTTACGCCAGATTGGGATAAGTTTTCTCTAAAGACAGATTTGCGTCAGCCGTATGGGCATGATTTATCACGTTCCGCTTCTGGCGTGTTCGGTCCATTGCGTGGTGTTGGGCGTGGCTCCGCCTGTTGTTTTTATTCGAATCATCATTCATCATGGTTTTATGAATACGGAACGTGATAAATCATGCCCCTACGCCATTCGGGTTGTTTTTTCAGTGTGGGGCGGAACGTGATAAATAACACCAATATGAGACAATGCCTTTCCTCACATCGTCTCGTTTTTCAATCTCTCCCAGTATGATTTTCCACCCAAGAGTAACAAAACACAAAATAAAATTAAGAAAAAACTAACGAACTCACGCCACAAAAGCATTTTATTTGATATATTCTGCATTTTTTATACTCTAAAAACTCTAAAATACATCTAAAAACAGTCTAAAAAGCATTTTTATATTAAACCCAAAACGGTCAATAGACCGCGGTGTCGTTTTATTATCAAAGAACAAGAGCTTTCCTACTGCTTTCGCCCGCTTGTGTGGCATCTTACCAGCCTTATTACCTTGACGTAGCCCGCTACGCCCACGGTAACAAGACTGCTAATCTGCTCAACAATCAAACGAAATCAAGCAAGGAATCTAATGACCGTTTTGGGTTAAGCCCAATGCGGAATGTGATAAATGAGTTCCCCATGGTATTTTATTATTTTTAACGAAATCAGTTCTGAATCTACCGGTCGATTTGGGATAAATTCAACAAAAAGGTTGTTCCTACCTAATATATATTAATATTTTCCATAGTTACATCAAAAAAAACAGAATGGAGCATCCGTAATTCAAAAGGAGTCTGTATCTTTGCAGACATTTGTGTCGTTATTGTTATTTATTATCCTTTGTAACTGCAGTATCATAACATTACAGCAAATTACTCTAAATACAAATGCTTAGACACATGTAAATTATTATAATCACTTTATTTTTTAACAACATGAAAGAAACATATTCTCAAACATTAAACCCAAACATATATAAAACCTTTACGTTTTTTCTCGCGATAATGCTATTTATATCCATGCACACAAATGCCCAGACGTTACCGGTGTTAAGTGTAACAATCGACGGAGGAAAACAAATCAGCGACAAATACCAACAAGGCACAATGATGCTGACAGATGAATACGGAAAGCTCATCGAACTGAATGCCAAATTCAAAACCCGCGGAGCTACTGCCAAAAATTATTCCATGAAGCCTTCTTTCAATATGAAACTCCGCAACACAGATTTCACCGGCGAGCAGGACTCAACACTTCTCGGCATGCGCTCATCGTCATCTTGGATACTTGATGCTATGGCAATTGACAGAATATGTATGCGCAACAGGGTATGTTTCGACATTTGGAACGAAATGTCAAAGCTGCCTTACGATACTAAATTCCAATCACGGAACGGCACGATAGGCAGATTCGTCGAGGTATGTATAAACAACGAATACTACGGTATATACTGCCTTACCGACAGAATAAACCGTAAGCTTCTGAATCTGAAAAAGGTAAAGAAAGAAACGGACGGCTCTGTCACACCGCGCGGTGTCATATATAAACATGGCACAAACGATATAGAGAATCAGAACATACCCGGATTCTATAATGGCAACTCTGTATACATAGCAAACTTTAATGATGCCTGGGAACTGAGCGAGCCGGAGGATTATCCGAGCACGGAGGCATGGCAGCCACTGGTAGACGTTTATAATAATCAAAACAGATATGAGTTTATTAAAAACAAATTCTATATTGAAAACCTCGCAGAATACCAGATTCTCATAATGGCACTGAATATCGCCGACAACTGGGGGAATAAAAACAGATTCTTTTCTGCCGTGAACATCCAGGCGAAGGATGATAAGTCACGATTGGTAATAACACCTTGGGATATGGACGTATCTCTTGGTGGAGATGAGAAAGGCAGCTACTACGGAGGTAATCTCAATGTTGAATGGTCCGTAAACAGCACATTTACGAACAGTGTATTACCCTTCAATACCTGTTTACAGCAGGACGAATATATGAAATTGCTGCGTGATAAATGGATCGTAGCACGTAAAGGTTCACTGTCGGTAGAATCGGTAGCAAAGCATCTGCGCAAATATAAAGACCTGTTTATCAATACCGGAGCATGGAAGAGACAATGGGACTACTTCCAGGCACAGAAATATCAGCCCATGATTGTTGAAGACCTGACGTATGAGATAGAAAGCATCATAAAGTGGTATGCAAACAGATACGCCGAAATGGATGCGCTGCTCAAAATCACAAGTGGCATAGAAAATATAAGCACACATAATGCAAGCAAAGACTTTTATGACCTTCAGGGGAGAAAAGTAAATAAGGATAATCTGCAAAAAGGCATTTATATCAGTAACGGAAGAAAGTATATCATCAACCGACATTGACAATCCCACACATTGTTGAAAAACAACAGGCGGAGGAATGCCACATCATGCAATGGACCGAACGCGCAGGCGGAACGTGATAAACCCTAATCGGTCATTAGACCGCATTTGCTTAGATTTGTTATTATCGTTATACTTCCTGCCTGCTTTAGTCCGCTTGCCGACATCTGCGCTGTCATTACATCTCGACGTAGCCCGCTACGCCTTCGATGAAACGTCAGCACATCTGCTCAACAATTGAACAAAATCAGACAAGGACTCTAATGACCGATTCGGGATAAATCACGCCCATACGACAGAGAAAAAGCAACCTTTAGAGAAGACCTTATCTACAAACTTAACGTATCGTAAAGAAAAATCATATTCGTGGTTTTCAGCGAAATAGAAAACCAAAGACCGTTATTTGCCAAGTCCGCATGGCAAAAACCACATCTTCGAGAACCGACAAGAATTGAAAATAGCTTCATTCCGCGCTTTTTCTATCAAAAAGCGGTGGTTCTTTATGCTAAAAACGATGGTTTCATCGGCAAGAAACGGCGGTTTCATCTTCAAGAAACAACGGTTCTTGAAAATGATTCTTGTTTTTGCAAATATCAAAAACATCTATTACGCTGATTATCAGTACTTTTTATATAATGCCAAAAACAAGCGCTTTTCGCTGTCGAAGGATAACGCGTCGGCAAATACAGTCTGTTTTTGTAGTCAGGACAGCCTTTTTGTTGATTTTATTCACATCTATCGTAGGGGTGTGATTTATCACGTTCCGCAATATCTAAGAAACAAATAGCTCGTGCAATGGGACTCTACGCTGAAGCGGAACGTGATGAATCACGCCCCTACGCCTATCGGGTTGTCCATTTCCTCCATGGGAGGCGGAACGTGATGAAATCACACGCCTACGGTTCATGCCATTTCCTGGTAGGCACAAAGAAAGTCTTTAGACAAAAATATCCTCAACCGGCTTCTTTGTAACGTGTACAGAGACCTTGATGTAAGGAGTATTCTTCTGTCCTCCTAAGCCTTTATACACATTGTAGCGTATTTCGTAGCCCTCCGGACCTTTCGCGACACTGGCATTGGTAATGTCTGTACCATGAGTGTCGCCAGATACCCAGGTCTCCTTCTCTGCAGCAGTGAACGACTGCCAAGACTCCTCTTTCACCCAGAGCCAGACCTCGTAAGTGTATTCCTTCTTGGTAGAGAAATCAAGGTTCTTCACATTCTCCACGGAAATGACGAGATTACGTTCGCTGATTTTCACATTAGCCATTTCCACCTTATTCTCCACAGGGATGACATGTTCTAAGTACTCGCCGTCTACACGGATAGCAAAATCGTCAGCCTCAAGGAACCATTCACGACTGATATCAGTAGGTATAGTCACTGTTATTACATCTGTAGGATCATTGGCATTAGGCGTTGACGGATTTGATGGCGTTGACGGATCTGCACCGGGATCTTCATCGGGATCTTCATTAGGATCTTCATCTGAAGTTTTGTTTTTCTTGAATCCGGGATTGCACTTGCCTTCTACCCATTCGTTTGGAGTACCCTTGTTCACGAAGTTCGTACCAATCTCTACCTTGTGCCATCCGTCTGCTGTCGTGCCAGGCATAGTCACTTCCTGTTTACCTCCATTTTCAACGAAGAAGTGGTTGTAGTTGAAGTAGATATTGCCACCGATGTTGTTTGTAAGACTGTACTGTTCTTTGAGGTGGCAGTTGTCTGTGACAACCATTGCCTCGCCTTCGCCCAATACGTTGAACTTCAAATCACTCACGCTGCCGATAACGGTGTTTCCTAAGTTAGCCACACCGTCTTGCAACAGATTCACTGTTGAAGCGCTTATCTCTGTGTCCTTTGCCTGAACGTAAGAAATAGTTATCACGCTCTTGTTGTGCAGTGTCAGTTTATCTGCGAAAACGGCACAAGAGGCAAGCAGGTTACCCGAAGAGTCTATGTTAAGCGTCTTGACGCTCATCTTACCCTCTGCATTGACAGAAGAACCATTGGTGATGTCAACTCTGCCTGCAACCTTGATTTCTCCTGTCACATGAATGCGTGCGTTGTTGTTAACATCGAGGTCGTTACAGGTGAGGTTGCCGTCTACATAGAGATCACCTACAACATTAAGCTTTCCTTTCACATTGAAGTCGCCCTTCATGTGAATAGCAGAGTTGTGGTTGATTGTGAAATCGTTTTTAGCAATATTCAGCTTGCCTTCGCTCACGATAACGCCAGTGAGTGTTACCATGTCAAATGTAAGCTCACCGCCGCTTACAACATAGATTACTCCCTCTTTGCCACTTACACCCCAGACATTATCCACAGTTGTCTTGCCTGTTATGAACACATCGGCAGCCAATGGAAATTTATATGTTTGTCCTTCGGTGTCAATATTTACAGCGTAGTTGCGACTGCTATTCCAACCGAAGTCAGTCACTTCACTTACTTTCTTTGCGTCAGCAGGCATTGCGGGAACAGTTTTACGCTCAAGCGCGTATGCCTTATTCTGCCCCATGTCTGCCTTAGGAGCAACATATCTGACGCGCTGGGCTGTTGATCCTAATTTAATCGAAGTCTTGTTTGCCAGCTGAATAACACCGGAGGTGGCAGTCGATCCTTTTTGTGTTAAATCATCAATAGCTTCATTTGAACATCCGGAAAGCAAAGAAACGCTTGCCATAGCAAACAAAGCAACTGAAACCAATAATTTTCTTGTCATTTCTTTTCTCATTAATTTTATGTATTTACGTGTATATTATGTAGTACAACTACCATAATCTATAAATGACTGCAAAATTACAGTTTATTTATTGAACAACCAACAAAGCGACCGTTATATTTTCTAATTTAAACATTTTTCACTATGTATCATGCAATTATATAGAAAAAAATGTTTAATTTTGTAGCGAAAATACTTATTATGCAAATAAGAATATCTAAACGGCGACTGTTTGTCGTCATGCTAATTGTAATAGTTTTTTGGTGGATTTTTGGCAGATTTATATATCATGATCCTAATGCTATAGATGCTGCCGGCTATGTTATGCCAGGTGTGGTCTTTCGTGACATGAGCATTTTAGACTCCTGGCAGTATGTTTATTACATCATACATGCCCATTTCGGCAGTTATCCATTGGTTATTCGTATTAGTTTTTACGTACTCATTGCCTGTCTTGGGGTAGGACTACTCATAATGCTATACGCAATATATTTGATGGTGGAACGTAGTCGGGAAAAGAGTATCTATGAGAAAATGAAAAAGGAGTGGCTCACCGCCTTGAAAGAGTTGGTGCTTTTCCCGTCTGTGGTGGATTCAGCCTATGTTGCAGAACACCTGAAGCTCAACGGCAAATCACTAAATATGAAAGAGAGCAATCTCTGGCTTCGGCTTCTTGTACATATTTATACAGAGGAGAAACTCAACTATACGATGAGTTTGCCTATTATGAATATCAATCAAATAGCTCGTGAACTCCACCTTACAGATTTTGTAATAAGGGTGTTCACCACAGGCAGTCCACAGTTGCAGTTAATTACGCTCGACAGTGTGTCGTTCATTCATTTGGACGTACCTGTGAGTATGTTGGCACGCCTCGTTAACGCGGGCAATCCAGATGTGAGAAAGCGTGCCCGCATATATTACGCCAAGATGACCACCTTAGATCCTTATACTGTGTTTAGGGAAGATTTCATCGACAAGTATTTTAAGAGGAAGGACGCAATGGAAATGCATGAGGTGATACGGCGTGCGAAGGAAGCCAACCGTCTTGTCCCTTCGTTTTCTCAGATGATGAAAGCGACAAAGGAGCCTCAAATAAATGCTATTTTGATAACGATGTTCGGAACTTGGTGTGCTGATGAAGAGTTAGTAATTCTGAAAGAGTACTTTTACAGCCAAGACAGTATAGTCAGACAAGCAGCTTACGAGGTAGTGGGCGATAGAAAATACAGTGGAGCAGAGGAAATACTGATGTCAGTCTATAAGCGTGAGACCGAGGATTTACGTCGCGTCATACTGGATGTGATAATGAAAGTTGCCAGCGGTAAGGCAGAAGACTTCCTCAAGACTGCATATGAGTTGGCTAAAAGTAAGCTAACCCTCTTGAAAGCCTTGCAGGTACTGTACCAATACAATGATGCCACACGCAAATATTACTTCCATTTGCGTGCGAACGCCACTGAAGAAGACATACAGCTCTACCATCATGTGGAAGCATTGTGCGAATGGTCGACTATAACGAAGTCTGACGCGGATATGTCGCCAGAGAAACATAGACAGATAGTAGAGCAATTCCTCAGTAATATTAAAAGTTGTAAGCCTATGAAGGTTAGTGAGATAAACAATAAAGAAGTTTCTCAGAAAGAGAATATATAGAAATGGGAAATATAGTTTTTTTCTTCTTTGAATATATGGTGATATTCTACACCGCATTTGTGGTGTTGTCATATCTCATAATGATATTTCTTTCCAGTAGAGAAGTGAAACGTCACGCGGTGAACAGCATTGACGAGCGAGAGAAGCGTTTGCTCAGCAAGAGTCCTTTCACGCCAGGTGTGAGCATTGTAGCGCCGGCGTATAATGAAGAAGTGAACATTGTTGACAATGTGAATTCTTTCTTGAAACAGGACTATCCGAAATTTGAGGTTATCATTGTCAACGACGGAAGTAAAGACCATACTCTGGAGAAACTGATAGAGAACTTCGACCTTGTGGAAGTGCCGTATGCCTATACGGAGATTATTTACACCAAACCGTTCAAGCGTCTCTTCAGGTCTATTAATCCCAAGTATGATAATCTCTACGTGGTTGACAAAGAGAATGGAGGAACAAAAGCTGACGCTGTGAATGCCGGACTTAACGTAGCTCACTATGAATGGTTCGTCAACACCGACGTGGACTGTATCTTGCCCTACGATGCTATCTTTCAGTGTGTAAAGATGGTGCTTCGCCACAATAATCTGTTGGCAGTGAGTGGAGCCATGACCATGAGCAACGGTTGTAAGGTGATGAGTGGCGAGTTAGCATCGCGCCGTGCGCCCATTTCGCCTATTCCTTTATTTCAGACATTGGAATATATGCGTTCCTTCTTCTTGGGTAAGATGGCATGGTCGTCAATCAACGCCATGCCTAACGTCTCAGGAGGTTTCGGTTTCTTGAACAGAGACCTCATCATGAAAGCCGGAGGCTACGCAGGTGACTCTTTTGCAGAAGACATGGAAGTGCTGCTCACTACCGAACGTTATTGCTGCAACTTCAATATTCCTTTCCGTGTGGTGCAGATACCTGTCAATACATGCTGGACAGAAGGTCCTTCCACGTTGAAGATTCTTTATCGTCAGCGCTCACGCTGGGGACGTGGACTATTACAGACCCTGGTGAACAACCATGATATGATAGGTCGTATGCGTTTCCGCCGTACAGGATTAATCACTCTCACCTACATCACTATCTTTGAGTTCCTTGCCCCTATCATCGAAGCTTCCGGTGTACTTATCACCATATATTTCATCATTTCGGGCAGACTGAATATAAAGACAGCCATCATCACCTTCTTTGCCATCATGTCGTTCGGATTATTGGTGAATACAGTGGTAATGCTCCACGACTATCTATGTGGAAGCTCATTTGAGAAGCGAAGAGACTATATCCTGCTTTTAATTGCAGCTGTTCTGGAGCCGATAATATATCACCCTATAGTGGTCGTTTCGTCACTCTCGGGCTACTTTAAATATATTATGAACACGAAGTCCGTTTGGGGTACGATGATACGTAAGAAGTATGCTCAGGCAGAGTCTGATGCACAGACAGCTCCGACAACGTGATGTGCAACGCATATTGGAAAAGAAAATTAAGAGAACATTGAAAAAACAAACAGCGTAATATTGTCAGTAATGATACAACCACATAACTTCTTTCATATTCGCAATGTCGTAGTCAGACTTTGCGTGTTGATGTATTTTCTGTCGCCTTCTCTATCTGCAGAGGCAATAGACAAGTATACACCCGTGTATTATGAGCAAACAGTAAGACAATATTACAAAGCCTCAGACTGGGAAACCGGAAAGAAGCTCCTTGACGAGGGAATAAAGCTATACCCAGAAGAGTCTAACCTCAATGAGCTCATGGGACAATATTTCCTCAACAAGCAAGACATGGGTAAAGCCCGTTTCTTCTTGGTGAGAGCTCTTCAGAATAACGTAGCCAACAACAGGGCACGCCGTATGCTGGTAAAAGTGGAGCGCGAGACGAAAAACTATTCGTCCGCCATCTGCTATATCAACGAACTTCTTGAAGGCAGTCCGTATGAGCGCGAACTCTGGGTTGACAAGATGGAACTCTATAAGAAGCAGGGCAACAAAGCAGAGGTAGAACGTATGTTGCAACGCCTGATACAGTTGTTCCCCGAGGATAAGGAGATACAACGTATCATATATGGAAATATGGAGGAGTTCTACCTGCATGCACGCAACCGTAACGATAGACATAAGGCTATAGAACAACTGAAGAGACTTATTGCTATATACCCTTCAAATAAAGACTATTATATCTGGATTATTAACTCGCTGCACACGGAAGGACGATATGAAGAGGCACTGAGCTATGCTGAGCAGGGTATAAATCAAACCACTAATAATACGGAACTGGCGAGAAAAAAGATTGGTCTCTTAGGAGAACTTCATCGCAACGTTCAGGCAAAGGATTTCCTCCGCGACTATCTAAAGAGACACCCTGGTTCGTCACTGCAGTCATTGATGTCAGACATAGAAAAGGAAATAGCTTACGATGCACTTAACTACGACGCTTACATCCAGTTTGGGAAAGTCTATGAGAAGAGCAAAGACCCGGAGGCGTTGCAGTTTCTTCTTAACACCTCCATTAGTCGAGGATACTACGACGATGCGTTGCTATATATCAGAGAGATGCGCAAGCGTAACGGTCAGAACGACCCGACGCTGATGTATAAGGAATATACAGTACTCAAGCGTATGGGAGAAGAGCAGAAAGCCGTCAGCGTGCTGGAGCGCTTGTTTGCACTACAGCCTAAAAATGCCGATGTGCTCGACGAACTTAATGTTTTTCATCTCCGACAGGCATCACAGGCTATGTCGCTACACGACTATGACGAGGCTATTCCACATCTTGACTTTGTACTCAAGCACAACACCGGAGGAGAAGCATGGCTGTCGGCGGTAAAGAAAAAGTACAACTGCCTTATGGGTAAAAACAACTACGTGGAGGCATCTGTCATGCTGGATGCCATGCGTCGCACAGGTATGAGCGAAAGAGACTATTCTCTGATGTATGCTGATCTCCTGTCACATTCCGGACGATCGGAAGAGGCACTTCAGTTCATGGCTGCTTTAATCAGGCGTACATCCGAGACAATGCCTGAGCAAGCCAGCTATGTCAATCTGTATGAGGAAATAGCAGTGCCGCACATCAAGCAGCTCATTCTCAGCGGAGCTACTGCTAAGGCTTATGAAAAGTCAAAGGAATATCTTTCCTTCTGCCCTGATTCACATGAAGGATTTCTTTATGTGATGTCTACGGCTAAGACCCTTGGACTTGAAGAGGAATATAAGAACTATGCGGCGACAGCCTTTCAAAAATATCCCAACGACATAGATATACTCTCACGCTGGGCAGGAATGGAGAATGATGAAGGTCTGTATGTACATACACTTACAGCCTTGCGTGAACGTCTGCTGGTCACTCCGGGCGACAGCACGCTCATCAGACTTCACTCTAACACCACCGACCTTATGGCAGAACGGCTGGTGAAGGAGAAGAAAGGGGCACAAGCCATTGCGGAACTTGATATTGCATTGAAATATGACGGTTCAAACAAGGCGCTACTCTATGCCAAAGGCTTGGCATACGAGTCAATACACCAATACGACTCTGCACATTATTATCTAAGATATTACGAGCCTTCCCTGATGGAGCTGAGCGACTTCAAACATCGCATGAATACTCTTAAGAACAAGAGCCTGCATAACGATATCTTCATGGAGTACATAAGATCTCGCTACGCTGACAACATTGCCATCCGTGGCATGGCTACTGTGGGCTACACTCATCGAATGAACAGCAATTCCTTCACGGCAACGGTCAACTATGCCGGTCGCGATGGAGATGTTGACAAAGGCTCTGCCGACAACGAAGAAGGGGGTGGAGTGGGACTTCAGGGCTTGTTCTCATGGACGCATAACACACGAAGAAACTGGAGCTGGACGCTGGGCGGTGGCATAAGCAACAGATATTTCGCACGGTATCAGGCAAATGCTTCTATAGATATTGAGCTGCCCAAAGACTGGACCGTCGACTTACACGTAAGCTATCGTAATATCAGCACCAGCCAGCAGGAATACCGCTATGACAGTGAAAAAAAGAATTGGGTATTCGATCATTGGGACAGTCGTCGTCGCCATTTGTTTACAGGTGGTATAGGTGTAAACCATCAGTTCGAGATGTTCTCTGTCGGTGGTAAGGTAGATGCACTTTTTATGTCGCAAAAGTGGTATGGCTACGCCTCAGTCCAAGGACGTTACTATCCGCTGTCTGACCGTACTTCATACATTTCAGCCACAGCCGGTGCAGGTACCGCGCCCGAGGCGAACATACTCAACTATGGTCTGCCGGGAGCATTCAGTAACATCAACTCTATGGTGGGACTAAGCGCCACATGGCTTTTCAATCCAAACCTTTGCTTTACCGTTGGCGGAACATGGCATACCTTCTATAATCAGAGCAATCTACGATTAGGTACTGAAAATGAATCTTCTGACAATATCACAATGAAATACAAAAATCTCTATAACCTACATGTCGCACTTAGATTTTCTTTTTAAAAAAGCCAGATTGAGCGAATTGAACTCGATAGCATTGGTAGCTTTTCTTTTCACCAGTTGTGGCATTCAGGCAAAACCGATAGACAACTATTACAACGTGATACCCCTCTCAGAAAACACCTCTGACAACCATTGGGCAGATTACTTATATTCTCACATGCAGAACCGAAGCGAATTGAAAGGTCTGGTAGTGAAAAACCTTAAAGAGTCGGAGCCGGGAGAGAAACGCGTGAGTGTTCACATTGACGCACAGATGAAAGAAGACTGCTCGATTCATTACGATCATGATGATACCTTTTTGTCGGCTTGCGATGATGAGCACATGCTCTGGCTGATATATCAATATATAGATATGTGTGGCAAGGAGGACAAGCGATTGGATGTGTCAGACCTCCCTCCCTCCATGTTTGAGTTAGGCGTAGATACAACACTGACAATGGCATTTGACTACCGTAGCATTTATTCAGCGAGCAACAGAGATGAAGACCTGTTTGGCATCCTTGGCGCCGGCAACATAGATTTCGATTGGGCAATCTGGGGACATAACTTCGGACGAATGCTGGAGAACGCTAATAGCGACGAAATATATGCTTTGGTAAACGACGTGCGTATGAAGGGGCAGTATTGCTTCTCCTCAAAGGCTACGAAGGATGCCGTCACTGCATGGATAGACGACAATTACGGTCGTCATGGCAAGAAAGGGCAGACTGTACGATTTGCGATAATGCCGCAAGACAATAATGATGTATGCCTATGTCCCTCATGCCGGGCATTGGGCAACACGGCTAATTCTGCTACGGGTGCTGTGACTGCCTTTGTAAAGATGCTGGCAGAGAAATATCCCGATTACGAGTTTTTCACATCATGCTACCTCACCACCCGGAGTGTGCCGTCACGCAGAATGCCACCCAACACAGGCGTACTGCTCAGCGCCATAGACCTTCCTCTAAAGTATAACAGTATCAATACTCCTGCAGCTGATAAATTCCATGAATTGATAAAAAGCTGGAAGAATGTGACGAAGACCGTTTACGTATGGGACTACTCACGTAATTTCGATAATTACCTCAGTACATTCCCTGTAATCAGCATCATTCAGGAGCGTCTTCAGATGTACCGCTCGTTTGGAGTGAATGGTGTCATCTTCAACGACAGTGGGGAATCGCATACCTCATTCGGCGACCTTCAGACTTATATGAAGGCTTGTCTCATGATTTCTCCTGATATGAACATGGAGAAAGGTATTGAACGATTCCTGAAAAAGAACTACCCTGTTTCAGCAGATATCCTCTCACGCTATTACCTCACGTTGGAACAGCGCGTAAGAGAGTATAACAAACCTCTTCAGATGTATGGCAGCATTAACGATGCGGTGAATGCTTACATACGTCCCACAGAATTTAAGCAGTTTTTTCACGAGCTGGATTCTGTATCAAAGCATATCAAGGGTAAAGAGCGACATAAACTCAACCGGCTACTGACCGGAATGACTTTCACCATGACGGAGATGGCAAGGGCACGCTATATTTCTCTGACGAACGAGGAGAAGAATATGTATCTCGATATTCTCAATGGGCACCGTACATTCCCTGACATGAAGTTTTACAGAGAAGATGGCTTTACGCTTGATCAGTATATCTCCTATCTGAGAAACAACCCTACGGAAGTCTCTACAGAAGAGAATCTGCTGCACGGTAATTTCCCGAAGTGTGAAGCCTTGGACGAAGATGCCGCGAAACGTCTTACAGACGGTTTGTTAGGTATTCCCATGGACTGGAATGTGGCGTGGAGCATCGCAAATGTGAATGGTATGTTATCGCTTAAATTCCCTGCCATTAACGAAGAAAACATAACGTTCACACTGGGAATCCTTAATATGTCACGCTGGAAGCTTGGTCTGCCCACAAGAATAGAACTCTGGCAGGGCGATAAGATGTGTGGCAGGGCAGAGTATAAAAACACAGGAGTTAAGGAATGCACACGTAACGAGATGAGCGTGTCTACTCTGAAAGCCAGGGAAGGCGTACCTATAGAAATGCGAATCTATACAAGCTCACGCAAACTGGCGATTGACGAAATAGTAGTAAAAAAGAAATAACCATACGTATGAAGAAGTTTACCGTATACAGACTTTCACTGTTTCTGCTGTTACTCTCGGTGATGACAGGATGCAACCGTAAAGTGGGACCCACACGTGTAATGGTGACAGACCCAGTGAGACACTATAACCCCATCAATTTGGGTGATGAGTTGGAAATCTACTATGATGTGATCAATATAGGCGAAAGCCCGTTAATCATAACTGATGTTCAGCCGTCATGTGGCTGCATTACAGTGAATCAGAATAAGCGCATAGTGATATATCCTGAAAAGAAATTGACCATGCACTTCACTTTCAAAGCTACAAAGAACATAGGATACGTTCACCATACCATACGCCTCTATTGCAATGTGGAGCCTCAGGGAATGTTACCTCTTGAGTTCGACCTCAATGTTGTGCCTCCTTCAGGGGTTACGCCCGACTATGAGGAATATTTCAGCGAAGCCATACGCTATGCTCGTCTGAATGGATTCTCCATAAAGGAGACTGTTGACGGCGACCTCACGGAGCGGGATTATGTTACCGACTCCCTTTCTATGGCTCAATGGATTAAGAAATATCAGTAAGATAGGCATGTTCAGGATAAGTTCTTTTCTCTAAAGACTTTCTTTGCGTCTACGGGGAAATGGTGCGAAGGGGCGTGATTTATCACGTTCCGCATTCATAAAACAATGACGAATGACAATGATTCCCTTTAAAAGGGACATCAGGCGGAGGCAACGTCCCACAGCACGACAATGCCCCCGACGGAGGCGGAGAAATGCAAGGCAGAGGCGGAACGTGATAAATCACGCCCCTTCTATGTTGCAAACCAAATAATTG
>ENA-OWND01001436-OWND01001436.1-metagenome-genome-assembly--contig:-NODE-1436-length-14566-cov-3.986217_pt1 | contig 14566 bp, 7 predicted proteins | sample MGYA00245342_ERZ651119 | MGnify/ENA primary metagenome ERZ651119 (study PRJEB26857, sample SAMEA4031756) | metagenome | biome: human; feature: oral; material: saliva | place: Philippines | collected 2014...
TAAAATAGGTAGCTTCCCTTTCATAGCCGTTTGGTGTGTAGTATTGCTGCACCGACTTGCTCGGCAACTCTTGCAGCACCGACTTGCTCGGCAACTTGTGTTGGAAGCTGAGGACTTTGCCGTTGAAGAGTGTGATGGCAAAGCGGATGGAGGAAAAATCCATGCACCGTTTCACCGGAAGATAGAACTTCAGCTCCGGTTGGATGTGTTCCGCCAGTTCCTCTTCTCTAATTCTACCGAGAGGAACGACATATTTGGCCGTCTTACTTTCCGTATTCTCACAATTCAAGGTGACGATGCCCGAAGAACGATATTTCCATTTGTCCGAATAGTCACGGATGCGCAATTTCATTTCCGCACTGAGATCGTAAGTATTGCCATTTTCCGCAATGCCCACGGCCTCGATGGATTTCACTCCGCAGAGTACAGGCGAGGTTCCTATGGAGGTTTCAGTCAGTCGATTCAGTTGGAGAGAGAGGGCCTTAAGTTCTTTTTTGTGGCGATTGATCGTATCGCCGTGCACCGTGGCTCGGAAAACCAGGTGAGCCTCTTTGCCCAATTCCATGTCATTATACTCTTTTTTCGTTTTGTCTTCCACGCTGCGTGGGATCACCGGCACGCGATAAGTCGTTCCTTCCGGTACAATCCCCGGGATGGAATGGTAATGATTTTCGACGATGAAGCGAAAATTCCACGCGATTTGCGCCAAGGTGTCGCCGTGGAAGGGACGAACGGGCTTTGTCGGCTCGTGGTCGTTGTCGCACGCGGCCAAGCAATACAGGCAAAGACCGCTGAGCAGAAATAAAAGCTTTTTCATTGGGGGAATTATTTTCGAGGAGTGTATCTCCAGATTTGCAAATCTACAGAAAGATCGTGATGATTATTGTGGAACGTCTTGAATCTGTCGCCATCCCAACCCTAGATTTTTGAGGTGTCGGAGAAGAGTTTTGCCGCGATTGCGAGAGCTTCCAAAATAGTGCGTTGAACACTTAGTCTTTCTGTTTTGATCGTGGATGTGCCGGGGCGTAAATGATCTCCGGTTGTGCAACTTGCTACTCATGTGAGACGAGTTCCAATAAATAGTTCGGATCCAATTTTGTTTACCGTAAATAGTATATCAAGAAGGATTCATGGGCAAAGATAGTGTTTGTTTTTAATACAGCAATTTTTGGAGGTGGTTTTTTGTTAAATGGTATTTGCCGCGAGCGCCACCGGAAAGATGGTGGCTTATGTGTGCTGATGATAGGCAAAATTGTCAGTGTTTGCAGAAAGGTTCGGGTGTGTTTGTATGTTGTTCATTGATAATGAGGGGAATAAGCGGTGTTAGCGTGTGCATCGGGGATTCTTCCAGCCAGTCTTTGAGAGCGTCGTGACAAAGGCGCTTGGCAGGTGTTTTTATCTATAATAATGTTGCGTGAACAGTCGAAAACTATAAATCCGTACACTATTAATGACCATGTTTGCCCAATGTACCGAAGCCCCGTGCAGTGGAAATTCATAGATTGCTGCGAGGTTTCTCCCATTTCTTCCCTTGTTTCGGACAAAAGTCCCCATGTTTTTTTCGAAAGTCCCCCGTCTGCCCATCGCCATCCGTGGGTTGGTCTCCGTAGCGGGGCACAAGGAAATAAAACTCCCCGTTTACGTCCGCAATGTGGCATTAAATCGTAACTTTGCAGGAGTAGTCCTTTTAATACCTCCGCTATAAAACCAAAATGCAAAACGTTTTCCACTCTCACTTCCCATCGCGATGCCTTTTCGTGGTGGTGGCTTTGTTCTCTTCCTTTGTTACTCAGCTCTCTGCACAGAATGTGAGTTGCTCGGTGGCCAACAAGGTCTACGTCGCTCCCGGTCAGCTGGGGCAAGCCCGCGTGCTGCTCAACAGTTGGGACCGGAAGAGCGCCGTCGATCGCGTGGGTTACGCACTCACCATCGACGGAGTCACAGGCCAAGAGCACATCTTGGAACTGAAAAAGCCGTTGACCTACGACGAAGCAGCCCAGATGACCATCAAAGTCCCCCCGGCCGCACACCCCGGCGTCGATGATTTCAGCGTCACCATCTTGACGGTCAACGGCAAACCTAACCGCAACTCCTTCCCCACGAGCGGAAGTCAGCGCTACACTCTCACGCGTCCGGTGTGGCGCAAGGCCGTAGTCGAGGACCTCACGGGCATGTGGTGTCCGAATTGCCCGCCGGGCATCGCCTCGCTGGAGCATTTGAACCGCGTGGCAGCCGACCGTTACATCGGACTGGCGGCACACGATGGCGACGCTTTGAGCACGGACGATTATTACGAGGTGTTTCGCCTCTTTCCCGGCCGCCCCAAAATCGTACTCAACGGTAGCCACAATGTTTCTCCCTATTTCGGCAACAGCGGCACGGAGGAACAGCCCTTTGGCCTGCTTGCCGATGTGCAACAGGCCTCCGGTGCGCAAACCGCTGTGCAACTCAAGGTGCAAGCGGCGTGGTCGGCCGATCGCAAAAGCGTGGACGTGCGCAGTGCCACCGTCTATCGCTGCCCGGTGGCGAAGAACAAATATCGCTTGGCCTATGTGTTGACGGCCGACAGCCTCAAGCATCCATCCTTTGTGCAATTTAACAACGCAGCGGGCGATCCGAGGTGGAAAAACAGCGTGCCGGAGATGCAAGTCTTCTACACCGGAGGTAGCGATATGCGCGGTTTGGCCTACAACGATGTGGTGGTTTCGGCCGCCGGGGTGCGCTATGGCATCGCGGGCAGCCTGCCCGAGCAGATGCAGCTCGACACCCTCTACGAACACAGCCACCGTTTCGGCAATTTGGGGCAAACCAAACCCTATCGCTACGTGAAGCAAAACCGCAACCTGCATGTGGTGGCGCTGCTCATCGACCCCCAAACGCGCGAAATCGTCAATGCCGAGCGTTGCGCGGTGGGCGAGCAACTGCTGCCTTTCGCAGTGGATCCCGCTCCCGTGCCCGATGTGCAACAAATTGTGCTGCCCGATTCGCTGAAACCGCACGTCGACAGCGTCTTCACGCTGCATCCCCAACTGCTGCCCGCTGAGGCGAAGAGCCGCCTGGTATGGGACGTGGCCGACGCGAGTGTGGTGAGTATGATGTCCGCCGGACAATTCCGCGCCGTCCGCGCCGGCGAAACGATCATCACGGTGCGTGCCGACGATGCCCACGCCGTAGTGGCGCGCTGTGTGGTGCGTGTGTCTGCACCCACGGCCATCGAGCGCCCGAATAAGGCCATGAGCGTGCGCCGCGACGGGGCTTTCCTCGTTGTCGCCGGCGCCCCCGCCGGACAACGTGTGGTGGTCTACGATCTCTCCGGTCGCCAAAAAGCCATAGCCCGCACGCGCGGTGAGCTCCTGCGCCTCAGCGTCGGTCGTTCTCCCTTGTGGATTGTCGTCGTCGGTAACCGACGATTCAATGTGGTGGACTGACCGCCGCTCCTTCTCATTCTTACGCATCAATTTCTCTGACTTATGTTCAAATCAACCCTTGTTCTCGCGCTCGCCGCGGCCGCCTTCAGCATGGGGGCGACCACGGCGCAGGCCGATCCGGTCGATCGCCGGCAAGCGGCCACCGTTGCGCGCCACTATCTGAGCCACCCCGTGCCCATTGCAGCGCCCGCAGTGCGTGGTGCCGCGGACGGCGAAGCCCCGGCCTATCATCTTTTCGTCGGTAAGGACGAACAGCGCTTTGTCATCGTGTCCGGCGAAAGCCGCATGAACGAAGTGGTGGGCTACGGCCGCCTGACGACCGGCAATGCCGCATCGCTCCCGCCGCAGGTACACGCTTTGTTGCAACAATACACCGAAACGGTGCGACAGGTGCGCGCCGGACAGCAACCGGCCGCGACTGCGCCGAAGCACCTGCGTCGCTATGTCGAACCGCTCATCGATGCACAGTGGGGGCAGAGCTATCCCTACAACAGCAAGACACCTCGTGTGGGCGGGAAACCCACCTACACCGGATGCGTGGCCACAGCCGCGGCGCAGTTCCTCTATTTCTACAAATGGCCGCTCCAACGCCCGTCGCTCTATGTGCGTTCGGAAGGCGACGAAGCCGACACTTCGCCCACCTATCTCTGGGACTTGATGAAGGGCACGCGCGAGCAGATGAACTCCACGCGAGCCGCAGCCGCAGTCGGCCGATTGTTGCTGGATGTGGGCAAGGCGATTCGCATCACCTTCGGCACGCAGGCGAGTCCGTCGAACATTGAATACACCCTCGACGCGTTGCAAAACGATTTCGGCTACACCACGCGGCTTTTGCACCGCGACCGCATGAAAGCCGACGAGTTTCGCGAAGCCATCATGCAGGAAATCTCCGACGGCTACCCCGTGATGATGTGCGGCGGCGTGCATGCTTTCGTTTACGACGGCTACGATCGCCGCGGTTTCGTGCATGCCAACTTCGGTTGGGACGGACAGGGCGACGGTTATTACGACATCAACACCATCACCACGCCGCTTCCCGGCCCGTTCATGGGCAATGGGCAGTTTTGGGAGAACCAAGTGGCGCTGATGGCGCACCCGAAAAACGGCAAGTACCCTGATTTCCCCACGCCGTTGCGTGTGCTCGGCGCACGCAAGAACACGGCGTTCGAATTTGAGCCGCGCGAGGGACAGCGCACCACGCGTTTCGCCGCCAAGATCACGGCGGGTTCTTACAATTCCATCAACGGCGAGTTCGGCCGCTTCAGCGGTCAGGTGGGTTTCGCGGTGAATGATGCCGAAGGGCGCACCGTGAAGCTGGTCCCCTTCCGCTACGACAACACGTTGTGGAGTAGTATTTTCACCACGTGGAACTTGGAAATGTACGATATCGATCTTTCCGATGTGCCCGACGGCCATTATCTGTTGGTACCGGTGTGCCGCGAACTCGTGGCGCGCAAGCCCGACACCTTCAAGCCGTGGTATCCGATCAGATATGGCAACCGCATGAAATTGAGCGTGGCGGACGGCAAGCTGACTGTGGAAGACGAAATCGCCGGTGGCGCGCTGAGCGTTTGCCGCGACCCCGAATTGCTTTTCCCTGCCTATGCGGGTTCGGGCGATCCGGCACTGTTGACCTTCACCGTGCGCAATCCGAATGTTGATGAGATGCACGGCAACCTGAAAATGACCTTCACGCCGGTGAACGGCGGCGCAGAATACGTAGCGCCTTTCCGCCCGAGCAGCATTGTCTCCTTCCGCCGCTTGGCCGACACGCAAGTTGCGGTGGATTTCCCCACGAACTATTCGGACAACACGGGGAATCACGAGATGAAGCCCGGCCGCTACAAACTGAAGTTGGTGTTGGAAACGACCAACACGAAGGAGAAACAACTCATTCCGCTCGGTGCCGATCGAGATTTTGAGATCGAAGTGCTGCCGTATCCCGATCTGCGGATTTTTGTGCGCAATGTCGATTACCTGATCGGGGGCAAAGAAGTGAACCAACAAATCTTTGATGTCGACAAAGACCGCGATCTGTCGATGCGCATCCACACGGAAGTGCGCGGCGACCAGCGCAAATCCTACTGGGGACGCGTGTTCTATCGTTTGGTCTGCCCCGAAACGGGTGAATCTGTCGATGCCGGTGTGGCACGCAACGTGAGTTTGCAGCCCTTCGTACACAATCCGGAACAAAAGACGGCTGCCAAGATCGACGTCTCGCGCTTGAAGCCCGGCTGCCGCTATGAAGTGCACGTGGAAATCGAAGACGGCAACGGCCGTCGCGAGATTTGGACGAACGATTCGCCCCGCGCGCAGTTGATGGTGGTGAAGAATGACGACACGCCGACGCCGGACCAGCCGGTTCAACCCGTCGTTCCGCCTACGCCCGCCGAACCCGTCGTGCCCAATGTGCCGAAAGCCGCACAAGTGGTGCTGGATTCGACGCAAATCAAGGTACATGTGGACGACATCTTCAACCTCGCCGCCAAAGTCTTGCCGTCCACGGCCGCTCAGCAGTTGACTTGGCAATTGAGTGAGCCGGGCATCGTGGACATGTTGGGCGGCGGAAGTTTCAAAGCGCTGCAAAAAGGCGAAGTGACCATCACCGCTTTGGCGCTCGACGGCAGCGGTGCGAAGGCAGAATGCCGAGTGACGGTGGTCGTCCCCACGGCTTTGTCCGCTCAGTCCGCAAGCATTCGCCCGTATGTGGAGTGGAACGGCTCGCACTTGTTGTTGTGTGGCGTGCAGCGCGGAGTTCGCGTTCGGTTGTGCACCCTCGAAGGGCGAACGCTGCGCAGCGTGGTCGCCACCGGTGCCCCTCTCCGCTTCGAGTTCGGCCCCATGCGTGGCCTCTTCTTGCTCGAAACGTCCGACGGCTTCCGCCAAAAGATCGTACGCTGAACGATCAGACCGATGAACCATCGGTCGGGCAAAAATAAAACGTCCCGCTCTCCAATGGAGGGCGGGACGTTTTGTGTGTTGGACTCGCGGTTATTTCACTTCGAGCTGTGCACCGGGCTTGAACTTCACCACTTTCTTAGCGGGGATGGTGATTTCTTGCTTGGTGGCGGGATTGATACCCTTGCGCTCAGCACGTTCGCTGATAGAGAAGGTGCCGAATCCGAGAAGTGTAACCTTATCTTCTGCCTTGATGGCGTCTGCGATCGAATCGAGGGTGGCATTGACAGCTGCCTTGGCTTGATCTTGAGTCAAGTTGGCCTGCTTAGCCACTGCATTGACGAGTTCAGTTTTATTCATATTATCGTGTCTTAGAATTATAGTGCTAAGGAGATAGTTCCCTTGTAGGTGCAAATATATTGTAAGTTGGTTGGGTGCGCAAATAAAACGTGCTTTTTTTGCCGCAACGTGATGAAAATGGAGCGTTTTGCTCCTGCCGACAGACGAAAATGCCCTGTGCGTCGAGCCGGTCAGCGCACCACGGCCACTTTGGCGGTGGTACCTTTCGAGCCGTCGGCCGTGGAAATGTGGAAATAATATACACCCGAAGCCACCATCACGCCACGACTGTCGCGCCCATCCCAGCGGAACAGCCCCCCCTGGCTGCGACCGGCAAAGACCAGCGCGCCGGAGGTTGTGGTCACGCGCACATCGGCATCGGCTGTCAGGCCGTCGAGGGTCACTTGGCGTTGCACTGTGGGACGAAACGGGTTGGGGTACACCCGAAGTTGGCTCCGATTGAGCTGTTCGTTCGGCTCCGACGCATCGCCTTCGTAAGAGAGCATCCCCACGTCGGTCGAAATCATCACGCTCCCATTCGTGGGGTGACAAGCGATGCTCCAGATATTGTCGGAAAACAGCGGAGAGTTGTTCGTTTTGAAGTGGTGGAGGGTCTTCACCCCGTCGGCTGAGAGGAGATAGACGCCGTCGCCCTGCGTGCCGATCCACTTGCGGTTGGCGCCGTCCACGGCAATGGCCGTGATGGGAACGCCCGCGAGCAGATAGTCGGCATAGTCGGTGCCGTCGTTGCGGGGCACCTTGATTTGCGTGACGTGGAAATCGTTGTCAAACCAGGTTTTCGGATCGTCGACCACGAAGACACCTTCGTTGGTGCCGAGCCATATCGCCCCGTCACGGTCTTGTGCGAAACACAGCCCCTGCGAGAACGAGCAAGGCGTGCCGTCTTGATTGAGAAATGTGGTGCGATAGCGCGACACATCGTCGTCGGTGTTGTCGACGGTACCGTTATAGTCCAGACAAAGGAAGCCCCCGTTGTGGTTCGACACGGTGCGGCGCGAAGTCACCCACAGGCGCCCGTCGCGATCGATCATAGTTTTCTCCAGCGTCGGTGCGTTGTCCAGTTCTTTTTGGTACAATCCTTTCCACGTTCCGTCCGGCCGCAGCGCCCAGAGAGCGGTGTCCGCACTATTGTTCAGCACAAACAGGTTGCCCGCGCGGTCAAAGATGGCTCCGTCGGTGCGCACATACGACGCCGCTGCGGGAGAACCATTTTTCACCGCCGAGACCAGCGGCGAATTATTGTACGTGTATTGTTGTGTGGGGCTCGTCTTGTCGTAAAGATAAATGCCCGTTCTCCCCGTGGTCACGACGAAACGATTTTCGTCGTTGGGCGATTGCGCCACGGAAGTGGCATTCTCAAACGGGGCGCGCACGAAACCTTTCTCCTCGGTGGGCGTTTCGAAAAACGTCCATCGCCCCGACTCGTAGATCATCGTCATTTGCGGCGTGTCGACACGGTCGTAGGGATCGAGGCGCCCGCAGGCGATGAGGAGCCGATTACCGCTTTGCCGCATGAAATACCCTCTATCATACCGCGGCCCGTAGCCGCCCACGTGCGCTGTGGCCGTTGTGAAATCGAAAGTCGTACCGTTGAGCGGCACGCGTGCGAATCCCTCGCCGTCGCGTCCGATCCAGAAGCCGCCTTTCCCGTCGCTTTCCAACCAGTGGATGCCGCTCTGCAGGGTCGCCGCCGTGGGCGTCGCCGTGTCGTCGTCGAATTGCAGCAGCGTACGGTCGTTGTAGCCGAACGCCTTCCCGTCGATGCCCGTGCTCAGGCGGTCTAGCGCGAGCAAATCGACGCGTGCAAAATCGTTCGTTCCCGCTTTCTCCACCAAGTCAGCAGCAATGCGCCACGTACCCACAAATCCCGGTTGACCGCCGGGTACATTGAGGTAGAGCGCGCGCGTAGTGGCGGCAAGCAGCTTCACCGGATGCGCAAAAATGTTGTTCCAGAGCGAAGGATCGGAGAAATTCTGTTGCACACCGATCGTTTTCAAACCCTGATCGGTGGCCACTGCCAGCCGGTTGCCCACGCGTGCCACGTCATTGCAGGCCGCCATGGGGAAATGCCCTTTGATCTCCGCGCGGGTGAGATCGATCCACACAAAACCCTTGTTGGTGGTGACGAAAGCGTCGTCTCCCTGCACTCGCAATTGGTTGACGGTCAAATTTTCGGTCGTGGCCTGTTTGATGGCGCGCAGGTTCACCAACTGCCCGTCGCGCGGACGGTAGAGATCGATGTTGCCGTTGCGATAAAGCAGCACCAACCAGCCCCGAGTCTGGGAGTAGCCGATGTGTAGAATCTGTTTGTCCGACAGGCCTGCGCTGACGCGGTCCACAAAGGCGACGGCATCGTTTTCGGTGTCGTAAATGAGCAAGTTCTCGCCCATCAACGCATAGAGATAGGGCCCCGTCGTGGCGCAGGCCGTGCCGTCGTGGTAGGCCAAATGTGGCGTCCAGCGGTCGGGGAGGGCGCCCTGTGCAGTCGGCGACCCGACAAACAGGAGGCCTAAGACGAGGAGAGCAAAGCACTTTTTCATAAGTGGGAGAGAAATCAGTGGGGATCGAGTTGTTCGAGGAAGGCGCACAACTTTTGTACGGCACGTGCTCGGTGCGAGAGGCGATTTTTCACCTCGACACCCAATTCCGCAAAGGTCTTCCCCGTGTCTTCCGGCGAAAATACGGGGTCGTAGCCGAAGCCTTCGGTGCCGCGACGCGTTTCGGTGATGTGTCCGTCCACGCGCCCTTCGAAGAGGTGCTCTTCGCCCCCGATGATCAGCGCAATGACGGTGCGGAAATGCGCCTTGCGGTTCGTTGTACCTTGCAACTCACGCAGCAGTTTGTCGACGTTCGCCTCATTGTCGTTGCGATCGGGGTAGGCATAGCGTGCAGTGTGCACCCCCGGTTGTCCGCCGAGCGCATCGACTTCCAAACCGGTGTCGTCGGCAAAGACGTCGAGCCCGTAGCGCTCGTGCACAAAGCGCGCTTTGAGTAGCGCATTGCCCTCGAGCGTGTCGGCCGTTTCGGGAATGTCTTCGTGGCAGTCGATGTCGGCCAGCGAAACGATTTCGAATTTGTCGCCCACCACGGCGGTGATTTCTTCGAGTTTGTGGGCATTGTTGGTCGCAATGACGAGACGTTGTTTCATTGGTTGGAGGGAGGAAAGTCGTTGTTACTTGTTGCGTCCGGCCGTGCTGGCAGCTTGGTCGCTGGCCACCTTGGCCTTCATTTTTTCTATTTCGGCGCGATCTCTGTCGGCATTGGCGCGCAGTTTGATGCGGTCGAATCCGTAGCCGAACACTCCCGAGGCCCGTGTCTGACTGACAAAGGCATTCGGGTCGATCGAGAGGATGATCCGGAAAATCGTATTGGCTTCCCGGCGTTTGGCGAGCACGATCAGCACCTTCCGCTCCTGCTTGGTGTACCAACCTTGGCCGTTGAGCACCGTCACGCCGCGGTGGAGACTGTTGATGCCCGATGCAATTTCGTCGTACTTGTCGGAGAAGATGAGAAATTGCACCGACTGCCGACCGCTGTTCACCACATAATCGATGATCATCGTGCTGCAAATCAGCGTGGTGTAGCCGTAGAGCAACGTTTGCAAGTTACTGTGGGGCAGAAAGAGCGAGGAGGTGATGATGCCCACGTCGCAGAGCATGATCATCGTGCCGAGCGATACATTGCGGTGCTTGTTGATCATGGCCGCAATCACGTCCGTTCCGCCCGTCGATCCGTTGCGGAGGAACACCAGCCCCATGCCGATGCCGATGAATCCCGCGCCAAACACGGCACTCATAAAAGCATTGTCCGTCACGATGGGGAGTTTGACGTGCGCATTGTAGCCAGCCGGAAATAATTCGGGGTTCGTGGCCCAAAGGTATTGCATGACCCATTCCACCAGCGAGAGCAACGCCGTGAGCGCCGCCACGGCATAGATGGTTTTCAGGCAGAAACGCCACGAAAGCACATAGAGCGCCATGGCGAGTAGCACCGCATTGGCCAGAAAGAAGGTGTATTGCACTTTCCACCAGCCCGTGGCGTAGAAAATCACAGCGCCCAGTCCGGTGGTGCCGCCCGGCGTGATCTCGTGCGGCATGAGAAAGCAAGTGAAGCCCACGGCATAGCAGAGCAAGCCGAATGTGATGATCAGGTAGTCCTGAAATTCGAGCCACCAGTTGATTTGAAAGGAGCGCGACATGGTCATTTGAGGGTAAATTCCCCCTCACCACGTGGGCAGTGAGAGGGAAGTGAAAATTGTGAGTGAGTTTATTTCTTCAGTACGATGTTCACGATGCGTCCGGGCACCACAATCACCTTGGCCACCGTCATGCCGTCGAGATATTTCTGGCTCTGTTCGGCTTCGAGTGCCGCCTTTTCGATGGTTTCTTTCGTGGCGTCGGCCGGGAAATCGAGGGTGAAGCGCGTCTTGCCGTTGAAGGAGATGCCGAGCGTCACCGTGTCTTCTTTGAGCAGCGACTCGTCGAAGGCCGGCCATGCGGCGTCGCACACCGTGGTGTCGTGACCGAGGCGGTGCCAAAGTTCTTCGGCCATGTGAGGAGCGAAGGGAGCGAGGAGCACCACGAAGGCTTCGAGCACTTCGCGCGAGGTGCACTTTTGTTGTGCCCATTCGCTCACGGCGATCATGAAGGCCGGCACCGACGTGTTGTAGGCAAACACCTCGACGTCCTCCGTCACCTTTTTGATCAGCTTGTGGAGCGTCTTGAGATTCTCCTTCGTCGGCGCCGTGTCGGTCACTGCCCAATCCTCGCCGCGGAAGAAGAGGTTCCAGGCCTTTTTGAGGAAACGGAAGCAGCCGTCGATGCCGTTGCTGTCCCAGGGTTTGCTCTGGCTGATGGGGCCGAGGAACATTTCGTAGAGGCGCAGCGTGTCGGCGCCATATTCGGCAATAATGTCGTCGGGGTTGACCACGTTGTGCATGCTCTTCGACATCTTTTCAACCGCCCATCCGCAGTGATATTGTCCCTCTTCGAGCACAAACTCGGCCTGTTCGTATTCGGGTCGCCATGCTTTGAAGGCATCAACGTCGAGGATATCGTTCTTCACCAAGCCCACCCACACGTGAATGGGTGTGGTGTCGTATTGGTCTTTTAAATTGAGTGAAACAAATAAAGGAGCTTCTTTATCGCTGTCTTTTACACGATAAACGAAGTTAGAACGACCTTGAATCATACCTTGATTCACAAGTCTTTCGAATGGTTCTTCGGTCTTTGCGGTGCCTAAGTCAAACAAGAATTTATTCCAAAAACGTGAATAAATAAGGTGACCAGTGGCATGTTCAGATCCACCAAGATATAAATCTACATTCTTCCAGTAGTTCACTATATCGCTACTAACAAGCTCATTGGTGTTATTAGGATCCATATAACGAAGGTAGTAAGCGCTACTTCCAGCGAAACCAGGCATTGTGTTCAACTCAAGAGCAAACACTTGTTGGTTATCTATCAAGCTCTTGTCTACCACTTGTCGGTTCTTTTCGTCCCAAGCCCATAGCTTTGCACGTCCTAAAGGTGGTTCTCCGCTTTCAGTTGGCTCGTATTTGTCAATCGTAGGCAACTCTAATGGAAGACAATCTACAGGAAGTGTGTAAGGAATACCATTCTTATAGTACACTGGGAAGGGCTCTCCCCAATAGCGTTGACGTGAGAATGTAGCGTCACGAAGACGATAATTCACCTTAACTCTACCGAGATTGTGTTGTGCAATGTATGCCTTTGTGGTCTTAATAGCTTCTTTTACAGTTAAACCATTAAGAATTAAGCCTCCGTTAGCTTTGAGTTCAGGTTCTAATTCAGCAACAGGACTGTTCATTACAATACCCTCTTTGGCATTAAAACTTTGCTCGCTAACATCTGCTCCTTCAATTAATGGAATGATAGGAAGATCGAAATGCTTAGCAAAAGCATAGTCTCTGCTGTCGTGAGCGGGTACAGCCATGATCGCACCAGTGCCATATCCCGCCAAAACATAATCGCTAATCCAAATAGGAACAGCCACCTTTGTGAGCGGATTGATAGCGTATGAGCCCGAGAATACACCGCTTACACGGCGATCTGAGATTCTTTCACGCTCTGTTCTCTTCTTTGTTTCTGCTATATATGCTTCAACTTCAGCTCTTTGTTCATCTGTTGTTACGAGATCAACGTATTCACTTTCAGGAGCAAGCACCATAAATGTCACTCCAAAAATGGTGTCAGCACGAGTTGTAAATACGGTTATAGGGAGATCGTTTGATTGTAGTCTGAATTCTACTTCAGCACCTTCTGAACGACCAATCCAGTTTCTTTGGGTTTCTTTTATTGAGTCGGTCCATTGCAAGTTGTCAAGACTTTCCAACAAACGTTGTGCATAAGCCGACACTCTTAGGCACCATTGCAACATGTTGCGTTGTACAACTGGGTGACCACCACGTACACTTAAGCCGTCAACAACCTCGTCGTTAGCAAGTACAGTGCCCAATGCTGCACACCAGTTTACCTTTGTTTCAGCTTGATAAGCAATGCGATAATGCATCAAGAAACGTTGTTGTTCCTCTTCATTCATTGCTTTCCACTCTTCAGCAGAAATGCTTTCTTCATTCGAAGTCGCAGCATGAATGTTGTTAGTGCCGTCTTTTTCTAATTGCTCAACAAGCAAACTGATAGGCAAAGCCTTGTTCTTTTCAGTATCATAGTAGCTCTCGAACATCTTAACGAATGTCCATTGAGTCCAATGATAGTATTTAGGATCGCAAGTTCTAACCTCTCTTTCCCAGTCGAAAGAAAAGCCGATCTTATCTAATTGACTACGATATCTCTCAATATTTTGTTGAGTTGTAATCAAAGGATGTTGTCCAGTTTGAATGGCATATTGCTCTGCTGGGAGTCCATAAGCATCGTATCCCATAGGATTCAATACGTTGAAGCCCTGCAAGCGTTTGTATCTTGCAAAGATGTCGCCTGCAATATAACCTAGAGGATGGCCCACATGAAGACCTGCACCCGAAGGATATGGGAACATATTGAGTACATAATACTTTTGTTTTTCATTGTTTTCTTGAACACGATAAGTGTTATTCTCAACCCAATAGTGTTGCCATTTCTTTTCGATTTCTCTAAAATTGTATTCCATCTTTTTCCTTTTTGTGCAGTGATTGTTATGAAAGTTAACGAAAATCGTTATTGTTTGTATATTATGCTAATGTGCAAAGTTAGTATAAAAGTAATAAATGAACAAATTTATTACAGGGCTTTTAAAGCCTTTAATTTGCTTTTTTATCTATAAAATATAGATAGGCTGAATCACTAGAAGAGATATGTTACGAGATAAAAGGTGATAAATTGTAAGTAAACCCATACCTTTTTTCTTCAAACAGATGAAAAATTAGGAGGATTTCTTCGATGAAATGGAACTTTTTGGTAACATTTTTATATTCTGAAAGTATTTCAACGCCTTGAAAACTCTATTGCAAAGATAATATAAAAGGAGAGGTGTTGTAGGGCGTTTAAAAATATTTAAGTGAGTAGCATCATCGTTTTGGTAAGAAATTGTTTTTCTGTTATTTACAACTTTCAAGCTGTCTGTAATGCGACTAAGTGAGAAATGACATATAAAAAGGTACTATATAAAAAACGTTTGATTTAAATAATGATTTATAAAAAACGAGAATGTGATGTAAAAGTAGTTCTTTTTAAGTATATTTGCACAAACTTAAATCATAACAACCTATACATGATAAAATCATTTATTACGGCTGCCCTACTTTTTAGCGCAGTTTCTGCTAGTGCTACGGTTGTACCTACGTTTACAGAGTGGCACGATATGAGTGTGAATGAATTGAACAGATTCCCTGTTCATGCGTCGTTCTTTATGTATGAAAATGA
>ENA-OWND01001441-OWND01001441.1-metagenome-genome-assembly--contig:-NODE-1441-length-14515-cov-6.513624_pt1 | contig 14515 bp, 12 predicted proteins | sample MGYA00245342_ERZ651119 | MGnify/ENA primary metagenome ERZ651119 (study PRJEB26857, sample SAMEA4031756) | metagenome | biome: human; feature: oral; material: saliva | place: Philippines | collected 2014...
ATTTACTTTAGATCATAAGGCTCTATTATTTGCTGAATATTATTGATACAATAGTCCTGGTGAACCCACCACCTACTTTCAAGTTTAAATTTCACCATTTTTCATTAGATCTCAAACTTAGTTAAATTTAACTATTTTTACCAACGCCAAAGTGAAATTTAAATCCACTTTGACATAAATTTAAAATTTATACTCGATCTTCAAACCACCACTTATGCCGTAGTTTTTATCATTATCAAGCATCCCGCTTAGCTGAGAAGAGAGAACTAAATTTTCGCTAAGTTTGGTGTCTGAGTTTAAAGTAAGCTTGTAGCTTAGCTTATTGTTATCAAGCTTGTAATCAACATACTCATTTGAATTATTAAGCGAAACATAAGACTTATCTTCTGAGTTATATACACTTTGCTTTACTAAAAATTGCACGCTAAATGCGTTTTTATCGCTGTTTAAAGCGTATTCTACTCCCGCTGCTACAGCCACATTAAAGTCATTTACGCTCTTTTGGTCATATTGGTCATTTTTAAATCCATCAATGCCGTTAGCGCCAAGCTCTAGTGCCAGTAGTGGCTTTATGCTTTGCTCAAACTCGCCACTTTTAGAGAGTGAAATTTTATATTTATAGTAGTTGCTCGAGAGGATGCCTCTGCCTTTTACGCTAGCTTTTTGCGCCTCATCTAGGCTGCGTTTTGAGTTTATAAAGGCAAAATTTAAGTTACTTTGTATCTCGTGAGAACCTCTTTCAAAAAGCCCATACGCACCAAAACTATAAATTTTAGCATCATCTTTTAATATATCTGAGCTAAATTTAGCCTTGCTTACTCCAGCGCTCACGCCTAAGATAAACTCGTCATAACCTCTGTCATAGCCGATATTTGTACCATAAAATTTAAGGTCGCCATCGCTTTTTTTATCTTTAAAATAAGCACCATTTACATTTGCCCAAAAGTTGTTTCTCTCCCTGCTAGCTTCTGCTGCTTCGTAAGCCATCTTCGCGCTTGGCATGATGTCACTTTCAAGTCCAGCTAGCTTAAACTGCGAGATATCAGCCTTTGCCCTTAGCTGCGTGACCTGAAATAGCCTAGAGTTCATCAGCTCATTGCTGTTTTGCAAGGCTTTCATGCTCACTTTAAGCGAAGAAGTAGAAATTTCTCTCATATCTTTGTCGGCTTTTTGCGCTAGTTTTCTTAGCGCCTCATCGTCACCGCTTGAGATTGCTTGCACAAATTCAGGCGTGCCTTTTAGCATGCTTAGGATTTTATTTTCTCTTTGGCTAAATTTAGAAACCCTCTCTTGCACCACATTGGACGAAATGGCCGGATTTTCTCCCTTTTTATCGCTTAGCTTCATCACGATCTTGCCGTCACTTATGGCGTAGGTCATAAACAAATCCCCAAGTTTTTGCTCGTTGTTAAAGATAGCGCCCTCGTTTATGATATTTTGCGCGCTTACTAAAGTATATGTTTTATCAAGCGCCATGCCGCCTTTAAGTGCTGCAGTAAAATCAACATCAAATTTCATCCCAGCACCAAGAGTTAGGACCTTTTTAAAGTCAAGTACTGGCTCATTTTCACTGCCAAAGCTCTTTATCTTTAGGCTCTTTTTTATGAGGCTATCAGGCTCAAAGCCAAGCTTTTGCGCACCACCAACCTCTAAATTTTCTACCTCAAATTTACCATCTCCTAAGAGCACATCTTTAGCTAAAGGTGTATCTTTACCGTTTATAACTAGCTCTTTTAGCTTAGTTGCACCGCCTCCTACTCTTAGCAGACTATCGCTATCCATGACGATTTTATTGTCAAATTTAACGTCTTTAACAAGTAAATTTTTACTCTCAATATCCTGGCGATACTTTAAGCCGTCATCATAGGTATTTGAGCCATCAAATTTATCGATATAGTGAGTTAGCTCGCCACTTAAATTTATGACCGAGTTTTTAGCCGTGATGTCGCCATTTAGCTTAGCATCTTTGCCTATGGTAAGCTCTGATGATTTAAGCTTTATGCCATCTTTTGCACTAAATTTTCTCTCGTCCCAGTCAGGCTGAGAGAGTGTGGATGGGCGAGTGAGATCCATATAGGCTGGCTCGCTTAGACCAGCTGCGGCTATCTTGCTCTTTGCTAGGGGAGTTAAAACGCTAGCATCGCCAATGGCGTGCGTCTTTGGATGTCCTTGGAGCGTAACTTTGGCGTTTTCTAGGCTCAAAGCACCATCAATGTCAAATCCTCCGTCAAAAACAAGCTCCTTGCCCTGCCCGCTATGTTTTAGCTCTATATTTTTATCGATGCTTGCGTGAAATATCGTATCTTTGCCACTCTCGCCGTTTATTTTAAGCGCTACTCTTTGCGAGTTTTCATTTGTTATCTTCGCGTCGCTTGAGTTGGCTGATATGTTGTTAAAAGTCTGATCAAAGCCATTTAGATCAAGCGCTCCGCCGCCATTGCCAAAGAAAATTTTATCATTTAAATTTTCATTCACGCCAAGCCTTAAGAGCCCTCTGCCACTTGTTAGATAAATTTTATCAAAGGCATTTAAAGCTCTTAGCTCAACCACGCCCTCGCCTAGCCTTAGTGGCTTATTGCCACTTGAGCTTACTATTAAGCTGCCTTTGCCTAGCTTATGCACGCTTGTGTCTGAAGTGACGTTTAAATTTAAACTTGCACCCCCAGCTATGTCAAAACCTGCAAATTTTGCTATCTTGCTACCATTTGTGCTATTTAGCGTAAGATCTCCGCTATTTACGACGATACCGCCATGTCCTAAGTCTAGGTTAGAGTTTAGCGTGATGTTTGAGCCATTTACGCTGCTAAATATATTATCTTTATTTTGCACTAGCGCGCTGCCTAGGACATTTACGCCACTTACTAAATTTTCATACTCTTTTTTATAGTCGTTAAAATCTCTTGCAGTAACGATAGAAGCGTAGTTTTTATTATCCTCAACTCCGGTTAAAACGCCTACTAAGACCCATTTTTGAGCTACCGTGTCATATACAAAAAACCCAGAGCCACTATCTCCTGGCAAAAGTCTATTTCTAAAGCCTCTGTTTGAAGTCATAAATAGATAAACCCCGGGTTTGCTTACACTTGAGTAATGGCTCTTATAAACCGCAGAATACGCCACTCCTATCTCATTTACGCTTGCGCCAAGTGCGTTATTTACTATATTTTGGTGCTCAAACTCAGTAGCGCTCATCACCTCAGCAAAACCATCTGTATCGCTCTTTGGCTTTTCAAGGGCAAGTGAGCCTGTGCCAGCCTCGTATGCAAGGATGTTCTCGCCGCTAGCTCCGCCGCTATTTTTTATATCTCTAAAACGATCTTCTATCTTTTTTGCATTAGCCTCATCTTTTGTTTGATCTTGGCTAGAGATCTCCAAATTTGGCACATCCAAAGGATCGATCTGCCCTTCGACTATGTATTTTGAAGTGCGAAGATACGTTGTGTCTGCGCCATAAAGCTTTTGCGTAGAATTTGTTGCGTATTCATAAAGTGTGTTGCCAAACCAGCCTCTATTTTCATTAAAATTTGTAGCAGCTGAGGCAAGAAGTGTGTGATTTGCCGTAACTACAAAATTTCGCCCAAGCGCAGTAAAGTTGCCTTTATTGTTTCTTGCGTTGTTGTTTGGGATCTTATCAAACGTAAATTTAGTGCCGTTTCTTTGCGTAAATTCTAGTGGTGCATCTGTGGCTTTAAAGATGCCTTTATTTTGCGCAAGATCAAGGTAATCTCTATAAAAATTTGTCCCTATATCCATGACCTGAGCGTCTAAGCAGCTACATAAAATGCTAGATAAAACAAGAGAAATGCTAAGATTATTTTTCAAGATAAACCTCCATTTTTAAGATAAATTCCATTTAAATCGCAAAAGGCATTATATACCTTTTTAAGTCTTTTGACGACTAAAATCTTAATTATTTTTTAAACGATAAATTTACTTTAGCAAATTTACCCCTGCATCTTTTAAATTTATCTCGATTTTTAAGCTAGCATTTGGCTATAATCACTCAAATTTAGATTGCGGTCGCAATTTACATTTGCATAAATTTACCTTCAACTACCATTTTTGCAAATTTCAAAAGTCAAATTTCACAAGTTTCGCGTGCCGAAAATATCAAATTTACATTTCTTAAATCCCAAAAGGAGATTTCGTGGAATTAAAACAAACCGGTATATCACGCCGTGGCTTTTTAAAAGGTGCTTTAGCCACAGCTGCTGCTGCCACGCCACAAACGATGCTGGCTGGCTTTACGCCATTTAAGTCTGACTCGCTTCAGGTTTGGTCGTGTGGTGGCCTATCTGAAGCTTTTAATGAGCTAAACGCCATTTACGAGTCAAGAACAGGACACAACATCCAATACACCGGCGCTTTTGCTGGCGCTCTTGGCAAGTCGCTTTTAGCACTTCAAAGCACGACCGAGCTCTTTGGAGCAAGGGTTTTAGAGCTTTCTAAAAAACTTCGCAAAGCTGGTCTTAGCCTCCACTTTAGACCGCTATGCTTTACTGACTACGTCCTAGTCGTGCCAAAAGGCAACCCTGCTGGCATTCGCGACTTAAAAGACCTTGCAGAGCCTGGAGTTAGAGTGATGCTGCCTCTTAGATCATCGCCCCCTGGCAGTGGCCCAGTCAAAGGGATCTTAAAAAACTCAAACCTAACTGATGCGGTGATGAAAAACATGGTCGCAAACGGATCATGCGTCATAAATATGATGTGCGAGCTAGTTGATGGCAAGGGCGACGCTTCGATCATCGAAAAGCGCCTAACAACGCACGATAGGTTTAAAGATAAGATCGAGTATATGCCCATCGACGAAAAGCTCATCCCGCCTGGACCGCTCACTTTTACGCTAAATATAATGAAATATGTAAAAGATGAAAGGCTCGCAAATGACTTTGCAGACTTTGTTTGCGGCACTGAGGGTCAAGAAATTTTTGAAAAACATGGCTTTACCTCCATTTATTCAGCGCGTGGGCTAGAGCTTATAGAAAGGTTTGGTGTAAAAGATGTGTAGTAGCTGTAATAGCGCATGCTCTAATAGCAGTGCATGCGGCAATGTAAATTTAAAAAAGAAAAGCAAAAACTCTCCCACAACAAAGATAAGACGCCTAGTACAGCTCATCTTTATAGCAGGCATCGGTCAATGGGCGTATTACGGCATTTTTAGATGCCCTTTTGTGGTGCCATTTGTAAATTGCCAAAACTGCCCTATCATCACCTGTTGGGGGCGGATCACGTCGCTGTTTTTTGGATTTTGGCTATTTATCCCAGCGCTTGTCATCCTCTTTGGCAGGGCATTTTGTGGCTGGGTCTGTCCAGCTGGCTTTGTCAATCAAATGCTTGGTAAATTTGCCTTTTTCAAGCTAAAAATCCGCAGTAAAAAGCTAATAATCGCTCAAATAGGCATGCTAATTGCCATAGCAATCAGCCTTTGGGTCTATTTCGTCTGGGGCAATCCTCGCATGATGATACCTATAAGAACGAGCGATGAGTACCTAACTGCCGTTACTTTGTCACTTCGCTTTGGCGAATGGGAGTGGGTCACTCGCACGGTGATCATCATCTCGGTCATGCTAGCCTCGCTAATCATAGCTAACCTTTGGTGTCGCTTCATCTGCCCATCAGGTGGCGTGCTTGAAATTTTGCGTAAATTTTCGATCTTTCGCGTCTATAAAACGAGCGCCTGTGACGACTGCGACGCATGCTTGCGCAAGTGCGAAATGGGGACAAGACCTGATGAGATAAACTGCACAAACTGCGGAGACTGCCTAAATGTCTGCCATGCAAATGCCATTAAATTTGGAAGGAAAAAGAGCTAATGATCTTTCGCACCAAAGCTGATCTAGATAACCACCCATGCTTTAACAAAAAGGCCTCCGCTAGCTACGGACGCGTGCATCTGCCAGTTGCCCCTCACTGCAACATCCAGTGCAACTTCTGCAACCGCATATATGACTGCGCTAATGAAAATCGCCCTGGCGTAACGGCAAAGGTGCAAACACCAGATGAATCGGTGAAATTTTTAGAAAAGCTCTTTAAATTTAGACAAGACATCTCAGTCATCGGCATCGCTGGACCTGGCGATCCGATGTGCGATGCTGACAAGACGCTAGCGACCTTTGAAAAGTGCAAGTCCCACTTCCCAAACGCCCTGCTCTGCCTCTCGACTAATGGCTTAGCGCTGCCTGAGCACGTTGATGAGATCGTGCGTCTTGGCGTGAGCCACGTGACAGTGACTGTTAATGCCGTGACGCCAGATGTTGGCTCGAAGGTCTATTCGTGGGTGAGATATGAAGGTAAAAACTACTACGGCGAGGAGGCTGCTAGGATACTGCTAGCGCGCCAGGACGAGGGCATCCGCAAGCTAAAAGAGGCTGGCATGCTAGTAAAGATAAACACCGTAGTCATCCCTGGGGTCAATATGGACCACGTCCAAAGCATCTCGGCAAAGGCAAAGCAGTGGGGAGCTGACATAATGAACTGCATGGCGATGATACCGGTGCATGACACCCCTTTTGAAAATTTAAAGTCCCCTTCAACCGAGGAGATCCACCGCATACGAAGATCGATAGGCGGCGATATAGACCAGATGACGCACTGCAGTAGGTGCCGCGCTGATGCATGCGGGAAGCTTGGCGAAAGATAACGATAAAAGACACTAAATTTAGTGTCTTTTTGGTTTTTGGTTTGTAGCTTGCGTGGTTCGTGGCTTACGGCATGCGTGCCTTGCAGCTCATGGCTCTTGGCTAAATTTTGTAAAGCTTGCTAGATATCAAAGTTATAAAAGGCATAGAAAAGAGTGGTTAATTCGTAGTCAGAGTGTCGAAGTGGCGAAAATTTCTTTACATTACTTTGCAAAACATCTTTTTACAAACTCTTTTTAAGCTCTTTAAATTGGCTTTAAATCAGACATCTTAATACTTTGCTCAATATTCATCTATCTCATAGCCTTGATAGTTTTGTGCTTGTGAATAGATGCCATTTTGTGTGAAATTTAAATTCGCTCTTATATTTGTTTTACTCTTGCATAAATTTTGTCTAGCAAACTGCTTAAATTTATACTTGTTTTAAATTTACAAGCTCAAATTCAGCCCAAAATTCGCTTCCAGCTCCTGCTTCGCTTTTTACGCCAAGCTTTGCGCCGTGAATTTTAGCTATATTTGCAGCGATGGCCAGCCCCAGTCCGCTACCTCTGTTTTGGCTTTTGTTTCTTGAGCTATCGGCTTGATAAAATTTATTCCAGATTAGCTCGATATCTTTTTTAGAGATGCCTAAGCCATCGTCTTTTACAGACAAAAGTGCATGCGTTTTTGTGAGACTTAAATTTAGCTCGATCTTAGTTTCTGCAAATTTTAGTGCATTGCTTAAAAAGTTATCCACCAGCCTTGATATCATCAGCTCATTGCCAAGGATTTGGACATCTGGCGCTACCACGCAGCTAAATTTTAGCCCCTTAGCGCTTGCTAGCTTTTCATAGTCGCTGGCTAAATTTTGCAAGATAGAGCTTAAATTTATGCGCTTTAGCTCCAAATTTCTGCCAGCTTCCAGTCTTGAAAGCTCCAAAATTTGATCTATCAGCGAGGTTATCTTTCTTGACTGCCTAGAGATGACCTCCAGCGACTCCTTGGCCTCGCCTAAATTTTGTGAGTAATTTTTAGCGTAGTCGCTCTCAGCCATGATGACAGATAGCGGCGTTCGCAGCTCGTGTGAGACGTCTGAAGTGAGCTGTTTTTCGCTTTGATAGACCTTTTCAAGGGAGTCGAGCATCTGGTTAAAAACGCTTGCAAGCGCGTGCAGCTCGTCTTTGCCAGCAGGCAGGTCTATGCGCTTTGAAAAGTCCCGGCTACTGCCTATCTCAAGCGCAGTTTTTGACATCGTGGCGACTGGCTTCATCGCATTTTTTATCGTTTTGTAGCCGCCGTAAAGCACAAAGAGAAATAAAACCGGCACAAAAACGCCAAGAGCCAGTAAAAATAGCCCCTCTTTTTTAAAAAATTTCTCCGCATTTATCACGCCTCTGACCCAGACCCCTTTGCCTTTAGCTGCGATATCGTAGTAGTAAAAGCGGTTTTCGCCGTTTTCAAAAAGGCGCACTGCACCGCTATTCATTTTAAGTGAAATTTGAAAGTGTTTTGGCGCTAGACCACCGATCACATCGCCTTTTGCGTTATATTTTATAAAAAATATCCCATCATCGTATGGCTCAAACTCATCCATATCATTGGCTATTTTGGTGACTGATTTGGCTAGCTTTTTTTGGCTCACATCCTCAAAAACCTCATCCGCCACGACCGCCGAGATAGCAATGAGCGCCGCCACGATAACGATGATAAAAAACGAGTACCAAAGCGTTACGCGCGCGGTTATCGGGATGTTTGCAAGCGCTTGTTTAATCCTTAACAACATAGCCAAGCCCTCTTTTAGTCTGGATCACCTCGCACTCGCCAAGCTTTTTTCTTATGTTTTTTATAAGCACGTCGATGACGTTTGAGCCGCCAGTGTAGTCAAAGTCCCAGACGTGCTCTTTGATCTGGTCGCGAGTTAAAATTCTGCCCTTATTTAGCATCAAAAACTCTAAAATTTCATACTCTTTGCCAGTTAGTTCGATCTGCTCGCCGCTAAATTCGACTGACTTTTTAGAAAGGTCGATCTTTAGCTCGCCTGCGCAAATTTCACTAGCCACGTTGCCGCTGTTTCGGCGAATGAGCGTGCGCACCCTAGCTAGCAGCTCCTTAAAGTCAAATGGCTTAACCAAGTAGTCATCCGCGCCCGCGTCAAGCCCCTTTACAACGTCGTCCACATCGTCTTTTGCCGTTAGTATCAGCACAGGGGTCGCTAGCTTTGCGGCGCGCGATCTTTGCAAAAATGTAAGTCCGTCCATCACTGGCATCATAAGATCAAGCACAATGAGATCGTAGTACGCGACGGCGGTAAAGTCCATCGCCTCCTCGCCGTTAAACGCGCTATCGACGCTATATCCGTTTTTCTTTAGGTGCCTTGTGATGACGCTATTTAGGTCTATTTCGTCCTCGACGACTAAAATTTTCATCCCTGCCTTACCTGCCTCACTTGGTTTTGCCAGCTATTTTATCAAATTTGGCTTTTTATTTTTAGATTTAAAATTTCGCCATTTGCTGCGCCTATCTTAAAATCATATAAAAAGCCGTTAAATTTAGCCCTTGCGTCATAAAAATACTCCGCTCCAAGCGTGCCAAAGCTTTGTTTTTTCGCTAGATAGATCGGAGAAAACTCCACCTCTTCTGGCTTTGTTTTTAGGCGGTCAGTGATAAGCTCTTTAACTTTTTCTGGCAAGATGTGAGCTAGCCCTTCAAATTTGGCCTGCTCTTCATTTATCTTTGATAGCTCCGCCCTTCGCGCCTCGTCTTTTAGGCAGTTTAAAGCGTTTGATAGCCACACTCCAGCCTTGCCTGCGTAGATGAGCAAATCCGCTGCACCTTGAAGCGAAAGCTCAAGCGCATTTTTAAAGAAATTTTGAGCTTTGTATTTCGGAGCTGTTTGGCTTGAATTTTTATCTAAATTTTCAGGGCTTTGCTCACTCTTGCCTAAATTTTCGCAACTATTTTTATAAACGCTAGGCTTGGCATTTTTACTTAAATTTTCTCTCGCGCTTTGGCTAAAATTTTCGCTCAAATTTTTCTCTAAACCCTGCTTGCCAACTTTATCGTTTAAATTTTGCTCTAAATTTTCACTCATCTTTTTCACCTTTATAAAATTTAACGCCCAAAAAGGGCGCTAGATCACTTTGTATAGTTGCCGATTATCTCGCCTGTTTGAGCGTTTATGATCACTTTTTTCTCGCTCCTGTCGCGCTTAAGCTCTACTTTGTATATCCAAGCACCATTTTTATTATCAAGCTCTGCCTCATCAAGGCTCCAGCCAGCCTCGAGCGCTTGAGCTTTAGCCACAGCCTCGTCAATGCTAAGAGCAAATTTTGAAAAATCTACCGCTTCGATCGGCAAGATATGTTTTTTATTTTTATTCTCTACTTTAACGATCTGACCGCTGTTAGCATCGATCTTGATCTCTTGTTTGACACCATCTTTAAATGACTCTATCTTGTAAAAAGTCACGCCCTTTTTGACGTTCATCTCGATATCTTTGACGCTTGAGCCTGGGAAGTTTTTCTCAGCTATGTTTAAAGCCTCTTTTGATGTGATGGCTGCTTGCAAACTTGTCGCTCCTAAAACTGCTGCTAAAACTGCTGCACCTAGTACCTTTTTCATTTTTGATCCTTTTATTTTTGATTTCCAACTTTCGTTTGGATGAGCGCATTATAAAAACCTAAAATGAAGCTAGGATGAATGAAGAAAATTATTTTAACTTCGCCAAAGATTAATATCTAATAGCATTTTGACTACAAATCAGAACGATATAATTTAAAACAACAAATAAAGCTGAGGGGAAATAAAGGGAAAAATACAAAAAATAAGAAAAATTAAAGTTCTTGAAACATCGTTAAAATCGGGGTTTTAAAAGGATTTTTTAAGAAGAATGGCTCCGGATGCTGGGTTCGAACCAGCGACCAAGTGATTAACAGTCACCTACTCTACCGCTGAGCTAATCCGGAACACTTAAAAGAAGTCGTATTATAGTTAGCAATCATTTAAAAATAGCTTAAATAACTAAAGAATAGAGAATTTATATTAAAAATAATTTAGGGGCAAAGCGCCCCCTAGTTTTAGTAAAGACCAAAAGTTCCGTCTGTTCTTTTGTAGATGACACGCATTTTGGCATCAACGTCGTTAAATACGTAAAATTGTTTATCGCTTGATTTTAGTTTATCAAGCGCTTCTTCTACCTCAAGAGGTTTGTAAATTTCAAGCTCCATAGGCACGATCTCTTCGACACCTTCGATCTTTTCTTCGCCTATTCTCGAGCGAAATTCTTTATCATCAGCCTTGCCTTTTACTGTAAATTTCTTATCGTGCTCTCTTCTTAAAACTTTTGAAGCCTTTTCGATAGCAAGATCGATCGCTGCATAGAGATCTTTATCTTTTTGGCGAACGACTATCGTGTCTTTATGTGCCATATTTAGAGAAAATTCTGCATTAAAGCCCTTTTTACCTTGCTTTTCGTCTGCTCCTACTACGCATCTTGCTGAGATGATGTCAAGGTTGTACTTGCCAAGGGTGTCAAAAGCGTCTTGGATGTAGTTTTTGATGGGCTCTGTTAGCTCAAATTGTTTTCCTACAATGCTTATGTTCATCGCAATCTCCTTTATAGAAAGTAAGATGATTATAACACGACGAAACTAAAAGCAAATTAAAGTAAAATCTTTATAAAATTTTAAAGTTTCTGAAGAGTTCGTTTGTGAAAATTTATAGGATTTGAGGCTTTTCCTGGCTTTGAGCTGACAAAGACATCAAGCATTATCGTGCCTTGATTTGTTCCTTTTACTATTACAGCATCTTTGTTTTTGCAAGCATTGCCCATATCGCCAAAGTATTTTACATATACTTTAAAAGTAAAGAGATCGCCAAATTCGCCACTTATCGGATTGTCTTCACTTGCATTTTCGCTTTGATTCCCTAGACAAGTGGTGCTAAAGTCATTGCTTATGATAGCTAGCATAGCATACTCAGTCGCTGCACGGGCTACTAGCTCGCTTTGCTCTCTTAGATAAATTTCACTATTTTGCTTAACTGAAGTGCTAGCGATCGAAAGAGCCAGCATACAAATAGAGCTTGCGATCACCACAAAAAATATCGCTGCAATGAGCGTAAATCCTCGCCTCATCAATAAACCGCCTTTGACTTGCAGATGGTTATCTCTGAGTTTTTTGCCCTCATGCAAAGTTTTAGCACGATGACGCCATTTTTTTCAGTAAAGACAAACCTCGTAACGTTTTTAGCAAGGGTTGCTTTTTCGCCATTTGGTTTATATTTTTCTCCCATCCATGGACGATAGTCGTAGTATAAATTTAGATCAAAGACGCCGTTTGCCGCATCTTTTGGATCAGCGCTTTGCTCTGGCACTATGGCATTTGCTGTGTAGGCTAGATGATACTGTTCTGAAATTTGCTTGTTTGCAAAACCAGAAATTTCTAGCGTATCGCCATCAGTGCTTTTTACGCCAACTTTTGCTATGTCTAACTTTGTAATATCACCCTTGTATCCAAAAGAATCTTGCACATTGTAATAAACATCAGAAAATATCGCTACAACGCCACCATCTTTTTTTGTGAAATCCACACAAGTGGCATTTGTATCTTCCCTACAAGTTAGATCTTTTATGGTTTCAACAACTTCGGTAGAAAAATTACTTCCAGGACTTATCAGACCAGTTGCTGGCGAGCTCTTAGCAAGATCTACGTAGCCACTATATCTGCCTGCTTTATTACCAGAAGGCACATCGTTAAAAATTTCATACGCATAGGGGATAAATTCTAAAATTTCATACTCGGCATTTAAATTTACCCCGCTATCATTTAGCGCCAAAAAAGCTCCATCAGTTTTTCTAGCGATCACGCTTGGCTTTATGCGGTGCTCTAGCCTCTTTGAAATTTGCTCCAGTGCGATCTCCGTTTGCGTCTCGAGCTCATTTACAGTCTTTGTTTGAAAGTAGTTTGAGTAGATGTTCATTATGGCGTTAAAGCTCATCATAGCGATGATACCAAGTACGACGATGACGACTACAAGCTCAAGAAGAGTAAAGGCTCTTTTCATTTCCACGCTTTCGTATTTAGCGAGCCGCCCTCACCTAGGTTAAAAGCGTAAGCTCTTAGCACTGATGTCGTCTCTTGTTTTGTGTCATTTTTGTATGAAGTAGCAGTTACAATTATCTCTTTTACGTCACTGCTTTTTATTTTTAATGGTAATTTTGGCTTAAACCAGCCATTGCTCTCATTCACAATTACATTATAGTCTGAGCCAACTATATAGTCTCTATTTTGATTTGTTGTGTTTAAATTTTTATCCAATATTCTGCCATAGTAATCCACAGACCTCACTGCCGTATCAGGTACTAGATCTGATGAGTTTGTATAGGCAAAAACTCTATGCCCATCGCCTGTTATTTTGTTTATCTTATAAAATTCGTTTCTATGATCACCTGGCTTTAGGATGATAGGGAAAAAGTAGGCCGTCTCAGCGCTACTGCCGCCAATGTTTGTTGAGACCTTGATGACCTTGTCGCTAAAAGGAGCTTTTAAGATAAGCCCCATGTAGGTCTTAGCATTCATCAAGCTCTCTTGCGTAACCGCCTTTTGATTTAGCTCAGATGTGGTCTTTAGTACAAGCGGTATCGACGTGCTGATGATCGCCACAACGACTATCGAGAGGATAAGCTCTATAAGAGAAAAGCCTCTTTTTACCAAGAAATTCTCCTATTTGTCTTATCGCTTAGATCGTTAAAGTTATTTTCGCCGCCTATGACATTTCCCACGTCACCTTTACTAGAGCCACTTTTTAGGGTCTTGCCAGCCCAGTCGCCATTTGGCACGAGAAATTTCAGTGTGAAATCATTTGTCTTTGCATCTTTGTCAAATTCATTATATATGAGCCAATTTTCTGTCTTCATCTTGGCTATATCTGTAACAGCTCGGTTATTTTTTACATAAATGTAGCTGATGCCGTCACTAAGTGCTGTCTCTTTGGCTGTATCTCGTGTAGTGTGATTTGAAAATTCGTAACTATCGACATTGCCATAACTAGCATCGTGAAGAGGATTTACATACCATGAGTGCGTACCTGCAAACTCCTCCCAGCGAGCGCTTGATCCTGGTTTTTGCAACATAAATTTACTCTCGTCGCAACCATTGCAATACACTCCGTAGTAAATTTTTGCCTTAAAGCCAGTGTTTGGTCCCTCATAGTAAGGTGCGTATGTCCTAGCGTAGTAAAATTTCGCCGATGTTTTTGTGGTTGGCTTTTTGTAGTTGCCATTATTTTTTGTTTTATTTGCATCGACTAAACTTTCAAACGTGAAAGTATCGCTTGTTACCTCGAAAGGATTTTTAGCCATATTTTTTTCGCGTTTGAAATTAAATTTTAAATTTACATCAGCGTAGCCACCTTTAAATGCTTCTTTTTTAACTTCAAAGAGTCCTTCATGCAAAGAAGTTGGATTTACTTTTTCGACTTTACTAGCATCAAGATTGCCAAAAAACAAAATTTCACTATTTAGCTTAGCTAACCCATCTGTGTCGTTTTTTAGTAAAGTGCCATTGTTATCAGTATAGCCATTTATCATTTCTCCTACTTTTATCTTAAAGCGCGTATTGTTTGAGTAACAACCGTCTTTATATAAAAGTGCAGGATTATCATCAAAAAGTCTAGCTTTTACTCTAAAACTCAAGATAGGAGTAAAGCTTGCACTGCTTTCATTTGCGATGTAGCTAATGCCTCTTGGCAAAATTTTAAACTCGCTTACTTCAAGATCATTTGGCTCAAAACCAAATTTTTTCTCGCCAAATTCTATATCGCAACCGACCTTGCCTTCGGTATTTTCATTATTATCACTCTTATCAAGCACACAGTCACTATCTTGTGGTAGAGTTTTT
>ENA-OWND01001445-OWND01001445.1-metagenome-genome-assembly--contig:-NODE-1445-length-14466-cov-9.929013_pt1 | contig 14466 bp, 14 predicted proteins | sample MGYA00245342_ERZ651119 | MGnify/ENA primary metagenome ERZ651119 (study PRJEB26857, sample SAMEA4031756) | metagenome | biome: human; feature: oral; material: saliva | place: Philippines | collected 2014...
CGAACGTAAGTATGACCGAACGTTATGCAAAGGTAACACCACAGAAACTCTTTGAGGAGTTTAACCGTTTCCTTTCTTTCACAGAAGATTTACGTTTAACCATTTAACCAAGATTTTTTATGAGAAGTACATTCAAGATATTGTTTTACATCAACAGACAGAAAACAAAGGCAGACGGCAAGACTGCTATTCACTGCCGTATCACCATAGATGGTAAGAGCACTGCTATCACCACAGGTGAGCAGTGCAAGTCCTCCGAGTGGAACAGCAGGAAAGGACTGACAACCGACAAGAAAACCAATCAAAGAATCGGCGAGTTCAAAGAACTTGTAGAAAAGACCTATCAGGAGATACTGATAAATGGCGGAGTGGTAAGCGTGGAACTACTTAAAAACCGTTTGTTGGGAGTAGCCACCATACCGACAACACTTCTTGCCATGAGTAAAGCCGAACTACAATCCGTTAAAGAGTGCGTGGGCAAATCAAGGGCAGAGGGAACTTATCTGAACCTGTTCCATTCTGACAGAAATCTCCGTGAATTTGTCGAAAACAAAGGAGTGCAGGATATACCCATATCCACCATTATGGAAGACTTGTTTGAAGAATACCGTTTCTATCTGAAAAAACGAGGTTTGGCAACAGCAACCATGAATCGTTATCTTTGTTGGTTGAGTAGGCTGATGTATCGTGCGGTCAGCCAGAGACTCATTCGCTGTAATCCTTTTGAGAATGTTAAGTATGAGAAAACGGAACAGAAGATACGCTTTCTACAAAAGACTGATGTTGCCAAACTTATGGCTTTGAAAGTAAACGACAAGGAAGCAGAACAGGCAAGGCTGATGTTCATCTTCGCTTGCTTTACGGGTTTAGCTATTGCCGACATGGAATGCCTGCAATATGGACATATCCAAACGGCAGCGGACGGGCAGAAGTACATTAGAAAGAAACGGCAGAAGACAAAGGTGGAGTTTATCGTACCCCTGCACCCGATAGCGGAAGCCATCATCAAACATTACAAGGCTGAACAAGAGAAAAACGGAGGAGGGCAATCAGTGAAAGAAAAAGGTGAAACTGAAACAAGGACAGATAACCTTGTCTTTCCCCATGATTGCAGCCGAAGTGTAATGGCAGCCAAGTTAAGTATCGTGGGCAAAGCTTGTGGTATCAGAGAAAGGTTGTCCTACCACACCAGAAGACATAGAAAATTTCGTAAATATCAACTAACCAATAGATTAGTTTGATTGCCAATAAGGGATGGTAACGATAAGGAAACCAGTGAACTTCTACACTTTACCTCATTTTGCCATTTCAAAGAACCACTTTGTCTGCTGCAAAGATAAGAGTATATCGTGAGAAAAAAGAATTTCCTCTAAGTTATTTTCACAGAGTCGTCTTTTGTATGGCTTTTTGTTTTAGCACAGTCTGTTCTCATGGTAAAGTACAGCCTCAGAAGGTGTATTTTCTGTTTTAGCAAGCCTCTTCTTAAATCCCATTTACTTATAAATATGTGTTATGCAAAAGCTTCACTTATTACTCTCCAAAGCCAAAGTCCATAGGAATATAGAAATCTTTAGCATATTCCTCATCAATATCACCAGAACCACCAATAATCTTCATAGGCTTGTCGGAAGTTACCTTGTCAGCAAGATTTTCATTCAAGAACTGCCCCAACAAATCAAGTTCGTCATGAAATGTACTATGATTCGTATTAATTATTTTTCGCATATCAAGATAGGATAAAAACTCATCCTCTGATTCAACAAAATCAGCAACGACCATCAAATCAAACAATGACACAGCCCATGTATCACGGAAATGCTCCTCCATCAAACCAGCAGTCACAAGCTTATCCATCTGTCCAAACAATGAAGAAAAATGTTGGAAGGTTACAGCTATCTTATATATTGGCTTCTTCTTATCAATAATAACTGTTCCTTCTTGTGTGCCAAATTCAGGTTTTGTAGAATTATAAATAAAATCAGCAGCTCTACAGCATTGTTTACATGCCTCAGCAACAGATGCCTTGAACTTACCCTTGGCTCCATCTAACCTAACTCTGTCTTTATAAGAAAGTTCATGGGCTTTAACTTCAATAATATAGACTGCCTTATCAGAAACACCAAGAATATCCAGTTCTGGATTCTTTTTTACCCCTTCCTCCACTATTTTATAATGTACAGAAGGATAAAACGTAACATCTGGCAGAAATGACTTCATGACAGACTTTACTTTACTCTCAATATAAACATCTCGGCTAATCGGAGACGTGTTCTGCTGGAAATTCTTCTGGTAATAGACTCCATTGCGCATCATAAGCTTTTCTGCAATCAAGAACAGATTTCTATGTGGAATCATAGGAGTAAAGCAATAATATTTATCACCATCTTTAACGAACGGCTTCTCAAAAATACTATGACCATTCATAATACTGCCTTTAAATTCGCTTTCTACAAGAAAAGCAGAATTATCACCAAATTTCATAGAAAGAGAATCTAGGATTCTTGTCTCCACCTCGCTTTGAGGATAGACCCAAAATATCATATCAGATCCTCTATAATCATCTGGTTGATACATAAGGAATTGCATGCCATCTTCCGTATGCGGCACATCTGGGTTTGCTTCAAAGAACGCACCAAATATACCTTTTGAGAAATCTTTATTCTCTAATCTAGCTTCATTACCAATAGGGCCAAAAGCCTTTTCTTCCCATTTCACCCACCGATCATGCATCTTTGTTGCACCATAGATAGTATCTTGGCTACATATCTTGCATATAACCCTATTTTCCAGATCCATAAAGAAATCAAATAGTTGGTCAACACTATAGCCGAATTGCTGTTGGTAAAAGGGCGTATGTGGGAAGAACATTTCTTTAAATACTTCATACACATGAACTTGATAACCATCGCCACGAACAGCGATGGTATCCATATGAATCATCCAATCAATAAATTGGATAGGCTCGTCACCTAATGGCATATCAAGATGCATATAAGCTACAAACAAAGTCTTCAGTTTTTCTCTCAAATCCTTTATGACATCATCTGTGGGGGTGTCTTTCCCATCATTGGGTAATGCAAGTCCAAAATTCATAGCATATTCTGCTATCACTTCTGCATTTTCATCCAGACGCATATCTGTGCCATTCATCTGAGCTATAAAGTGCTTTTCAATGTTTGGTAGGTGTTCTAACAGATATAATCCAATGCTTCCAAGTAGCTGAACTGAATCGTATTTTCTAAAATAACCCTCAACTATCTCAATATGCTCTCTTAGAGCAGTTTTAATACCATCTTTATCTTTAGAGACTTTAAGTAGATACTTGCCCATAGCATGCATTTGTAATTCAAATGGATTTGAAGTATTAGCACATTGCCTAACTACTGTCTTTTTCTTCTTAGCCTTAGGGGACTGTCTTTTCTTCTTTGTGTGTTTTCTTTTTCTAACCATATGAGTATTTGCCATAAAGTATCAATACTTCCCTAGGCCACTTACAATTTTAGACTTGAAATTAGAGTTGACGAAAATATGATGACCTTCTAATTTATATATCATATCAATAAGTTTAAAGTCCTTCTTAGCACTAAAAACATGTCGTTTAGCATAGAAGTATCTTAATATGTTTTGGCGCCTGATTTCTTTATCAGTTGCAATTGAGAATGTGCAGTCATACTTCTCCTTTTCTTTAAAATACCCTCTGTCAAAAACTACTATCATTAGAGTCGGTGATAATGGGAATGTCAACTCTCCTCCATATTGAGCAAGTCCCATATACATAGGACGTGCATTTTTCACATGAGGCTCAACAATAATTGGAAAATCACTTGTATAGAAATCATCATTTTCACTTACGAGAAACATCCATATATTATTTGCTATCGCATTAGCAAAATCCATAAGAGTCTCATCATCTAAATAGGTTAACTGTGCATGGAGAACTGGTGCTTCACATTCTATGTCTATTTCCAGATTATTAATAGATTCATCTCCTTTTTCTTTGGCTAGAAAATATTTCACCATGTCAATTCCTGCTCTCTCCATCCTGAGATAGTCGTCAACTGTTGAATCTTTTAATAGAGGATGTCGAAAAAATTGAGTAACAAGATGCAATGCTAGTTCTCTTTTCTCTTCAAACTGTAAACGGTATTGTTCCTTACCCGAAATCCATTCGTCCTTTATGACATCTATGGATTGTAAAAGCTGAGAGAGGTTTGGCTCTATTAAATTGGCAAAATGGTCATGCTCTATCGACAATCTATTGAGATTATTCCCGGATTTCTTGTTATTCTTTTCGACATATGAATCTGAAATAGAGTACATATCATCTTCACAACAGACAGACATCATACTGGCTGGATATACCTTTGATTGCAGCTTATCGTATGTAAAAAGACTCTTGTCGTTATCAGAAAATCTCTTCAGATAGCATCTTGGGATATAGTGTTGTTTCATTATGAATTTACAATAGGTTTAAAATTACACAAAAGAATATGAATAATGAATTTCGATGGGTAATAATTAAGTAGCCTGTCTTTGCAATGGACACAATGCTTTAACGCTTGACATTAGCCTCTACCATATGGTATAAAATACAAAGCTCCAAGCTTACACATTACCACACATATACAAAAATCATATCAAATGCAACTCATTTACTAATCTATTCATCTGCATATTCTGAGAATGTTGAGTAGTTTTTATGTCCTCGCCCTTTCATTTTAGCAAGTGTTGTTTTGTCTATTCGAGTTTGAATATATATTGTTAATTCCTCAAATTTCTCAATTGGTAAATTATAGAGAGTCCTTGTTGGACCTATTTTATATCGTTTTTTTAGATGAGAAGAAAATGCTGCATAGTTCATATTTTCTTTTCCCACCTCATACTCTTTATATTCATTATATCGTTTAATTAGATGTCCGATATAGTTTGCTTTTATCGTATCAAAACCTATACAGCCTTCTGGATATTTTTGTTTTACCGTTTTCTTCGTCTGTTTTATTGAAATATTATTATTGTCCCCGACAATGGCATTTTCTACATTATTGTTAAAGTTTACAATTTTCTCAGAATTACTTTTGTTTGATATCGGAGTGGTTAAAAGCAAAAGTTTCTTTTTGTACACATCAATACTTGTAATATCGCCTTTGGTGATTTTTGAATGACAAGTAGGACAAAGCAAAAGTAAATTCCCTATTTCGTTGTTTGTAGGATTTTCATCTATATGATGAATCTCAAAATGCCCAACATCGTCATTTTGACAAAAAGGACAAACTGATCCGATTTCTTTCTGAAGTATGGCTCTTACTTTTGCCAACTGTGGTATAGCTATTCGTGATTTCATTATACTTTGGGCGAATATATATCAGAAAAGGGGGGTAATCTATCTCATAATAAATCTGCGTAATGGGTTATAAACAGCCGAATGAGTTATGAAGTGCAGTAGGTGATGATTTAGCGACCTATCTTCTGCAATGATATACAACGCTTTGCATAACTCGGATAACCCATTGCAAAGGTAATACTATCTACGGAGAAAGACGAAACTTTCTCCGTTTTTCTTTTCTGACGGCTCTCTATTCAGACAACTGATTATATTTTTCATCTTATTGTTCATTGTTGTGGCAGTCTTACTTGTGAAGACTGCCTTTCATTTTTTCGCTCTGTCCTCTGCCGTGTTCCACTTCACATTCTACTCTATGTATTCGCTTCGGGATCGGTCTTCGTTCTCTTCGGCAAAGGTAGTTCCGGGCTTCTACGGACAAAAAAGGTCGGGGCGGCAAGCCGTTTAGACGACAATCTCCACACTTCCATTTCATTGCAGGTAGTATTCTCGCCGTAAAACCTTGTTTATCCTAAGCCCTACCTTTTTATCGCCTTGAAACGAAAACGACCGACCCGACGGAAATACGCAAAAAAAATGTCGGAAACGAGAGGACAGAGAAAAAGAAAAATTGAAACTCAATCTCCCTCTCCTCTGGAATCCGCATAAAATCAAAAATAATCATTCAAGAAGAACAGATGAAGTAAAGCGGTCGGAAGATTTGCCGACCGCTCCTTTTCTTTTTTATGCTTCGGATGGACAAAGCCCTCCCCAATGAAAAACACTTCGTTACTTTTGACAGTGAGTTGATACGGCTCAAAAGTAACAAAAAGCCATTGCTAAATGCCTCACAACAGCTTCTTGAATTTTATCTCCGCCAACCTGTTGATTTCATCCTTGTAGGTCTCAAGATGGTGGAGGATGATGTTTTCCACATAGATGCCGATGGTCATATCCCTATTCCTCATAGACATGACTATCTCCGCCAATGTATCCTGTAACTCTTTGGCAATATAGATGGTCTTGCGATTTTTCAAAGTATTGCGACAGATGAAAAGCGACTCATAATCGCCTTTGTCGGATTTTCGCCTTTCTCTTCTTGGGACTCTTGAAAAATCCTTTGACATAGGTTCGTCATTTGGACGTTCCGATTCAACACACAGCTCTTCAGATTGAGAATGTTTTATCTCACTCTCTTTTCTTTTCATGGGAATACCCTGTGAAATAAGTTCTCGGATGGCAACGGGATCTACCTTGCCGTTTTTGTTCTCTGTCATACTTCCTTAATTTTTATTGTTATACAATTCACTGTTCATTACGTTGCCAAGATATTTACCGATGGAGATGAATACATCCGTTATCGGAGATATATCCAATAATTGGCTTGTACCAGCAGGGCTACATCCTTTTGTTCATACCCTTTCTGTGGAGATGTTAATTAGCGTCCATCAATACAATCGTTCGATTGTATCTGCTTTCGCACATTCCCACGTTCGAGTGAAAGAATCAAGGATATGTTCTTTGCTATTCCCCCTCGCCTATATCGTTCATCGAAACGTGATGTTATCGAAGACGCACACCCTCACCGACATATTCGACAGTGCAAATATATGGCTCGGTGATGCTGTAATCAGTGTGATTTCCTTTAGTGCGTACTTGTGGCGTCAATTTGGATAGTTGTGGCTTCATATGAGGTAATGGAGTTAGACATGACGCTTAGTAATTTTGCACCCAAGCGGTAAGCCGAAGCTTTCGAGACATAAAGCGCTCTTTTTTGAGTGATTCGTTTTCGTCCTTCATGGACAGACTTATTTGCATCGGGCAAATAGCAAGGTATGTTTTATGCAGCACGACTCCGTTTTTGCTGCATAAAACCCTTGCTCTCCAAGAGAGCTGAAAAACTCCGAAGTCGTTTTTCTTGAAAGAGAAAATGTCATATTTCGAATGCTGGTTATGCCGTAAAACACTAAAATCCAAAGTAAGAAATGAAAATGAAGAACATTCGGAGCGCACGCTCCAAAGAGAAGACAGAAAAGCGTGTTACGGTCAATTTCACACCGACGGAATACGCTCATTTTCTCACGATGAAAGAGGAAAGCGGTGTACCAAGTCTGTCACTATTCATCAAGGCAAGAATCTTTAATGAGACTTTTCGGGTGATAAAAGTGGATCGTTCGTTGCTTGATTATTATCAAAAGCTGACGACTTTGTATGGACAATTCCGCAGTGTGGGAGTCAATTACAACCAGACAGTAGTTGCAATGAAGAGCAACTTTACAGAGAAGAAAGCCTTTGCGATGCTCGCCAAGTTGGAGAAACTGACACTTGAATTAGCAATAATCGGAGGTGAAATCGTGCAACTGACTCGTGAATTTCAAGAGAAATGGCAACTTCGACAGTAGCCATTTTACATCGTATTGTTCTTTATGGATAAAAAATCAGGCTTCCCTCTCGTTTGGGGAAGCCTGATTGATTATTTGAATGCAATTACCGTTTCTTGAATTTTCCGCCTTTCTGGTCGCTTTCCACCATACGCTTGTTAAGTTTCTCTCGAAGTTCATCAAGGAAATAGGTACGGCTGTCATGCTTGCGACGCTTCATGTTCATATAGACATTGTAGCAGTTCTTGATTTCTATACCAAAGATTTCAGAAAAGGCGTCTGCCAATTCCTCCACTCCGATTTCTCCATCGTTGATACAGTCACAGGTGTCAAGGGCATAGAGTAGTTCCACTAAATCTACTACTTCGTCTGTCCAGCGAAACTTCTTGGCAGGAATGAGGGGAACGGTAGGTAAAATTCCCTGCATCCGCATATTCAACAGTTCCAGTTCTGTATCAATGACAGACAATAGCTCTGCCACATTTTTCCCCCGCCCTATCCGATGAGGGTTTCTCTTGCAGAGATTGCAATCGGAAACGGGTATAACGAAGAATACGGAGTATAAAAATATTATCGTTCTCTTCCGTGTTCAATTTAATGATCTCTTTTATCAAGTTATCAGTTGCATTCCGCTGCTCGTCAGCGGACGATTCATTCGAAGAGAGTACTCTGAATGAAAATGTCTTAACTAATCTTTCCATATGCATTCGATTTTGAATTGTTGATTGGTATATAGCAAAGTCAACTATCATTTCATGAGCCTTTTGTAGAAATCTTCTTTGTAAGTATTGCCGATACCGATTTCATATTTTCCGATGAATACGTCGTTGGTGTCGAACGATTCTATTTTCTCTAAGTTCACAACATAGGATTTGTTGATGCGGAAGAAAACAGACGGAGGCAGAAGTTCATGGATAGTGCGCAGGTACATCTTGGTAATGATGCGTCGATTTTCTGTTTGTATGATTACATAATCCTTTAAGCCTTCTATAAAGAGGATGTCGTCATATCTGATTTTAAAATATCTACGCTCTGATTTCACGAAGAAGAAATCCACATCTGCCTCCACACTTTCTTTCTCTGCATTGATGAGTAGGGTGTGATAGGCAGAAACCTTTTCCACTGCTTTACGGAAACGTTCTTCCTCGATGGGTTTGACGAGGTAATCGGTAGCGTTTACCTCATAGCTGTCCAATGCGTATTCTGAATAGGCTGTGGTAAAAACGACAAGTGTTTGTTGTGGGATTTTACGGGCAAAATCAAGCCCGTTTGTCCCAGGCATCTCGATATCAAGGAATATTAAATCCACAGGATTATCTTTTATGTATTCAGTCGCAGATTCTGCAGACTCAAAATTGCCGACAAGTTCCAACATTGGACTCTTGCGTACCAACCTTTCCAATCCTTCTCGGGCGATAGGTTCATCATCGACGATAATACATTTTATAGGTTCACACATAAGCATACAGTATATTTATTTTCTTCTTCCGTAATGGATAAGGTATAAGACTTTCCGAATAGCAATTCTAGTCTCCGTTTGATGTTTTTCAACCCCAAACCTCCGTAATGATTCGATGTACGAGAAGCGGCCTTGGTGTTTTCGCACTGGAAGTGCAGTTGGTTTTCGGATGCGGCAAACGTGATGTGTATGTTTGTCTTTCCTTTGACTTCAACACTATGCTTGACTGCGTTTTCTACAAAGGGAATAAACAGTAATGGATATATAGATATATCTTCCACCACGCCCTCTGTTTTGATTTCGTAATACAAGTTTCCACGACGTGTACTTTCCAGTTCCAAATAGTCATGCAAGAAGGAAATTTCATTCCGTATCAGAACTTTTTCTTGCGAGGATTCGGACAACTGATAGCTCAACAAATTTTCAAGCCGGGAAAGAATGGCATATGCCAGTTGTGGTTCTTGCTCTGCTTTAATGTTGGCATTATTGAGCGTGTTGAAAAGAAAGTGCGGATTTATCTGGCTTTTCAGTTGTTGCAATTCTGCTTCTGCCGTCGTCTTTTCCAATTCCGATACTCGACGGCTGTTTTCAGCCCAGCAACGAAACAGTGGTACTACTGAAGTAGAGGCTATCGTCAATCCCAACAATAACATATTTCCCGCGATATTGAAACAAAGAGAGGTCAGCCTGTAACTTTTGGGAACATCGTACAGGGTGTTTTGCACCAGTATGATAAAAAGCATCAACAGAAATACGCACAAACCGATTGAAGCGAAATATCCTGACAACTTATTGCGCAACAGAAAACGAGGAACCAGCAGGCGGGCGTTGGTATATACGGTGCAGGTGAAGACAATGAAATATGCCATCCATTCGTAAAACCTTGCATTCGTGAGCCGTCCGTGTACACTGCCAGTGTTATAGACCATTTCCATTGTCAAGACAACTATAATGCAAAGTACAAGCAGGTTTCCCATTCTATGGAATCCTCCTGTTTGGATTTGTGTTCCAATCTTTTTATTTATCTCTTTCAATAATGCCATTCGATTCTTTATGTTTATTAATTCCCAAAAACTTTATTGGAAAATTTCTTGGAAAGCTTAGGAACTTTTCAAACTCGTTTTGTGTGAAGCGTTTTCTGGTCTTCTTGAGATGGTAAAAATGCGCTTACCCGTTTTGGGAGGATTGCTATTGTTTGTACAGGTACAGACAAGCGTGTCGGCGCATATTTCAATCTCAATTTCCATTCGGTCTTTTCCCGGTGAATTGAATAGATGTTCTTCTACAAACGATAGTAACGTCAATGGAGGAATAAAACAAATACCAGTCCTCATTTGGCAAGAGAGTGTGAAATCGGCGAGAGTCCCGCACTTCTTTTCCAAATTCAGGTAGTTTTTAAGGATTTTGATTTCGGAATTGAGTGGTACAACCGGATTGCTGCAATCGTATAGGCGATAGCGTACAATCCGGCTCAGTGTCAATAATAGCGGAGATACTTCCGAGGGTTCGGTCAGTCATAGTGCAGTTGCTTTTTTCAATTTAGCCAAAAGAAATTCCGATCCGATATTGTTTCTCAAATTTTCCAACTCAACGGTTAGCCTGCGAGTTCCGATTTGTTCCTCCATCTCAGTCATTTGAATCCAATGTTTATAAAAGACGATTACAGTAATACTCGTCACCGACAATGTCAGTACCGAGAAATCGGAGAAGAAATCGACTGCTTTATTGCGTCCGTCAGAAAAAAAAGAATATGGACCGAAAGGTATTTGATACTTAAAATGAATGTAATACTCCAAGCCGATATTCGCTATCACGAATGTGAATATTGCAGCGAGCAAGACAGCTGCATATTGCACATACCTTTCTTGTTGTAGCAATTTAGGAATGAAGATGTACATATTCAGATATATCAGCAACAGATAAGCTACTATATGCGCAAATATAATACCACAAACATTTCCGCCTCGAATCTGTTCTCCATAGGTAATAAAAATATGGTTTGTGGAGATAATGCCGATGGAGATGATAAGCAGGAAATGGCGAGTCCATCTGTATTTCTTCTCCATAAGAAAATCATATAATACGCTTTGTTTCTTTCTCTTTTGCATATATATACTATTACTTTTTTGCCAAGTCTTCCATTATTTCAAAACACAATGCGTCTACATTTTTCGCATGAGGATGCAGAAAAGAAACATTGGAAAGAATAATGACTCCACTCTTTTCATTCATATCGAATACCATAGAGGAAGAAAAACCGCCCGTACCACCATTGTGCCAATATAAATCGTTTCCGTTATCTGCCTTTACGATATGCCATCCAAGTGCTACGCTAAGTTTGTCGTTTACTTTGAAAGTCGGTTTTCTTGTCATTGCAAGTTCTTTGTTGCCCATATCAAATTGAGCCTCTAAAAAACATGCCATATCGTTTGCAGAAGAAAGAATACCACCGGCTCCTAAAAACACATCCGAATCCCATATCCAATTGCCGATAGGAACACCTGTGAGGCTTATTCCTTTGACAAGACCGGTTTCTACTAATCTTGCATCTGTATATGAATTATTCATTTTGTACTTTTTGAAGATTTTATTGGAAACGAGTTCCGTGAAACTGCATTTTTCCATTTGACATAACGTATATCCCAACAAACCTGTTCCCAAATTTGAATACAGATATTCTTTCCTATCGGAAGAACAACATAATTGCAACTGATTTCTGAGGTAATACTCTAATTCAGAGTCGCTGTATTTCTGAAAAGGATTTTCCCGCTCTGCTTTTGTACTGTCTGCCAGAAACTCTGAAAGTTGCAAATTGGAGGGATTTTCTCCCAATCCGGATGTATGATTTGACAGGCTTTCAAAAGTTATCCGCACATCATCCTTGAACGTATAAGGGTAAAATTTGTTTATGTCGTCTGTCTGTTTAATCTTCCTTTCAAGTATTGCATCGGCAAGTAATGTCGCCGTAAAGACTTTTGAAATTGAGCCAATCTCAAAAACCTTATCTTTATTCTCAATATTTCTAATCGTGTCATTTTGCTTTATCATTCCATAAAAATGGGATATCCCATTTTTTATGAGCACGATGGATAGTTGAGTTTCATTAGACAAATCCTTTGTCTTTTCAAATATTTTTCGCGTCAGGTTTTCTCTCAAACCAGTTAAATCATTTACGACATTCTGTGAAAAAGTTATTCCATGTCCAAACAGGGTTATCAAAAGGAATAGCGCGATTTTTATTGTCATATAATCTTATAATGTATTAAACGTTATACTTGAGCATTTATTATAATCCGTATCGGATACCTATTGAAAAATAGGGAGATACGCCGAAATGTGGGTAGTTGTCTTTGCTGCTGAAGAAAGCCTTCAATGTCCGTGAACGAAAATAAGTTTCTCTTGATGCGACAAATCCTCCGACAATAGGGATAGAAATATATTGCCCAATTCTGAACTCTGGTTGAATACCTATATAACCATACTGCATCACGAAATACTTCTTACTGCCGTCTTTCTCTACTGCAGCCATAAGCCCTTTGGATTCCGCATGTATTCCCAGATTAAAACTCTTGCTAAGTTGTGTACTGATTTCTGCTTCGAATGTATTATACATGGATAATTTGAATTTGTATTTTCCCTCTATTTTCCAATCCAGATATAAGGAAGGAAAAATCATTGGGTATCCCAGCACATTATTCAATGCAATGCCAGTTCCCCAATCCAAATTCTTGTTTGCGTGTCTGATAAATAATACACCTCCCTGACCGAGAAATGAACTGCCCGATATTTTGTCCAGATTTGATGTGTACATTCCAACTCCTAAAATGGTAAGTATAGACCATTTCTTATTAAGCGGTCGCAGATGCATAATTCCCATTTGAGCATTCATAAGTTCTTTCTCTGTAAAATCCGATGGCATTTCTTTATTTTTCATGGAAGCGTATGTACCGCCCAAAGCAACAATCCAAGCCGTCAGTCTTCCGTTTTCATTCTTTCTTACATATAAAGGAAGTCTCGCTGAGCCTTCAAAGGTCTGCAAGTTTCCTTCACCACCAATTTTATTACCATTCTCATCTTTATATACAGACGGAGCAATATATTCTGACTTTAATTGAATCTGGGCAAACACATTCGCTCCTCCCGAAAAGAGGAATAGCATAAAAATATATACTCTGAGCATTTTTTGTTCCATAATAGTATTATTTCAACACAAAGATATCGTATAAAACAATCAGGTTTCAAGAAAATAGACAAATTATAGGTTTTCAACATACAAAATGGGGTGTTTGAATATACTAACATTCTTCTTCATACTTAGTTCCACCATTCGTGTTTGCTATGATGCACAATTAGTGGAGAAAAAAGTATTTTCTTCTCAATGAGTTTGCTAATTATCCATTTTCGGAAGAGCTTTGCTTGTGGAGAAGGAAAGCGAAACGACAACATCGTTATCATTTCAAGGTTGTATAAATCCACTGCACCGCCCTTAAACGATAGCGTTTGCATCACCTCATCTTCTCTGAGCAAGCCCTCTTTGAGGATAAACTTGATGTGGCTGCTTACCTTACCGGAGAATACACCGAACAAGGTGGCTATTTCGCAAGCCGACATCCAAACGGGAGTTGACGGGATATGTACATTTCCTCTCTCATCTATGGTTATAGTTCCTCTTTTCATAGTTATTTAGTATTCATTGTTCTTTCGTCTTTCCATCAGCCTGTCTATATCTTCTGAGATTTTCTTCTCCGAAATCTTCGCATAGTTCTGCGTACTGGTAATGGAAGCATGCCCCATCATCTTGGCAATGCTTTCCGTGCAGATACCTACCGAAATCAAGAACGATCCGAAGCTATGCCTTGCTTGATGGTAGGACAGGTTCTCCTTGCGTCCGATGATGACACCCAGTTCATGTATCTCAAACCACATCATATCTCTGCTTGGCAAAGGGAAGATCGGCTGAGTATCATCGGTCGTATTGTACAAATCAAGTATCTGCTCCGCTATCGGATGCAGGGGAATGAATGACTCTACTTTCGTCTTCTTACGGTTGATGCGAATGTATCTTCTATTGTCGGCAGTCCGCCTGATATGGTGCGGATACAGCAGTTGGGTATCGACATAGGCGAGTCCCGTAAAACAGGAGAAGATAAAAGCCCTGCGAGCCAATTCCTTCAAAGGGTCATTGGCGGGGAGTTTCAGTTCCAGCAGTTGTTTCAGTTCTGTCCTGCTGATATGCATCCGCTTGGAGGGTGGTTTCTTCTCATACTCCAACTCTTCCAGAGGATTGGCACGGATAATCTCATGGT
>ENA-OWND01001446-OWND01001446.1-metagenome-genome-assembly--contig:-NODE-1446-length-14457-cov-6.271421_pt1 | contig 14457 bp, 14 predicted proteins | sample MGYA00245342_ERZ651119 | MGnify/ENA primary metagenome ERZ651119 (study PRJEB26857, sample SAMEA4031756) | metagenome | biome: human; feature: oral; material: saliva | place: Philippines | collected 2014...
CACGCTCATGAATTTCTTGTAATAACTCTTCCGATAAAAACATAAAAAGCCTCCTTAATATCTTATACAACGATAGTATAAAATATTAAGGAGACCGTGGCAAAATTTAAGTTACCTATTTAACCGATAATATTCTATTTAATGTACTTTTTAAATACTTTTCTCATTTTTATAACTTGATCAAGTACTTCATTCATTAATTCTTGATAATTTTCTTGATTTTCAAAGTCCAACCCATCCATTAAATAACGAATTCTTGAGGCTTTTTTACCGTCTAATCTTTGCCAATCAAATGTTAACCCTGTCTCGTCTTCTATTTTTTCTCGCAAAGCAAATAATTGATCAAATAAAGTTTTATCATTCTGAATATAAACCTCAATACCTACTGCTTTTTCTTTTGTATTTAGAGTTATTGATAAATTAGCTTTAGAACTTCCTAAGCTAACATTATACCAATGATTCGTTGTAGCTTTACATATGTTAATAGGTTTGTCTCTTTCTTTAATAACCTCATTAAACTGAGTCCAGAAGTTCAAGCGTTCTGATTCTATAAATGTTAATTCTCCACTCCTTGAATTTCCTTTGGTTGTTTTGACAAAATCGTTAGGTTTTTCAACAACTTCAAATTTAGGTGCAGGTAATGAATCTCCAATTTTATAAGCATGGATTTCAATTAGGAAAAATGACACATCTTCTGTTGTTTTACTGTTTAGCCACTCGATTGCACTGCGATGTTCTTCGCGAGCTTCCTTAACAATCCAAATAACAACCGTTGCCTCTAGACCTGAAGCATAAGTAATAATTTTCCCTAAATGATCGTGATTTGTCGCTTCTAACTGATTCTCAATAATAATCTTTGCTCCACTAGTTTCATCCTGTGCAACTAGATCACATCTGTATGCACCAACAAAAACTTCTTTTCTAATTTCAGCAAAAGTTACTCCAACCTCATCCCCAAGCATTTCTATGTTTTCTTCTTTTGCTAACCATTCAGAGAAATTATATTGCTCATGTTTCCATAATTCTCTCACATCTACTTCTTTCAACTTTCCAAATTCCAAAGTAATCCCCCTCAAATTGATATAAATTTATACACTTAATAAATAAACCCTTCACACTGAAGTATACCACTTTGAACTAGTTTATACACCCTTTTCTAAAGAAAAAGCCAGCCACAAATGCGACTGACTTTTGCATATTCTTCATCTTAATATCTTATTTCTCAGAACTCTGAGTTATCAATATATTTAACATTCTTTCGCCTCGTATACGCATCAAATCTGTACTAACATTCTTAAAATCATCAAATTCCATATCAGAAAAAGATTTAGCCTCCATAAAATACCATATTTTCTCAAAATAATTCTTTTCTAGAAAAACTTCAAAAGAATCAAATTGCTGAAAGTATTCTTGGTTTTTTTCATCTAATATCGCTCTTTTAAGGGGAAAGTACTCTTTAATATTTGGTCGATCTATGCCATAAACATATTTCGCTATATGGTCTAAATAAATATCAAAATAATCATGTGGAAAATCTCCAAAGTGACCATTTCTATTCAAATTCAAGCTAAACTTTCTATCTGATAAAAAATTTGGAAAAATATTCCCAATAACTCTTTTGTTATCAACAGATCCATCTCTTTTGCCAATAAAATCTCCGTTTTTCACTAAAGATGGCGACTTCCATGTAAAAATTAAGTCACCAGAATATTTTTTATCCTCATAAAACTCAAATAACTTTTTATAAATTTCTTTCGCTAATTGTGAATTATCAGATGAAAGTGAGTAGTCCAACGCACCCTCAAAATCTTTTTTAGCTAGTGTGATAAATTCATCAAATTCTTTACTCATTAAGTTCATCTCCTATAACCAGAACTTTATTTTAAATTTTTATCTCTCTATACTTCGATGCATCATAAGCCGTCTGACTTTCAGTTAGAGCAGAAACAATCCTTTCTTCCTCTCCACTTTCTTGAGTTCCCAAGCGTAAATAAGGTAACCCTATTTTCTCAAAAATACTATTTTTCAGCTTATCCCTCTCATGTTGTTTTGTACCTTCTTTATGGAATTCATATCCATCAACTTCAATAGCAAGCATAGGTTTCTTACTAATCTTTGAGTACACAAGAAAATCAACATGTGTATTTTCGTTTCGAGCATATCGCAGCTCATCTTCGGTTAGATCTTCACTATCCGGTATTAAATCTCGTAAAGAGTATTGATGCTTGTACGTATAAGATTGAAATTCTTCTCTAGATAAGATATCAGTCAATAGCAAATCTAATAATTTTTCCGAGTTATGCTCTATATCATCACGACTATCTTTTAACTTCTCTTTCAACTCATTACTATATTGTGTATACAAATAGTCGAAAACTGAACGGATTTTGCTTTCCCGAACATCAAAATTATTATATTGAATATACTCTACTAAATCCGTTATATTCCCACGTTTTGTTTGTTCGTTTCCAGTGACAACTAAAATCAATCGCTTAACAGCCCTAGAAACTGCAACATTCACCAACGATGGATCATCAACAAAATCTGATATTTCATCATCAACAGTAGAGACAATCATCACATCTTTTTCTCTTCCTTGAAATTTATGTACTGTTGCTGCGTAGTATGAATCTACCTGTTTATTTAACTCTTTTGTTTGATTTTTATAAGGAGAAGCTATTCCCACCTCATCTTCATCAACGTCCAACAACAGAATTATTTCTTTCTTAATCATATCAATTTGTCTTTGACTGGTCCCATAACGTTTATGGTTCCCAGGGACCCCTTTTAAAACTTGAAGGACATCATCTTCGCCATTGTCTTTCGTCATAATAATCAATTGATTATCATAAAACTTTTTATTACAATAATTAATAATTTTCGGATGGCATCTATAATGCTCGCGTAATAAAGTCTTCGGAACATCTGGGAATAATTTTAAAACAGAAACCAAGAAACTGTTTGTATACTGATAAGCTTCATCAATACTATATCGATTAAATATTTCTTCATACTTGCCTCTAGTATCATTTGTGACTACATGAGGTAATTGTTTTGTATCTCCAACTATCACCGCATTTTTTGCGCAATACAATGATAATGAGCCTGTAACTATATCCACTTGGGAAGCTTCGTCCATGATTACGTAATCAAAAAGTACATCTTTCCCTAAAGTATTAGTTGCTGAAAATGTTGAACTTAATACAACTGGATATTCTTGAAGAAATCTCTTTTCAATCTTTTCAGGATGCTTAAATTCTTCCTCTTTGAAAACTCTTCTACCTTGTTTATCTTTATATTTCTTTTGTAAGTAATCCTTGAATATCAACATAGAAATATCCGTATATCTATCTTGTTCTTCTATGCCAGTTTTTTCCAAACTCGCCTCTAGAAAGCTGATTTGCTCTTCTAACTCTGAAAATCTTGACTGATAGAATAAACTTTTTACCTCGTCTAGTAGTATTAAGTCCGCATTTTCATAAAAATTCCAATCTATTATCCCATACTTAAATAAAGCTCGAATTTTAAATATAAATCCTATACGAGATAAAGTTAGAGAATCTTCAACAGTGCTCCATAACTCTAACCATTTCTTTGAATTCATTTTTCGTTTGATTTTTTTCTTCCATAAAAGATCTCCGGATTGAGTTATAGAATCTTTAAAATGATTCCACTCTAAATCAACTTCAGATAGTTCTTGCCTTAGTAAAGATAAATGTTCCTTCTTATCAAAAGTATCCTTAACAGTAGTTGTTAAATAGCTTAATTCTTCTTTTAAGGTGTTATATTCATCACGTTTAATTTCCCAACCATCAAAATCAGGATATAATCCAGTTTGACATGAAACGAATTCAGTTTTTTTATTTGAACTCCCTAATTGTGCAACAAAAAAATCTAACTTATATTTATCCGACGCTAGTTTTTCTTTAATATTCTCCACCGCAGCGTTATTGTTCGATACAACCAACACTGTCTTCCCTTGAGTTAAAACATTGGCAATAATATTCAATATCGTTTGCGTCTTTCCAGTTCCCGGAGGCCCTTCAATTACACTCATCGAATGAGATAGAGCATTTTCAACAGCTTCCATCTGACTATTATTACATCCAAACGGAAAGATTAAACTTTCTTGATTATTATTTTTATCAAATAATCCGTTTCTTGTTAAATACTTTGACAAAAGACGTTCTCTAGGAACTTCGGTAATTCTTTCAGCATAGCCTTGTAGAATGCTTGTATCATCACCCAGTTCGTTTAATCCACTTAACTCTTTAAGATATTCAAAGACATGCCCTGCCTCTTTTTGAAGCAGTACTGATGTTCTTACTTCAAAATCTTTTTTAGTATAAATGGTACATTCATCACCGAAATTTACCTTAAAATAATCTTCTTCATCAAATGTACACTTATAAATGCTGTCATATGTCTCAAGTTTTGTGTTTTCTACATAAACAACACTATCATCAGTAACCTCGACTATCTCTCCAGCAACTATTGCACAATTTTCTTTATTATAAGGATATTTTTTCCCTTTCCCGAAATCTACAAGATACTTCTGTTTTTCTGGATTAAACTGAACCTCTGTTACATCGGTTTTGTATTCTCCTCTAATAAACACTAATTCACTTTTTTTCATCTATATCCTTCTTTCAAAACACCGTTCTCTAATAAATACTGTTGAAACCCGACCCTCTCTTTTAATTATTATTTGTTAACATTTGCCTAAAGATTCATACCTAGCCCTACCTGTTTCTATATACGTCTTCCTTTATCAGGAATTGGATACTTTCCCTATAATATAAAAGAGTAAGATTACCTTACTCTTTACGTTATGACTCAATTTTAAACAATTTATCTTCTTGGGATAACTCTACCACAATATTTGCGGTATTCAACAAATCATCAGGTAACTTATCTCTCAATATTGACGCAACTAATTGAATATTTTTTTCAAAAACAAAATTCGCAACTTTCGATAGTTGATTATCATGCATCAATTCTTTTTTATCATTTAATAGAAAATGTAAACACGATATCCCTTCTTCATTTGCAAACATAATATAAGCTAAATCAAAACATAGAATTTCCCCTTGTTTCTTTCCTGAACTCATATTGGAATTAAATGTACTAAATTTATATATCGGCTTATTTGTTTTTTTATTCATAACAATTTCATACGATAGAGCATATCTTTCTCCATATAGTTCATTTGATACCGAAGAAAAAAACTTATTAAATTTATTTATTTGTTTTTTTAGTTTTTCCTGATACTCAGAAGAATATAAATATTGATCAATATTTTCAAGGTCGTCCTCTATTTCTTTGATAACAGAGTCCACCTCATTTATTTGTGAAATTGTATTTTCATATTCCCCTTTTAATCTATATTTCTCATTAATTTCAGAAATAATACTTTCTATATCATTAAAAGAGTCACTTTTTGAAATTTTTATTGATAACTCTTTTTCGTCCTGCAATAAGGTTTTTAGCTTCCTCTTTTCTTCTTCAATTGTACCCTCCAAAGATGGCAACTCTTTTGTTATAAAGGAGATTTTTTCCAATATCATTTTATTATGATAATTCACTAAATCCTCAAATGTTTTATGCAAGTTGGGGATATATTCTTTCGACTCACTATATAATAATTTCAATTGTTCAAGATCAATTGTAGATACATCTTTTCCCATCTCATTTTTTGCTTCAACAATCATATCTCTTCTTATTTCTAATTTAGTTACACGTGAACTTAATCTATTAATTTTATATTTAACTTCATTAAGTCTATTTAAATCTTGTTCGAAATTTTCGTTTATATTTAATAGTGATTTTCTCTTATTTAACTCTAATATTTCGTCCTCAACTATAGCCAACGCTACCTCATACGAATTCTTTTTTTGTTTTTTTTCAATCCGTTCTTTATATGCTTTTTCTTGTTTTATTTTATCAGTGAGTGCTATTTTTTTTGCTCCATTATCAAATTCACACCCTAAAAGATATAAATAAAGAGTTTCATACTCAACATCACTAGTATAAGAACTCAATGTTTTTAATGTGTTATTAATACTATTGTCCTTATATCTAATATTATGTGATATGATCTGCTTAAAAGATGGTTTTTCATTTTTATGTTCAGGAAAAATCTTTGCTAATAATTCATTTTCAAAATCTTTTTTTAAAATAAATTTCCCATTAATTCTTCTCACAGCTTTTTTTCCTGATAAAAAATTGCGTTCAATAATTAATCGTTCTTCGTTTTGAACGTTAAAACCATTTATCAAGGTTAAGGTTATTAAAACTTCCTGATTTATTAAGAAGCTCCTAACTTCTTCATACACTTTGCTTTTATTTTCGACATCAGTGTATATATCCTTATCTTCTCCTCCTAAACAAAAGTATATCAATTTTAAGACAGTTGTCTTACCGACATTATTACCTGTCGATTTTAATCCGGCTGTTAATGGAGTATTATCAATTATCAAGTTCATACCTGAACAAAAATTCAGCTCTCGAATAATTTTATCTTTAGTTGAAATTCTCAATTTTTCTATAAACATTTTTTTACTACCCCCGCCTCATCCATTTGAGCTGTTTGAATCAAATACAACCAATCTAAGCTCAATACGAATATAGAAAAAGACATATCTTTTCTTTTTTTTACGTTATAATATAATTCTAAAAGCATTTGTTCCGGTGTTTTTTCAAGTTCTGCTAAAATAATTGAAGCGTTATAATAAATACTAAACTCAGGGTGTACATTATCTGGTAACAACATGATGGTATCCCTCCGGATTTTTAAATATTTTACACCTAATAAACGCGTCCACAACAAGTATATCCACACATAACTGCAATTCTTCTATTGGCATTATATTGTAATTGCTACTTCCCATTATAATTTTCATAATGCAATCACTTATTTCATAGAAAATTTGTGTAGGGGTATTTCCCTTTTTGCTTACTAATATATATTGCCTTTTAATTTCTTGAAACACAGAAAAACTTTTAATTTTACCTTCTTTATCAAACTCCATATATATTTCGTCAAGCCTATGATAAAAAATTTTATAATCGTCAATTATACCTTTAGCATCTTTTAAATCATTGAAAAGGATTTTTTTCTCAATAGCAAACGAATTAATTTCCGGAGAAACAGCATTAATGTCAAATGTTTCCTCAGCTAAAATATTAATAACTTTAGCTAAATTCGACTCAGTTTTAGCACAATCTATACTCTCTCCTAATTCACTTTGAATAAAATCATAGATAGTTCTTTGCTTATCAATTGATTTGATTAAAATTTTTCGCAGAAGTAACGGAATATCCCATATATCTTGTTTTGGATCAAATTCCATATTGTATGGATTTTTAAAAATTTTATTTTTTAGAGCATCAGGTGTATTTTTAGAAATGGACATAAACTTGTATTTATAATCCGTATAGTTTCTATAAACATCTTTACTAAGTGAACTTTCAATTTTACTTGTTGTACAAGTTGAAGAAACTTGTACAACAACTTTATTTTTATAATCTATTAAGTCAATGCCATTTATATTTTGATATGAGAAATTCAAGTTTTCTAATTCCAAATCAAAAATAATATTACACAACTCAGCAAAAAAATTCTCTGAATGGATATTAAGTTCTAAAAGGTTAAGTTTACTGCGTAATTCTATTCTTGTTGCTAACGTTGTTAATTTTTCTTCTATATAGTTAAATAAAACATTCCTATTCACTTAATAACTTCCCCTTCTACCTTATCTACTTTTTAACATAAACTTAAAGATATACTAATATGTAATCTATGCACTATTAAATACTCTATAACATATAGTCTTTTTCAATTACTTCCATGTTATGTATTATACAATACTACTTTTATTTTTTAAACAGCCTTTGAACAACGGAAGAACTTCTCTCTACTATGAATGAATTATCATTCTCAAAACATTTCAGCACTTCCTCTAGACTATGTCCTTAATGGTATCATCTAGAATACGAATTGTTTTCTATCTAAATATAAAAAGCCTAGAAACTCATTGTTTCTAGGCTTTCTGTAAGATACATTATTATTCCCACTCTTCTTTTTCTACTGTTCACTACAATCAAAACCATTCAAAATAAAGGCTTTCCGTTTGTTGTATGCGGGGAAATTTGTTTAATTAAAGCTTGTTTTTAGATTTTTTTACCCCGTTCCAGTCCCAGTTCCAGATATCTGATTTCCTTCTTTATATTCTTTCATTGTGCAAGAAATATCCTTTACTGATCTAAAAAGTTTAATACAGATTAAGGCATAGTAAACCACGCAAATGATAAAAAGAATATACGTTGGGTTATAATATTTCAAACAGGAATCAATGATACCTACTGTCATACATTTACAAATGGCTTTGATAACTATTCTTATTGCCTCAATAAATACAACAACGAATCCAATAAAAGAAGCAATCAACAATGGAACAAGTTCCCAACGATAGAATCTATTTAAGCCATCATGGTATGGTTTATTTGCCTTTTTTCTATTATCGAATTTTGAGAATTCAATAATCTTCGGATTATTAATTTCTAATACAATTGATAAAAATGCTAGAAATGCACCAATAGCAGTTAACATTAATTCCATTTATATTCTCTCCTCAATATGCGCGATAATCCTCTGATATGTATCATTAGGAATAATATAAATAGAAGATGTATCCCGCTTTTTTTTAATAGGGGCTAGTCCTCCACCCAAAGAAGATATTAATATGTCTAATTCTTCTAATTTAAACTTTGATTCTACAAATAGTTCATAATCTCCATTTACAAGATTTGATTTTTCAATTGTTTCCTTAAGATTCCTCAAAAATAGATTTCTTAATTTATACTGATATTTTGTATTTACAGCCCGCAATAATGTTTTACTTTGACCAATTGTTGTCTGAAAAAACTTACTGACTTCTTTTTCTGTTGGCATACCATCAAACACATTATTCTTAATCAATAGATATAGCTTGTTTTCTTGTATATCCGAGCCTCTTGTATAAACATTTTTCCCCAAATACATATTTATATATTCTTCTAGCGCACTCACTGTATGTGATTGTAACGCTTCAGATAATTGATCTTGATTTACTCCTAGTATATTCACAAGAAGATTTTTATCATCTTCATTAATTGGGAAGCTAATATTAATGTTTAATTCTTCCATAAAACACACCTCTCTCTTATTTAATATTACCTATTAGAATAATCAGTAACTTCAATGGTTTCTGATAGTGGCTTATCTACTCCCACTCAATAATTCATTAATTTATAATGAGTTAGAATGAATTGAATTGAATGATAATAAGAATATATCGCACTACAATCATTTAGATTTTGTATCGATTGGTGCTAAATTGGTGTCACTTATCTTATCTAAAACAGTGTGTAATTCTTCATTAGATATTCTATTTGAAAAAGTTAAAACCTCATGAATAAGAATACCTGAATAATCTAAACCTTTTTCTTTCGCAAACTTTAATTGTTCTCTCAAATGCTTATTAACATCTTTAGCAGTGATTTTCCCTCGTCGTAAGGCAATCATAGTTTCAGAAATATGTTCTTTTAAATTTAATACACTTTTTGAATAAGCCATGTATCCTGATTCTTCAAGATTTTTTAAAAGCGTATCTTTATCTTCTGTGTAAGTATTCCAATCTGTAGCACCAACTAGATAATCAAGCGACACTTTATAATATTCTTTTAGTTTATTAAGTGTTTCTAAATTAGGTTCTCTAGTGCCATTTTCCCAATGAGCATAAGCTCCTTGAGTTGTTCCTATAATATTTGCTATTTCTTTTTGTGTTTTTTGATTACCCTCTCTTAATCTCCGTAATCTTACCGCAAGTGATTCCATAAATTAACCTCCTTTATAAAACATTTTGTATTACAATTTGACAAATAGTACTAAACGTATTATTATAATTTATGTCAATACGAATTATACATAATACAATTCGGTTTGACAATCTATTCAAAAAAAGAGGTGGTTTTATGCTGGAATAAAAAAAATCAAGAAATTGAAAACAACTTCTTGATTTAGTAAAAAATATTGTAATTGAATTATACCATAACAGAAAGAATAAGGTAAATAAGATTGGATATAAATAAAATGGTTGCTAGTATTGACGGTTTAAACTCTGTGTCAACATTAAGAAAGTGGCTACGTTTAATCAACAATATAAGCGGTTATGAATTCAAAAAAACAACTGTACAAATCGGATTTAATAACAAAACTCAAAAGCCAATTTTTTCATCTTTATACGATTTCAATAAATTGGATTTTGATAACATTCAAAAAATCTCGACTCTTAAATGTAAATTGGGTTTAAAAGGCGCTATAGAGGCTGTTTACGGTTCAAAAGAAGAAACACAAAACAAAACTAATGCGCAAATAACAACTTTAAATAAAGAAATACAGAAATTAAATACGCGACTATCTAAACAAAAAGAAGAACTAACAACACTTTATACCCATATTGGTCAACTACATTTACAAATTAATCATATCGAGGATGTAATCCATTCACTGCCATTTGGGATTGGAAGTAAGGTCAAAGTAAAGGACGGCAAATAGTCTATTATCGGACGAGCCATCTAGGCAGCAGTCCGATAATAGACGTAAATGTAGACGGCCTATTTTGGCTAATTTGAGGGTGTCTAGTAACACCACCCTCTGCAAGCCTCCCTGGTGAATAGACCTTCTATAAATCTTGTAAAATCAACATTTATAGTGCATCTTTTCTAATTCACTCTATTGAGATTTCCTTATTACGTTAAAACCCAAAATTGTTGCAGGTTTAAAAATATAACAGTAAAAACTTGGCGATACTGAATTCTTTCTCTTTGTGAAAAATAATTAGTGTGGTGCTAAAAAATAATAGAAAGAGGAAATATGAAATCTTCAAACACTCAGAATATATCCGTTATATTCGATTGGATACAAATTGAATTCCTAGCATCAGCTTTTTCTCTAGATAATATTATTTCAAACATACTTTTTATGAGACCAGAATTATTTATAGAGGTAAGCGGAACCTTACAATACTATAAATTTACTAAATTCTTAACTCACTCAAATATTAAGTTATATTTTGGCAAAAAAGAAAAGTCAATTTTATTAATCATGTCTGGAACTGCATTAGAATGGTATAGAAATCATATTTTAGCAAGTTTGGATTTAAGCGAGATTGATTTTATCCGTCATCTTAATACCAATTTTGAGCATTTTAAATTAAGACGAATTGATATTGCTTTAGATGACTTTAACTCACCGCCTTTCTATACACCAAATTTATTATTAAAATATTGTCAAAAAAAACAATTTAATTATGGAAAAAGCACTGAATACTTACCCTACGGTGACGAATTTGTAGGACAAACCCTTTATCTAGGAAAAGCGGGCTCTAACGAGCGCATTCGAATATACGATAAAAGATTAGAACAAGCTAAAAAATTGAAAATTCCAAAAAATGATATCCCTCCATGGATACGAACTGAATTATCTTTAAGAAACGAAATTGCAGAAGCATTTGTTTTTGAACTTTTAGAACGAAACCTTTCTTTAGAAAAAACGCTCAAAGGTTATCTTAAAGAAAAAGTTCATTTTTATGAAGACCCTGCTTTTAAGAAACCATTGGAACAATGGATCCATTTCTTAAAAGATGCTAAAGCTATTAAAATATCAATTCCTAAACAAAAAACAGAATTTGAGCAAAAAATACATTGGTTTGTTCATCAAGGCCCTGCAGCATTAATGAATACAATTAAGTTCATGAATGAAAACAATCTATTTCTTAAAAATGAAAAAGAAGAACTAGCCTTAATAAATAACAAAAAATTTACTGTTGAATTAGCAGACATCTTAATCGAACGAGCTGTATCTTTAGGAAAAAATGATTTAATCCCAATAATAAAAAATAATATAAAAGAAAGAGGTAATTAAAATGGCAAAAATGTTATCACAAAATGACTGGAACTTTAACAATATTGGAACACTCTTCGAATTAGACGAGGTAACTCCTAAATATGAAACAGAAACTAGAATTAATCCAAGTGGAGATATTATATTAGGATATGATGGAAGACCTAGACAATTTAGCACTGATAAAATTATCGGTTGGAAATACAACGTAACTATAAAAGATGGAAAATTTAAAAAGAAATCAACTCAAGTAACTATTAATCATGATACTCCATTAGTTGATAATCAATATATTCAAAGTCATGATGAAGTATCTGTAACATTTGAAAATCTTACAGTAAGTATGGCGGGAAATCCTATGTACTATAAAGCAGATAATATTAATTTGGTCACAAAAAAATAAGAGGTGATATCAATGTTTGTTTCAAAGAGAGATTTAAAAAAATTAGGATTTAGCGATTGGCAATCAATGATGCTAGTTAAACAAGCAAAAATCAAATTAGTTAATCGTGGATTATCTTGGTATGAGTCTAAAGGGTTAGGTCGTGTACCTCTTGAAACCGTTGAAGAAATTCTAGGTGTTGCAATAGATACAAGTTTATTTAAATCTGAATTAGAGGTTGCTCAAAATGCCTAAAATTTCAAATGTTTACCCAATGGCAAACGGTACCTTTCGAGCAAATGTTTCGTTAGGATTTGATAAAATAACTGGAAAAAGGATTCGTATTTTTAAAAATGGATTTGCTACTCAAAAAGAAGCTGTATTATGGCAAAAGAGAATGTTGGCCGATTTTAGCGAAACTTCAATATCTGCAAATTCAACAATGTATTTTAAAACATTTATGAAGGAGTTTTTTGTTCCGGATTATAAAAACAAAGTAAGAGAGAGAACCTTTGAGGCGACTCAAGGCCGATTAAAAAGATTGTCTTATTTTGGAAATATGCAACTGCTAAAGATAACACCACCACTAGTCAAAAGATGGCAAAATGAACTATTTGAGCAAGGTCTTTCTAAAAACTACGTACGACATCTACACCAACTTTTACAACAAGTTTTTGACTTAGCAATAAAATTAAATATGCTTGTCAAAAATCCTGCTAAAATTGTGGGTAATGTTAAAAAAGAGAAAGCCAAAGTTGACTTTTGGACTTTAGAAGAATTCCAAAAGTTTATCAATAGTTTTGATAAAAACGATGTATACGAATTTCTATATCTAGTGACATTTTTATGTTTTTTCATGACTGGTATTAGAACTAGTGAGCTACAGGCATTGAATTGGAAAGATATAGATTTTATCAACCATACATTGTTAATCAATAAATCTATGTATTACAAGAACAAAAAGGAATGGAAAATTACAGAACCAAAATCTTCTTCAAGCGTTCGTCTAATTGCTATTGATGATGATACTATACGGATATTACAAGAATGGAAACACGTACAAGAACAATTTGGTGACTTTGAATTCGTTTTTTCTCTATCAGAAACACCAGTTACAAAATCTACTTTAATGCGTGTCCTAAGAAGTCATGCTAAATTTTTAGGTTTAAAATCTATTCGAATTCATGATTTAAGGCATTCACATGCCAGCTTTATGCTTGCCCTAGGAATGAATGATTTAGAAATGAAAACTAGATTAGGTCATGCGGATATTCAAACAACCCTTGGAACTTATTCACACTTACGCCCTAATGCGATGAGAGATGTAGCTACTCGAATGACTGGAAAAATTAAGATAGATACTACTACAAAAAAATATCAATCGAATTTTCATAGTAATCAATATCGCTCAAATCATAGTAGTTTTAATTGAGAGATTAGCGCAGTCTATCTATCGATTAAAACTGCTTTAGGACAAATCTTGATTTGTCCACTACAGAATTTTAACTTTCATCATTAGGTTAGATAAAAACTCATTCGAACTAACTACCCAAAAAAGACGCTCTATTTTTAGAGCGTCTTATATTTTTATATTTATTTAACTTCTTGTTATTTATTTAAGTTCTTCTTTTTACTTAAAAACTTATCGAAATAACCCTTGTCTAAAAATATACATACCGTCCAAACAATTAAGAACATGAATATAAATTTAAATTCTCGCCTCCATTGTTCGAATCCAAAGAACTGGTTAAGAAACAACGTCAACGCTATATACCCTAAAAAAACAAAGAGAAACACTTTAATAAAGCTTAATTGCCTCATTTTAATCACCGCCTTTATTTTTGCGATAATACTGTAAAAACTATTCAATCTTTTTGCTTAAAAACTTATCGAAATAACCCTTGTTTAAAAATATAGACACCGTCCACATAACGAAGAACATGAATATAAATTTAAATTCTCGATTCCATTGTTCGAATCCAAAGAACAGGTTAAGAAACAACGTCAACGCTATATACCCTAAAAAACCAAAGAGGAATACTTTAATACCGCTTAATTGTCTCATTTTAATCATCACCTTTATTTTTGCGATAATACTGTAAAAACTATTCAATCTTTTTGCTTAAAAACT
>ENA-OWND01001454-OWND01001454.1-metagenome-genome-assembly--contig:-NODE-1454-length-14386-cov-4.421394_pt1 | contig 14386 bp, 12 predicted proteins | sample MGYA00245342_ERZ651119 | MGnify/ENA primary metagenome ERZ651119 (study PRJEB26857, sample SAMEA4031756) | metagenome | biome: human; feature: oral; material: saliva | place: Philippines | collected 2014...
GTTTAAACACGTGAGTGGTGTTACCGTCTTTGTCAACATCGGTACGAACATATTCGTAACCATCGAAGCTGTCTTTAGGAAGGGTTCCGTCTTTACGTTCACGAAGAACTGTACCGTTAACAGTTACCCAGATAGTAGTGACTTTCTTGACCGGTTTAAAGATGTGTGTGGTATTGCCATCTTTATCGACATCGGTACGAACGTATTCATAGCCGTTGAAATGATCTTTCGGAAGGGTTCCGTCTTTGCGTTCGCGAAGAACTTTACCATCGACAGTGATCCAGATAGTAGTGACTTTCTTAACTGGTTTGTAGATGTGATGGATATTTCCGTCTTCATCCGTCACCGTTTTTACGAATTCGTAACCATCGAAGTTGCCTTTTGGTTTTTCACCGTCTTCCCATGTTTTGAGAACATGACCGTCTTCAGTTTCCCAAATCGTTTTTGGTTCAAAGACATAAGACTTACGTTCATAGTGGAAGCTTGGTTTCTTAGGTTCTGGAACCAAATCAAGCGGTGGCACATCCCGTTTTTCGACAGGCGTCGTCGATTTCGGTGTTGGTGCGTTTGGCACTTCTTTTAATTTTGGAGCGTCCGGTGTTTTCTTAGGAGTCGGTTGAAGTGGTTCCTTAGAAAGTTCAGGTTTTTGAGGCTCTGGTTTGAGGTTCGGTTTCTTCACTTCAGTAGCAGGGTCTGATGGATTTGGTTTCACATCAGCCGGTTTTTGTGGTAATTCCGGAAGTTTCGGTTCCTTTGGAAGTGGTTTTGGTGTTGCCACTCGCAGTTGACCTTTCACCGGAGGTTTTGGAAGTGTTGGTGTTTCACCAGGTTTTGTTGGAAGAGGTTTCTTCTCTTTCAGTTGGGGTGCAGTCGGTTCTGCCTGAGGAGTCGGTTTCTTAGGCTCTGTACCGTTGTAACCTTCCTTATATTTGATGACATATTTGACAGGTGTCACCGCAACCGGTTCTGGATTGGAAACGGCTGTTACTTTTGGAATCGTTACCGTCACAGGAACTGGTTTAAATTTCAGTACCTTCCACGTGGTTGGGTCTGAATAGACACGAAGTGGTGTTGGAAGTGGATCATATTGGCTGTAGTGGCCATCGGTACCACGAACGGACATCCATGCAGTAGAGGCTGCACCGACATTGTGGTTTCCTCGTTCATGACGGCTAAAGGCTGCTGTTTCTCCATTATAGACATGAGTCACGCCTGAGACAGCGCCATTACTATCCACACCAACTTGGTTACTCATCCAGTGAGCCGTTTCTTTCCAGTCACTCGGAAGACCTGTCAAAGTTTCAACCGGTTTAAAGTTAGAGTCCCAGTTGAGTCCATGTGTATCCGTACCGGTTTTCGCTGAACCAACGAATTCACGCACTTTAGCGTCCGTTGGGCTAGTAAATTTGGCTTTAACCGATTGACTCCAACCGGTCTGCGGTTGTTGAGGAACATTACGGTTGGCGTGACCAATTTGTTTGATGGTTGGCATCAAGATGTCACCATCGCTATCACGGAATTGAACTTTTTGATGATAACCATAAAGTTCCGCTTTGTTCGGAAGAGCTTTGAATGTACGTTTACCCGGAGTTGAGGTCATGTCACTCACACCAAAGTAAAGCGGTTGAGTCGTATCATTGGTGAAGAAGACCATCATGTCTCCGTTTTCTGTAATGGAGCCGTCATTGGTGATGGTCAAATCATATTGATGGATTCCTTTGAAATCAGGTTTGGTGAACTTATCCTTTTGGTCGTAGGTCGATTTCTTAACCCAAAGAGAATAGTTCTCAAAGTTAGCCCATGGATTGACATAGTCCTTACCGTCTTCGCGTGTATAGGATACGGTCATGGATTCACCTTTTGGAATACGAACCGCATAATATTTTACATCCCCAATTTGACCTTCAACAGGTGTTGCAGATGTGTGATAGGCTGGATTTTCAAGGTCAACCCCTTGGTTCATCGCATCTTGAACGGTGCTGTAATTTTGGGTATTGACATAGGTCACCTTGTTAGAGGAAGGTTTAAAGACCATCTTATTGGCATTTTTCACACGATAAGATGGGCCACCTTTACGTTCCAAGTTACCAAAGTATTCAGCAAGGTCACTCATCAAGGCTTCATCAGCATGTTCTAGGATCTTCTTGTTCCACGCATCAACTGTTTGGTCATAGAGGTCCATGGTCTTTTCCCATTCAGCCACTTTACGTTTATAGGTAGCTTCATCCACTTTTGAATAAGTGGCTTGAATGGTTGACGGGCTCATGGTTGATGTTACTTCAGCTGGTAAACCTGACGCATTTGCATTAGTGACTTTAAGCGTTTGGTTCACCATTTCTTGCATGAAGGCTTGCGCATCTTCGGCAGTGAAATTAGGCTTGTTCACACGTGACCACGTTTCTAGAGTGGTTGGGTCCACCACAACTTCTTCAATTGGAAGATTTTTGGTGTTTTTTGCTGCATCAGCTTGTCGGTACAAATCAGCTGAGTAAGCACCACTCAACAAGGTATTAACAAGGGGATCTTGCGCAACCGCCCATGGAATGGTCTTCCCGCTTTGGTCAGTGTTTGTAGTTGCGCGTGCTGTCGAGTTAGCAATTTTCGCTTTAGCAGCTTCCACAGCATTTTTAAACTCATCCGCTGAAACGGTTTTATCCGATTCCACCAAGGAAAGCGTTACTGGTACATTCAGCTTTTGATTGGATGTATTGGTAGCGGCGATTTGGTCCGCAAGACCCTTTTTAGCCGTCGCAATGTCTGATGCTGTCAAACCTTTTGGTACCGCAGGGTTGACACGGCCAGCTTCCAATTGTTCCTTAACCTTATCCATGGCAGTTTTGGCTTCCGCTTCGACTTTGGCCATATCAGCTTTCAAATCAGTAGACGCTGTCAAGTCTTTTTCCACCACGCGTTCTGGGCTTAATGGAACACCATACTCTTTAGCTTTTTGGGCGAGAGTTGTGTCCTCAATGGTTTTGGTTTGAACTGTTTCACCAGAGGTTTTGCCTGCTTGATAAGCTTTGAGAGCGTCTTGATAGGCTTTTTCTGCATCAGCGTTCGCTTTTTGGACGGCCGCTTTTTTCGCTTCATAATCAGCCTTGGCTTTCGCATTTTCAGCATCAATCGCTTCATTTTCTTTAGCGATACGTGCCACTTCAGCTTCATAGTTCGCTTGGCTGGTTGAACCTGCAGTTTGAATACGAGCTACTTCCGCATCATAGTCCGCTTTGGCTTTTTGGTAGTCAGCTTCGATTTTAGCATTGGCCGCGTCCACAGCAGCTTTGTTGTCCGCATTTTCTTTTTCAACACGAGCTTTATCCGCTTCATATTGCTTAGTCAAAGCGTCACGTTCAGCCGTAATGCGTTTCAAATCCGCTTCGTATTGAGCCTTGTTCTTGACGTTTTCGGCCTCAACACGTTTCAATTCCGCGTCATTGGCACTTTTAGCATCTTGCGCCTTCTTCACAGCTACCTCATAATCTGCTTGGAGTTTTTGATTTTCCGCTTGGACCTGTTTGAGAGCTGTTTCATACTGTGCCAATTTGGCCTTATTATCCGCCTCAACTTTAGCTTTTTCAGTTTCATAAGCTTTTTGAGCTGCTGCATTTTCTGCCTCAACCTTGGCCTTTTCAGCTTCATAAGCTTTTTGAGCAGCTGCATTTTCCGCCTCAACTTTGGCTTTTTCAGCTTCATAAGCTTTTTGTGCTTTAGCATTTTCTGCTTCAATCGCTTGGTTATTGCCTTCAACCGTTTGAACACGAGTGCTTTCAGCTTTTACCACATCCTCATGAGCTTTAGTGCGTTCTTCGTTTTCACGTTTGACTTGGGCATCTTGTGCTTCAAAGTCTGAGACCGCTTTGGTAAGAGCTTGAGCGTCCTTTTCTACCTGAGCCTTACTTTCAGCTGTTTTGGCTTCGGCTACCTTTTTAGAAGCAACTTTTTCAGCCGGTTGGTCAGACACTGACGCGTCAAAACCTTTCGCTTTGGCACTGGTCACGGCGTCGTCCAAAACATCAGCCTGAGCCACTTGGGTCAGTGGTGCAAGGACCGCGCCCAGTTGAATGGCAGCAAGCGCAGCCGCTTGTCGTTTTTGCTTTTTAACTTTCATGGTTTTCCTTTCTAACCTCCATTAGGAGTTTTGCTATCTTCATTATATCACACTTGAGGGGGGGGGTCAAGACCATGGAATATTTCCGAAGTTGATTGACATTTGGACAACGGTCAGTCATCTGGAATTTCCGAACGTTTAGCCCGAATGTGAGTGATTTTGGCATTTGGATTGGGAAACGTTCGGGATGTACCGAACAATGGCCCAAAATAGGTGAAAAAATACGATTTAATTCGTAAAAATTGGCCGTTTTAGGGTTATTTGGAGAGATTTGGAGAAATTTGGATTGGAATTTGGAGAACTTGTTAGCGCTTACAAGCGTTGGTATAACTGACTTTCTACTCTAACCTCTTATTTTTTGAAAAAAAGTTAGAAAAATTTTGATGAGTGGTCAGAAAAAATTTTTTTTGTGAAATCGATGCTTTGATATTCAAACAATACAAAATCCCTTTATACCGGGTTTTGAGAACGCTTTCAAAAATCCAAATTACCATCCAAATTCGTCCAATTCACAAACTTTTGGACTTTTTAATTCACGACTTTGTTCGGGTTTTCCGAACCTTTGCCTACGCAAAGGTTCCTGAATGGGGCTACGCCCCATACCCCAATTTCATCATGAAATCAAAAAATATTAGTAGCAAAAGGGGAAAAATCATGACAGAGCAATTTTTTGGACAATGCGAATATTGTGAACAGTGGCTTCACGGATTGCGTATCCATGACACTGAACAATTTGGTGAATTGGAGTTGTGCAAGGACTGCCGAGAACTCGCCGATAACGGTGAGTTGGAAGAATGTATGTGTGGTGCTCTTGCCAGCCGCGATGGACACACCCACTGCCGTGAATGTGATTAAAGAAAGGAAAAAGGCTCATGGAACAACATTGGTCGGATGTATTTGAACGAACGGCGATGGGACATGCCACTGCGTATGACCAGCTGAGTGAACAGGTTAACCCAAACCTCTATACCCTTCGTGCTTATTTTAAAGCTTACCACAATTATAACGAATTCGATGACCGGGGGCTCGAAGCTAAGTTAGAAGCGCTTCAACACGAACCAACAGCCCTCGAAAAAACCATGACTGAGGTGGAATTATATAAGGCTAATTCCCCTCTATGGGCAAAAGAACTCACCGCAACACAAGCAAGAGCTATCATTGAGGCTGATGAAAACTTACTTGAATACGACGATATCGAAGAATTTTTGTTCAAGCATATTCGTGAAATTGATCTCGTACATCAGGATTTGCTCGCCCTTGTGTATGCCGATATTTGTAACAGAAATTAACATTCAAACCAAAAATACTCAACAATTAGAATGGGGAAAATTGATACATGAGCTATATTAACGCTTTATATTTTGTCGAACCAAAAGCAGTTAAAGTTGGAAAGGCGAATAATTTAATAAACCGACTATCCGACTTGGTTTCTACGTGGGGAAATATAGACCCTTATAGGGCCAAAGCATGGGAAATAGATGAACAATTAGTCATCGGTCAGGAACAACAGTTACACAACAAATACAAGAAATATCAAAAACAAATGCCGAACGGTGACGGTTCAACCGAGTTTTTTGAACCCGAAATATGGGAACTATTGGGCGACAACTTTGTGCCAATATCTAAAACGCTCGTTATTGACAAAGTAAATCGTACCGCAAAACAAAAACCAAAAGCCCACACACGCATAACATTAAGCTTTTCCCCGGAAGAAGCGAAACAATTGTCTATTTTATATGGTTCAAATGACGGTATTAAAAACGAACTATTAAACAGCATAGCGATTCAATTATCAGATGACAAACTGAAGAACCTACATGAACTTGAAAGTGCAAAGACTATTGAACGCTTAGAACGGGAAAACACAGAACTGAAACGGCAATTGGCAATCAGTCGGGAACAACATCAAAACGCAATAAAAGAACGTGACCGTCAGAGACGAAGAGCGAAGTGGGCGTGCGACAGATACGATGCAATTTCTGCAGACTACAATGACTTCTTAAACAAACCAACCGATGAACAAACCAAAATCATCGAACAACACCTCTCAACTGTCAAACAAGAATTACTTGAACAAAATGCAGCATTGAATTGTCAATCGTATATAGCCAAAGGACAACGAGACCATTATCATCGTGAGATGACAGTAGCCCACAAACATGTACGAAAAGCTCGCAGAATTGTAAAAAAAACAAAGACACTCGTCTCGTCACTCATGCCAAAAAAACCAACTAAACTACAAACAAAATCAATAAAACAATTGATATCTGACATTGACCAATTTTTAGTCGACATCGAATTGATTTAACGAATTGCCGGGATTGTGATTAGAAAGGAAAAACTATGCCACTACCTATAGACCTATTCGAGGAAAAACTCCGTTCAGGTGACCTTCGTGGTATCACTGGTGATCTTAATGCCTCAACAAACATTTCACGTTATGAAAAAAAATGTCTGCTCATTTACTACGGTTTGTGCACCGAATTATATGAAGCTTGGGCGACCGATGACGAAAAAAGCCCGGACCATGACCCGAAAATCCAATATAAACTAGCTGAACACGGCTATTGCCAAAACATTCTCATCCACTCAAGACATCAGTACGTGAGGGGGAAAATTCTCGAAAAAAACATCGAGTGGGCGCTAGACCCTGACATTATGCGACGAAATGACAAAATCGTCCACGACCTATTGATGCACGACATGGAACCAAACCGCCAAGTGCTTCGGGCCTATCTCAAAATCATTCCGACAAGTGACTTCCAAAACCTATACACAAAGTTAAAGGCCATGGAAGCTCCAGTGACCACATTTGAATCCACCATGTCGCCTGCTCAACTCTATGACCTCGGAAACCCAGCCTGGGCGAGAGGTTTAACGGCCTACGGCATTAAACTCGCCTATGACGCTATGGACGGATTTCACACTAACGACATACCTGTTAATATGGAGCAACTCCTAGCACATATTTTTAATGACAGGACTTGACAAGGATACCCAAATATGATATACTCATTATAGAGGTAAAGGATATGAAAGTATATAGAATTCATGAAATGGCTGAGAAACTCGGCGTTAGTATCAAAACATTGCAACGGTGGGACAATGCTGGTAAGCTACCCGCTAGACGGACACCGTCTAATCAACGATATTACACAGAAGACCAATATCTTGACTATATCGGAATACCTATCGAAAAACCGCATCGAAAAGTGATTGCTTATGCTCGTGTATCTTCGAGAAATCAGAAGAATGATTTGAAAAACCAAATTGACTTCATTCGAACCTTTGTGAATGCAAGAGGTGTCATTCTTGACGAATGTATCGAAGATATCGGAAGTGGATTAAATTATAATCGTCCGAAATGGAATGAACTACTTCAAGCCGTCATGCGTAATGAAATTGCAACGATTTACGTCACCTATAAAGACCGTTTTATTCGGTTTGGTTTTGAGTGGTTTGAAAACTTGTGTAAACAACACCAAACAGAAATTGTGATTTTAAATCATGAAGAAACAAGCCCTGACAAAGAAATAGTTGAGGACTTAACGTCCATTATAGATGTGTTTTCTTGTCGCTTAGATGGCCTCAGAAAATACAAGAAAGCTATCAAAGAAGATAAGGAGGTATAGAACCGTGCGGTTAAACGTTCAAGTTCGGCTATATCCAAACAGGACCATGAAAACGGTTCTTGATTCCTTATGTGATTACCGACGTTACTGTTGGAACCAAGGTCTTGAACTTTGGAATACTATGTATGAAGCTCGTTTGATTGGCCTGCCAGTTGAATTGCGCGCTAAAATCAAAGCATCACATACAGATAAAACCATCGAGTTTTCTGAGGGAGAACAAGCCTTAAGAGCTCGTTTTCCTGCACCCTCACAAATTGTAGTACAAAATGAATTGGTAGCTCAAAAAGCTGATTGGCAATACGAGCTTTCTGCACGGGCTTTGTTACTAGCTATTAAAGATTTGGCGAGGGCTTGGAACCTCTTTTTCAACAATCCAAAAACCGCAGGCAAGCCGGGTTTTAAAAGCCGTAAGAAACCCAAACAAGGTTTCAAAACGGACCGTGCTCGGATTATCAATGGCCGATTAGTGCTCGATAAACCACACGCTTACAAAGGTGGGTGGTCAAGCATCCGTTTTAAAGGCGCCAAAATTCCTGATGGGAAGTTAAAGCTTTGTGCTGTCACCTGTACCAAAGGGAAATACATTGCAACGATTACAATGGAGGTTGAAACTATAGAGCTTCCTAAGACTGGCAAAAAGACAGCAGTTGACGCTAATGTTGACCATTTTGATACACTGGATGGTCAAACCAGCTTAAAACCTGAGTTGTTGGACCATCTGTACAAGCGAGTTCGTACCTATCAACGCCAACTCGCTCGCAAACGCAAAGTCAATAAGAACTATCGACATTCGAAAGGGTATCAAGCAACGAGAGCCAAGTTGCAGGCAACCTACGAACGAATTCGCAATATTCAAAATGACTTACTCCACAAGTTTACCACTGACTTGTATCGCCAGAATGATACTGTTGTGATTGAGGACTTGGATGTCAAAGGTATGCAAATGAAAAAGAAGGCCAAAAACCTTCATCGTTCCCTTTTTGGTCGATTCCGTCAATTTATGGAATACAAGGCTGAAAAGTTTGGTAAAACGCTTATCATTGCAGACCGTTTCTACCCGTCCACTCAACGCTGTTCTAACTGCGGACATGTCAAAACCGGAGATGATAAAATCACGCTCAGTGGAAATGCTAAACATGGAACCAAACATCATGAATATGTTTGTTATAAGTGTGGTCATGAAGATGACCGTGATCATAATGCTGTGCTCAACTTATTAGCACTGGCAGAATAAACTGAAAATTTGGAGGCTGGCTCGGCCTCTGAGGATTTATCCTCTTGATGCGTTAGGGGGTTACCTCTGTCGTTACCACATCGTGTGGATACGGGAATGTAGCTGTTGACGAACGTAAGAAAAACCGATGATAAAAATCAACTTATTTATCATTTAACTATGTTTTTCGGAGCACGTCATATTGGAAGCCATCGGTTCCGGCCTCATATCCAAATATACCATCCTAAAATATTGCTTTGAGAAACTTGGCGTCGAGTTATGGCACTATTAATTGAAAGGGCAAGACATGAAACAAAACCTCAGATATAGTAAAAATCCTGACCCGGAAGAAATCCTAAAAATATTAAAAACCGCGAACCCTGAACCAGCTATGCGAAAAGCCTGGCAGGCAAAATATGATGCCATGACCACACCTTTAACCGCACTCGAAAAAACTATGAGCACGGAACAACTAAAGGAAATAGGGCATCCGGCATGGGCGCGTGACTGCACCGCAGAGCATTTGCGCCTACACTTCATCTATAGTACCAATGACTACCATCTGAATGGGCAAAGAAAGGACGAGCGATATGACACACGAAATGTTTAACTCACGCCGACCGACGAAGCCCGAATTGCGTATTATCCACCAGTACACTGACCCAAATAGCACTAAAGGTCGTACGCTCAGTGACATTGTAAAAGAAGTTGGTAGTGACCAACTGATACTTGATTTGATTGGATATAGACAAGGTTGTGACCATTATGAGGAATGGAAAGACCATCCGAATGAAAACGTGCGCTTTAGTTTAGCCACCAATGGATATTTTCTTGACCACTACATTCATGACAAAAGTGATAACGTGAAATATCTGGCCATTAGCAAACAACCAGAGCTGATGGTCGAATTGTTAGCAAATCCAACAGACGATGAATTGCGTTTTGCACGCGACTACTTGTATGACCAAGCATCACCCGATGTGAAACATCTCAAAGCGTATGTGGATGCAGCTCACCTACATACGGATGAACCGAAAGACGTTAAGGCAAAAGCCTTGCTGACCAAGTATTTGGCCGACGTTGTAGAGCTTGATGCATTCACCAAAACCATGACAGCGGCCCAGTTGTTCACCGTGAACCATCCAGCCTGGGCACGAGGCTACGACCCCGAAGCAATTGCATCCGTTCACGATATTGTTAGCGCATTACAGCGCTCAGGATACACCACTAAAAGTGCTTATGCCGATATATTATTTGCTATTGCCACCGAATACCAAAATGATGCCTACCATTATTATTTGGAGTTGTGTGCGAAGGCTATTGACGCTATTAAAGAACAGGTACGACCGGACATCCACAAATAGGGTCTTTGCCTACGCAAAGACCTTTAAATGGGGCTTTGCCCCAAACCCCTATTTTTTTTTGAAAAAATCAAAATAGAGGTGAAGCGTTATGGCAAAGAAAAAAACTAGAAAAAACTACGGACTAGCTGCATTTTTAGAACGACACGCGTCAGGTGAAACGGATTTCCGTGACTTTGTCAAGCATGCTAAATTTAAAGTTCACAAAAAAATGATTGATATGGGTTGTGGGATTGACCAGTTCCTTGAACTTGACAAACCCGCTGTTATTCTATACCTTATTGAAAAAGGCTATGGTCAAGAAAAATACAAAGTGTGGAAAAAGTACCCAAACTTGACCATTCGTGAAGCACTAGCGGCAAAAGGTTTGTGGCCGGAAACCTTCATCCATGACAAAAAATACAAAGTTCGTTGTGCGGTGGCCGAAAAACACCCTGACTACTTGTTAGAGCTGATGGATAGTGATGACACAGACCAGTGGTTCATGATCAATCGACTTATGCGTAGCATGGCAAATCCAAAAGCTGAATACCTACAAAAATTCATTGACAAAATAGGTGGTATCCATAGAGGGTATTGGGTACCACAAACCGAAGCATACAAGCTAAAATTGGCGGCGCTCCAAAACCCACTAATGACCTTGGAAAAAACGTTGACACGTGAGCAGTTAAAAGCTATGGGAAATCCACACTGGACAGATAATTTGACAGCTGTCCAAATTGTGTCAGAACTTTGATGATCCTAACAAGGCCTTTGTATACACAAAGGCCTTTGAATGGGGCTTTGCCCCAAACCCCTATTTTTCTTTGAAAACTAAATGAAAAGGAGAGACCGAATGGACTCACAAATTACAAATGAACTTGAACTCTTAAAACAAGGAAACTTTGACCATGCAAAACAATTTGTTGAGCATTTGGTCAACATTTTAACACGCCAATCTGCAGGGGTTGGTCCTAACAGCACCATTCCGCAACGACCAGACGATAACTTCTGGGGTTTCACCTTTAACTTTCTTGATAAAAAAGTGGATATGGAACTCGGCGCAATGTATGCGGTAACCTATCGCAACAACCAATTGACCCTTTTGTTTAATCCAAACGAAATCAGACCGGATTACACAGTTGAAACCATGCTTGAAGGTTTGCGTCATGAAGGTTATCACCTTCTCTTTGACCACTTAAATGTGCATGCCAAACTTGAAAATGATTTATCAAACTTGGCCGCTGACTGTGAAATCAACCAACACTTGGAACATCCGCATAAGAATTGGATTTCTCGTGAATATATTGCTGAAATGTGCCACATGGACGAGGCGGATGTGAAAGCAAAAGCTGGGTCCCTTTATTATTATGACCTCTTAGCAAACAACATGCTGCCTGAAGACCGTGAACGCCTTCGTAACCAGCAACAAGGAAACGGTGGTGACGGCCAAAACGGCCAAAATCACCAACAACATGGTGGAATGTGTTCTTCTGAATTTTGGAAGGACGCTGAAGTAGGTAAAAACGGAAACTATGTTCCCGTTGAAGTGACGGTTCGTGCCGTTATCGGTCACGCAGCTCAAGAGGCGAAAGGTCGTGGAACCTTACCATCTCATATTGAGAGCGCTATCGAGGACCTCAATCGCCCACCACAAGTCAAATGGCAAAATGAGGTGCAAAAGCGTATGGGTCGCCACATTACAGGGACTCGTTTGTCACCAAACCGCTTGTATCGTCGTGATCCTATGGCCCTTCACAAGCAAGGAACCTTGTCCGACCAAGTTATGCCAATTGTTTTTGCACATGACATTTCAGGCTCAGTATCACGTGAAGAAGCCAATGTCTTTATGAACGAATTGGTGCAAATCATCAAAAAACTTCACATTCCAGTGACGCATATTCAATTTGACTCTGAAGTGGCTCACGTTCAAGAATTGGACGGAACCAACGCACGAAAAGTTGACTTCACACGTTATGGTTGTGGTGGAACCACTTTCCAATCTGTCTTTGACTATGTCAAAGAAAATAAATTCCCTCGCGAAACACAAATTTTCATTTTTACCGACGGTGGTGGCGAATCATCCATCAACTGTCACGGTTATAAAAACTACACCTGGTTAGTAACGGACGACAATGCCTTGTCTGTTCGTGACAACCGCAACAAAATCATTCGCATCAAATCAAACAATTAAGAGGTCCGACTACTCGGACCTCTTTTGAATGGGGCTTCGCCCCAGACCCCTATTTTTTCTTGAAAACTTAAAATTAAAACTGAAATGGAGAACGAAACATGGATAACAACTCAATGGCTATCAAAAAACTTAAATTTCACATGACAGGACGCAACCAACAAATTGTACCGTGTTTGGTTGGTCCAACAGGGATTGGTAAAACAGCTATCGCAAACCAAGTCGCAGCAGACCTTGGTCGCGAACTGATTTACTTCAACATGTCCCAACAAAACCAAGGGGATAACGCCCTCCCAGTTCCACAAAATGGGGACATGAAAGGGATGCTCAAAACCTTTGTGGACATGATTGTGAAAGCTCTTTCAGGTAAAGCAATCGACACTGAAGTTGAGGATGATGAGTCTGAAGAATCAAAAACTTTGGTTAAATATGCTTTGCACCATAAATTCCAAGAAATTATCGACAACCCTGACAAGGAATATATCATCATGTGTGATGAAATCGCTCGTGCGCAAATTCCGGTTATTTCTGAATGGATGACCGTCTTGACGGAGCTTCAAATTCAAGGTCAAAAATTCGGTAACAACGTTCGTTTTATTGCCGCCATGAACCCATCAAGTACCATGAAAGGGTACGAAGATACCGATTACATTGCAACCGAAATGGACCCTGCACACTTGACTCGTTTCAACTTCATTTATATGAAGGAAGACCGTCTTGACTGGTTAGAATGGGCTAAGCAAAACGATGTACACCCATTTGTCATTCAATTCCTTGAAGACGCTAAAAACATTGGTTACTTCTATGGTCACCCAGTTGATGACGTTCGTATGCGTACACCAAAAGGTTGGTACCAATTGTCTGACATGCTAAAAGACGCTGAAGCAGCAGGCTTGTTTGACAGTGACCGCGCCTTTGTTGCAAGCATTATTAGTGACCAAATTGGTTATGATGCTGGACCAGATTTTGCAAAAATGATGTGGGACGCTCTTGAAACGATTCCGCTTTCAAAAGTAACAACCGGAAAACCAGCGGATAAAAAATTGGTGAAACAATTTGCCAACAGTGAATTGCAAAAACAAATCGTCACCATCGATTCATGGATGGCAGAAATGAAGGAACAAGACCTTCAATTTACCCCTCAAGACGTTGCAAACTTTATTGCTTTCTGGGAAACAATGAAATCAGATGACGCTAAAGTAAAAGTGGCTCATCACATCACTCACAATTTCCTTAAAACTGACGCAAACGGCATTGCGAGCGATTGTATCGCAAACATGTTCTACAATGGTGACGGGGTTTACAACAAACCATTCGCTGATTTTATGGAACGCATGACTCGCCTCGCTGATGTATCTTAATTGAAAGGGCCAACAGGCCCTTTTTTTTCTTTTCCCATTTTTCTGGATAGAAACTTGCATTTTGATATCGGTTATGATATCATGTTCGTAAGAAATAGAAAGGGGACAACTCATGACCAATAACAAACAATTACAATTGGCATTAGAAATTGCGACAATGGCCCATAAAAATGTTCAACGACGCAACGGTGACCCATATATTTTTCATGTCTTGCGAGTAGCCAACAATGCAACTTATGTGCGTACCAAGACACAAAAAGCAGCTGCCATTCTTCATGACACCATCGAAGATACACCGTTTGACGCAGATTTCTTGCGACAGCAAGGTATCGACGAATCCGTACTGACCATTTTGGACTTCCTGACGCATGACAAAGAGCGGACGAGCTATGAGGATTATATCGACCGTATTTGTCAAAACGTCGATGCCATGATGGTTAAATTGGCTGACTTGACAGACAACTTGGATCAAGGAACGCTTCCAGTGTGTTAATAACTGCATTCTTAAAAATATAAGTTCTTAAATTATTTGAATAAGCTA
>ENA-OWND01001455-OWND01001455.1-metagenome-genome-assembly--contig:-NODE-1455-length-14385-cov-2.993371_pt1 | contig 14385 bp, 7 predicted proteins | sample MGYA00245342_ERZ651119 | MGnify/ENA primary metagenome ERZ651119 (study PRJEB26857, sample SAMEA4031756) | metagenome | biome: human; feature: oral; material: saliva | place: Philippines | collected 2014...
TCCGGCACAAGGTACCTACAAAGGACAGGTAAGCCACAGGGCATATCGCGTAGAGCTGACTGCCTTTGGCCATATTGATGCCGTGAAAGTAAACGGACGTAAGGTTCGTACAAGCTACGACAAAGAACAAAAACTCAACGTTGTTGATATTCCATCAACAAGTATACGTGAGCAAATAATCATTGAGTTTTAAACGTATAAGGCTCATCAGAACCTTTTTTCATATAGTTAACCAGTCGGGGGTCCTGTGAAGAACTCCCGACTTTTTTGTTTTTATTCGTATATTCTGCCGTTCATTCCTGTCCTTATTATTGCTGCCGCACGGCCATTATGGCGATAAGGCCATAACATTACATCACCTTGCAGCCCCCTTTCCTGCCTATCCCCACTGTCGTTATGCCATAACTATCATGGTTCGACGGCCGTCAGCAACGCGTACGGCGATCGCCAAACCATACGTACGACGGCCGTCAAACGCGCTGCTGACGGCCGACGTACAACAAACCATACCTCAAAATTACAAAACCATAACAGCCAAAAGGGCAGAGCATTACAGCTGCTTCGCTTAAGCTTTCGGCTATAAACTTCATTTGACAACAGGTATATAAATAAATTTTAACATTAAGGATACTCTATGCCATCAGAATATAGCTAACTTTGTACAAAATAAACACCAAAAACCTAATCATGAGAAAATCTATTCTTTTTGTAGTCTTGCTTACAACAGGGCTGAACGGTTTTGCGGCAAAACCACACAAAACCATAGCCAGGGAGGCTATGCCCACATTTACAGAGTGGCACGACTTAGCGGTAAACGAGGTGAATCGCTTTCCACTGCACACCCATTTTTTTTCCTATCAAAACCTGCAAGAAGCAGAGAAAGCTGACATCACCCGGTCGGCTAATTACCTTTCGCTCGAAGGAATATGGAAGTTTCGCTGGGTGGCCAACGCCAACGAGCGCCCCGTCGACTTTTATAAGACCGACCTTGATGACAGCAATTGGAAAACAATCAGCGTGCCGGGTAACTGGGAACTAAACGGATATGGCGACCCTGAATATGTAAATATAGGGCTGGCATGGCGCTACATGTTCAACGGTGAGGTTTATAAGGGATGGAAAACAGAATATGCTCCACAGAATGCAGGGCTGACCAGCATTCCCGTTAAAGACAATCACGTAGGGTCGTACCGCCGTATCATTGATATTCCGGCATCGTGGGACGGACGGCAAATCATTGCTCACTTCGGCTCTGTAACGTCAAATATGTACCTCTTTGTAAACGGACGATATGTAGGTTACACCGAAGATTCGAAGGTTGCAGCCGAGTTTGACCTCACCCCTTACCTGCACAAGGGCAGCAATCTCATCGCTTTTCAAACTTTCCGATGGTGTGACGGCTCGCTCTCTGAAGACCAGGACTTCTGGCGTCTCAGCGGTGTAGCGCGCCAATGCTACCTGTATACGCGCAACCCCAAGGTGCAAGTAAGCAACATTCGCATCACACCCGACCTTCAAAATACCTATCAGGATGGAACGCTTTCGATAGGCGTCAATGTAAAGGGCGACCCTATCATCGAGTTTCAATTGCTGAATGCCAATGGCAATATCGTCGTTAAGTCGGTAGGAGATTTTCGTAAACTAAACCACGGTGTAGCCCATTTTACCCTGCGTAACGTCAAAACATGGACGGCCGAAACACCATATCTCTACACGCTTCAGGCCATTGTCAAAGACCGTCAGGGAAATATCGTCGAGGTGATACCACAGAAAGTAGGCTTCCGTAAGGTTGAAATTAAGGATGCCCAGCTCCTTGTTAACGGCAAACCCGTATTGATTAAAGGTGCCAACAGGCATGAAATGGACCCTGATGGCGGTTATGTACTGACTACCGAACGCATGATTCAGGATATAGAAATCATGAAACGCCTGAATATCAATGCTGTCAGAACATGCCATTATCCCGACGATCCGCGCTGGTATGACCTGTGCGACCAATACGGTTTATACGTAACGGCAGAGGCTAATCAGGAAGGACACGCCTACGGATACGGAGAAACAGCCGAACCTAAGAAAGAAATTTTTGCCAGACAAATATTGCAACGTAACCAGCATAACGTTGAAATGCTTTATAATCACCCGGCAATTATTGTATGGAGCCTCGGTAACGAAACGGTTGACGGACCTAATTTTACGGCTGCTTTCAATTGGATCAAGCAACAGGACAACAGCCGTCCGGTACAGTTTGAGCGCGCATTACGCGACGGTGCCAACACCGAGATATTCTGTCCTATGTATTATCGTGTACCCGATTGCGAGGCATACGCCCGCGATACCACTGCAAAGCGTCCCCTTATTCAGTGTGAATATAACCATACCATGGGCAATTCGGGTGGCGTAATCACCGATTACTGGAATCTCGTGCGCAAATATCCTAAGTTCCAGGGAGGCTATATCTGGGACTTTGTTGACCAGGCCTTGCACCGTTCACCTCATTTTGATGCATCGAGAACTGTTGCCGACTATGATGCAATAGCAGCTAAATACGAGCCTTGTACAGGCAATATTCCTCCAGAATATACTTACGGAGGCGATTATAACAGCAAAGATGCGTCGGACAATAACTTTAATTGCAACGGCATTATCGGCCCCGACCGTCAGTTAAATCCCCACGCTTACGAGGTGGCTTATACATATCAGAACATCTGGGCCGACGCTGTTGATATGGCAAAAAATCGTATTAAGGTGAAGAACGAGTTCTTCTTCCGCGACCTTTCCAACGTTACCATGCACTGGGAAGTACAACAAGAGGGCAAGACCGTACAGCAAGGCGACATCAACGACCTCGATATAGCACCACAGCAAGAGCGCATTTTTACACTTCCGCTGAAAGATATGGTGCTGAGCAACGATATGCTTAATATCTATTTTCGTTTGAAAAAAGCCGAACCTCTCATGAAGGCAGGCCAGTGTATTGCCTATAAACAAATTGTTTTACACGAAATCAAGCCCATGTCGTCGTTCATGGCAGTTGCACCAAAAGGCAGGATAAAGCTACAAAACCGCAAAAACGACGGGCATATTACGGTGTCGTCACCTTATGTTACCATAAGTTTTGATAAGAAAACTGGCTTTATTTCGTCATACACTGCGGCAGGACGTTCCTTATTTGCCAACGACGGCACAATGCGTCCATGTTTCTGGCGTGCCGTAACTGATAATGATATGGGAGCCAATTTGCAAAATAAGTTCCAGGCATGGCGCAATCCGGAAATGACATTAACATCAATAACTACTCGTCCTGAAGGCAAGTCGGCAGTTGTTGTAGAGGCTCTTTACGATATGCCTGCGGTGAAAAGCCGGCTCGTTATGAAGTATTTAGTATACGAAACTGGCGAAATAGGTGTGGAAGAATCGCTGAAAACCACGCCTGGTGCATCGGTAGAGCCCATGCTTCGTTTTGGTGTGACACTTCAATTGCCCGATAACATGGACCACAGTACATTCTACGGTCGTGGTCCTGTTGAGAATTATGCCGACCGAAAGCAAAGTCAGCTCACGGGCCTTTACACATTAACGGCCGACCAACAGTTCTATCCTTACATGCGTCCACAGGAAACAGGTACAAAGACAGATATGCGATGGTGGAATCAAACCGATGCGCAAGGCTTTGGATTACGTGTTGACGCCATTGGTACATGGTTTAATGCAAGCGCACTTCATTATAGTTTAGAGAACCTTGATGAAGGTAACGAAAAGCACCAGCGCCACTCAACACAACTTAAAAAAGACCATATAACCTGGCTTTACCTCGACAATGTCCACTATGGCATAGGAGGAACCGACAGCTGGGGTGCCCTGCCGCTGAAGCCTTATCAGTTACGATATGAGGATATGACGTTTAAATTTATGATAAGTCCTGTCAGATAAGAGGGCTGTTTCTTGTAAAGTTAGTAAGCTTTCATAGAAAAAATACATTCATAAAACGGCGAAAAACAGTTGTAACAATGGTTTTTCGCCGTTTTGCTTATAAGGTATACGTAACGTCTCCATCAGGTTTTACAAGTAAGTTTTCGCTTTTATACCCCAATATTTTTTGTAACTTTGTAACCGTAAAAGCATATCGAGATATGGAGAATCAGTATATTAAACAGTTTCCCGACCTCATGAAGGGGAAGAAAATCATGTATAATCATGGCTTCGGATCATCAGCATCATCGGGTACTGTAAGGCTAATAGCACAAACTTTTCCATCAGCAACAGTTGTTGCTTACGACCTTCCACTTCATCCTGCCGAGGCTGTCGACTTTCTGAAACAAAAGGTAAAAGAAGAAAATCCCGACCTTATTATCGGCACTTCCATGGGCGGAATGTACACCGAAATGCTGTACGGATACGATCGTATTTGTGTAAATCCAGCCTTTGAAATGGGTAAAACCATGAAAGAACATGCCATGACGGGAAAGCAAATGTGGCAAAGTCCGCGACAAGACGGTGAAAAAGAGTTCCTGGTTACAAAGGCTCTCGAAAAGGAATACCGCGAAATTACCGAACAATGCTTTACGGCTCTCGATACAATGACGCCCGAAGAGCGTAACTTAGAAGACCACCGTGTTTGGGGATTGTTCGGTGATGCCGACCCTGTTGTACACACTTTCGGCCTGTTTTGCGACCATTACACACAGGCTGCACACTTTCATGGCGAACACCGTATGGACGACAGGTCGTTCCTTTCGGGTGTTGTTCCCGTTATTCGATGGATAGATGACAGGCAGGAAAGCCGTGAACGACAGATTGTCTACATCGACGCCAGCTGTCTTTCCGACGCATACGGCAAGCCCCGTGCAAGCTTAGCAAAGGCATTTAACATGCTTATTGAGACCTATCAAGTGTATATTGTAGCATCTGCTCCAACAAATAACCATGCCAGTTTCGACAAAACGGCTGCATGGTGTGAGCAATATCTCTCAACTCCTGCACATAACCGCGTGATATATACCAACCAGAAAGCTCTGCTTTATGGCGATTATTTCATTGACACCATGCCCGGCGAAAACCTCCTTGGCACCGCTATACAGTTAGGAAGTGATGAGTTTAAGACCTGGGAAGAAGTAATAACCTTCTTCAACAGGCTCACAGGGAAATAGTGTTTTCGCAATCATGTGCAAAACATGATGGCATAGTTACTGCACGAATAAGCTGAAACGGTATGCTCCAAATAATAAAAAGAATCAATTAATATTGGGTTTTGTCGGCTTTCTCAGCCCACATTTTAAAAGCACGTTTGCCCTCTTCGGGCAACAGTTCTGCCATAGGCTTCACACGATTACCGGCATCAACGGCAATCTCTTCATAAATAAAGTTATCGCTAAATCCTATACGGGCAGCATCCTTACGGTTGTTCGAATAATAAATACGGTCGATACGTGCCCAGTAAATGGCGCCAAAACACATGGGACAAGGCTCGCAACTGCAATAAATTTCACAACCGGAGAGATCAATTCCTTTCAGTCGGAAGCAGGCTTTACGTATGGCATTCACCTCGGCATGGGCCGTAGGGTCGGTATCAATGGTCACACTGTTCGAGGCTTCAGCCAATATTATACCATTGTGTGCGATGACAGCACCGAACGGTCCTCCCCCATTCTTCACACTTTCCTCACTCAAAGCAATGGCGCGGCGCATTAAATCCTCTCGAGTCATATACAGTTTTTATTTTTTATTTCGAAACGTGAAAGGCAAATTTACAGTTTTCTGGTTAAATTACAAGCACATGTAACGAGTTTTTACATGTCGTCAACAGGGTTTCGCTACAAAATAATTATCTTTGCCTAAGCTGAGTATGGTATGCCAACAACTCCGATGTATGAACACAACCTCTGAATAATAATAGGCACAGCATGATGGAAACCATTGAATATGGCTTCGCCAACAGCGTTTTCGGAGAGCTTATTGTTGCCCGAACAATGACAGGAATATGCCATGTGCATTTTGTAACAACCACCCGTCGTGAGGCTGTTGACGAGCTTTGCAAATCGTGGAATGGAAGCGTGTATGCCACTCCCGACAACGAAATGGCGCGTAACGTGGTACACATGATGATAGAAGATCAGCGTAACGACATCGCACTCGATCTCCATGGTACACCTTTTCAGATGAAGGTTTGGGCAGCATTGCGGCTGATTCCGTTCGGACATACAGCCAGTTACCGCCAGATAGCCATCGCCATAGGAAAGCCTACGGCCGTACGTGCCGTAGCCAGTGCCATAGCTCATAACCCTGTTGCCATACTCGTTCCGTGCCACCGCGTGATACACAGCGATGGCAGCGTGGGACAATATCACTGGGGAGAAGAACTGAAAAGGCAGCTCATACAATGGGAACACAACATAGCATACGATTCTGATGGCCACGGAGCTGACACCTTATTATAATAATACCCCGATAATTACATTTGTATATGCCTCGTACAACATCTGAAACCGACATCAATATTCATGTCAATGCCTCACTGCGCAACCACAGTGATGATGCTTCCGAACTGTTTTCGCGCATACATTTTGTGCTCACGACCACAGAAGTTTCCCCTGCCGTAATCAACAAAACCCTGCACGAAACGCTTGTCATTGTTTGTGCCGAGGCTTTAAAAGGCACAAATTACGGCTTCGGTGACCTTAATTCGCAAGTTGACAGTATTGTGCGCATGCTGAAAATTCCTGCTAACGAAGCAAACGCCATACAGCGCATGCGCCGGCATTCTAACCATACCGGTGCGCTTTCAGCCGACGATTTGCGATATGATGCTAAGGCATTGTCAACACTGATAAGCCGAATTTATCATGTCAGCCTGCCTGAAGACCTGACGAAACTGCTGCCACACGGACCACAGAAAAACATAAAGGGTTTGCATGTAAACGCTGCCGACAAGCGCTGCATTGTACAACAGTGGGACGACAACACCATAACTGTTGTTGTTGATGAGGAGCGTAAGCAGAATATGATGACCGTAAGATATAACGATAACAGCCAGTTTGCACGTATGGAGTATCTGAAAGATATTCTTCGTACGGGCATGCACCTGAACCTTCTGGGCTGCCAGGTTGAAGGAAATATCATTACTCCGCGCCTGATTATTGTTGAACCTGACTGTCTTCTCGACATCAGCACCATTGCATCATGCTTTAACGACTACGGCCATCACCCGCTATCCTACCTCGTCAGCCGCATGAACGAGCGGGCAAACAGTCAGGCTATACTGCTCGGTAACTTTGCAGGGCGCGCCCTCGACGATATTATCAACCAGCCATCCTTTCATGCAGGCCGCACGCTGATGCGCAATTTCAGAGAAAAAGCCCTCGAATATGCTACATGTACCGACTTTAATGCTGCAAAGTTTAAGCTGGAGGCCTCGGCACAAATTGACCATCTTCAGCAGATCATAGACGAGCTTCGGCACCATTATGACCTGTCAAAGGCCGTACTTGAGCCAACATTTGTATGCGAAAAATTAGGTATCCAGGGGCGTGTTGACCTCATGACGACCGACCTTCGCCTGCTGGTTGAACAGAAATCGGGACGTAACATATTCCTCGAACGCTCAATAAAGAACAGCCATGGCGCCCAGGTGGTTGAAAAACACTATGTACAAGTACTGCTCTATTACGCTATCTTGTTTTACAATTTTAATCTTTCCGATACCGATATACGTTTGCTTTACTCACGCTATGCGCTGCCTAATGGTCTGCTTAACGTTACCAATCTCATGTCATTGGTATTCGAAGCCCTGCGCTTCCGCAATGAAGCGGTAGCACTCGATTTCGATATTGCCAGGCGCGGACCACAGCATCTGCTGCCCATGCTGACGGCCGATACACTGAATACTGCCGGCATGAACAACTTTTTCTATGAGCAATACCTCCTGCCACCGCTGCAAAAGACGCTTCTTCCGCTCCAGAATATGACAGCTTTAGAACAGGCTTACTTCTGCCGTATGATACAATTTGTAGTTCGCGAGAACATTATGTCGAAGGTTGGAGTAAATGAAAGCATGGGCAACAGCATGGCAAACCTATGGAATATGCCCCTTGTAGAGAAGCGTGAAACAGGTAATATCTATACCCGGCTTACCATTATCAATAAGGAGAAGGACGTCGACGGCGGCGAATCAAACGGTTATGACCTCATTACACTGGGCATTCCTGAACAGGATTCCGACTTTTTACCAAACTTTCGACGGGGTGATATGGTGTACCTTTACTCGTATCCCGAGAACGAAGAGCCCGATATAAGAAAAGCTTTACTATTTAAAGGTGGTATAGCTACATTGAACACCAGAAGCGTTACCGTAAAACTGACGGACGGACAACAAAATGCAGACATCTTCGAAAAGCTGCCATACAACGTGACGGACGGCGACAACGTGTCGATGGCACGCCGCGGAGGCAAGCGAGTATGGTGCATTGAGCACGCAGGCAGCGACGTGGGGGGAAGCGCAGGCATACGTGCTTTATACACATTTGTGACGTCAACGGCCCGCCGAAAGGCCCTTCTTCTAAGCCAACGTGAGCCTGAAGCCGATACAAATATTACGTTATCACGAAGCTATAACGAAGCTTTAGACCCCGTTTTAACAAAAGCAAAGCAAGCCCTTGACTATTTTTTGCTTGTTGGTCCACCGGGTACAGGCAAGACGTCGATGGCGCTGAGATACCTCGTTGAGGAGCAATTGAAAACATGTCCCAACGGTAAAATACTGCTCATGGCGTATACAAACCGTGCCGTTGACGAAATATGCGGCATGCTTGCAGAGGCTGGAATAAACTTTATCAGGATAGGAAACAAGCTAAGTTGTGCTGCAGCCTATGAACCTTATTTGCTGTCGAGCGTGGTAGGAAGCCGGCCAACACTCGACCATATCAGGCAAAAGTTAAGTGAAACCTGCGTTATTGTAGGCACCACATCAACAATACAGTCGCGCGATTACATCTTCAATCTATGCCATTTCCCACTTGCCATTATTGACGAAGCATCGCAAATTCTCGAGCCTGGCATCATAGGGTTGCTGGCTTCGCATCGTGGAAATCGGCCGACAGAAGGAGAACCTGTGTGCAACATCGACAAATTTATACTGATTGGAGATTACAAACAGCTGCCTGCTGTGGTGCAACAAAACGATAACGACAGTGCTGTAACCAACCCCCTGCTGCACGAAATAGGTTTGACTACGTGCAAAGGAAGCCTGTTTGAGCGCCTTATCCGTCAGGAAAAACAGGCCGGCCGTACAGCCTTCACAGGCACTTTACGAAAACAAGGCCGCATGCATCCCGACATTGCAGCCTTTCCTGGCCAGGCCTTTTACTTTGCAGAACAAATAGAACCTGTGCCTTTGAAGCACCAAAAAGAGCAGAAGCTGGGATACACGGCAACGTCAGAAGACCATGTTGACGACCTTCTGAAGAGCCACCGGCTGTTGTTTTTCGCTTCAGAACCCTGCTTACAGCCTGAAGTTTCGGATAAGGTGAACGCCTCAGAAGCACGTATCGTAGCCGACTTGCTGCGCCGGATACACCGTTTTTACAGCGAAACGTTCAATACAGACCGTACAGTTGGTGTTATCGTTCCGTACCGAAACCAAATAGCGATGATAAGAAAGGAGATTGAAGCACTGCATATTCCCGCGCTCAACAGCGTGAGCATTGATACCGTTGAGCGCTACCAAGGGTCGCAACGCGACGTTATCATATACAGTTTTACGATTCAAAGACGTTACCAGCTCGACTTTCTGACATCGAACAGCTTTCAGGAAGACAACCACATTATTGACCGAAAGCTTAATGTAGCCCTCACAAGAGCACGCCGTCAACTATTGCTAACGGGCAACGCCAAAACATTATCTGCTAACCCTACTTTCAGTAATCTTTTAAGTTTTGCACGATTAAATGATGCTTTTGTTACACAATACCCACTTAAAAATTTGTAAAACGGCGATAAAAGCTGTTTGAATCAAGAATTTATGCCATAATCGTAAAATCACGATTTAAACAGAATTTCCTTTCTGTTCTTTTGTATAATTTTGCCGACGCAATTACAAAGAGTAGTATTAACTAATTGAAAGATTGAAATGAAAAAGACATTAATGACACTGGCTACGCTGTTAGTAGCTGTATGCGCCAACGCACAGGTATTTATAGGTGGAACTGCAGGCATCGCAAGTACAGGCGGTGAGCATCTCAGTGACGAAACAACCTTTAAGATTTTACCTGAAATTGGTTATAACATTAACCGCAACTGGGCAGTAGGTACCGTTGTTGGCTACGAGAAAGGAAGCTTTTCAATGCTTGGAAAGGACCTTGCAAACTTTAATGATGCCAAAGCATTTGAGATTGCTCCTTATGCTCGTTACACCTTCATTCGTTCAAAAGCGATTAACCTTTTTCTTGATGGTAGTGTTGGTTTCGCAGCTGGCAGCCATGGCAATCAAGACTTTACCTCTTTCTATGTTGGTCTTCAGCCAGGCCTTTCATTGAATATCAGCAAGCACTTCAGCGTTGTAAGCAAAGTAGGTTTCCTTGGTTATGAAGCACTTAACCCCGAAGGAGACAACAACAATGTACACGCATTTGGTCTTGGTTTGAACGGCAACAACATCCAACTCGGGCTTTATTACAACTTCTAAACGAAGTTTTTCTCGCACGAGAATATAGCAGAAGAGCCTCTTCCCCGACATCCAAATTAGGGAATTACCCCACACAATATAGGGATTTTTCCTTTCTGGATTCGAAGAAGAGGCTTATCTTTGCCACGTTTTTAAACCAAATTACAAAAAGAACACATTATATTAATTAAAACAAAACGCACAATGAAAAAGATTTTATTGACCTTAACGGTCATGCTGGCTTCAGTAGCCACTTATGCACAACATGCAGTTGGTACCGTAACTATTCAGCCTAAGCTGGGCATGAACGTCGCAGGCCTTACGGATATGAAAGGTTCTGACCCCCGCGTTGGCCTTGCAGCTGGTGCCGAAGTAGAGTATCAGGCTGCAGATATAGCAAGTGTCAGTGCCGGCGTTCTTTACTCAATGCAGGGTGCTAAGTACGAAGGCCAGGTATCATTCCTTGGTTTTAACCAGGGCAGCAAGATTACATACAAGCTGGATTACATCAATATCCCCATCATGGCCAACGTATATGTAGTAAAGGGACTTGCTGTAAAGTTTGGTGTTCAGCCCGGATTTAACATACACAGTGCAGTAGAAGCATCTACCAGAGGCACGGCAGGAAGCGGCTCACAGGCTGTAAACATCAAGGCAAATACCTTCGACTTCGCTCTCCCCGTAGGCTTATCATACGAATATAACAACGTCGTACTGGATGCCCGCTACAACTGGGGCTTAACTCGTGCTATGGAAAATTCAAAACATAACAACAGCGTTTTCCAGCTTACATTAGGCTATAAGTTCGCTCTTTAAGGACGAGCACCATACCTCTGCACAGCCCACCCGGGCCGAAAAGGGGCTTTTTACAGGACAACCATTCCCTATTGTTCATGCAATTAGGAATGGTTGCTTTGTTTTATACAGGCTTTTGTTCGTTGTTCGACGGCCGCCGTACGCGTGTACCACGGCCGTCAGCAACGCTGCTGACGGCCGCCGAACGATGACCTTTACAACATAAAAACGGCAGCATACTGACAAAACAAAGCCTGTTTACTGCCAGAAACGGTTCAGCTAACGGGTGCGATACACATCCCTTCCTGTTACTTCTATAATACGGCCCAGTCGTGATACCTGCTTCATATCAAGATTGGCCTTATTGCCTACAATAATCGTTACGCGTGGAGCCTTTTGGATATACTGCCCGTAGAAAGCAGAAACATCGGCCATGCCCATCGTAGGGAGCCACGAAACAAGGTCCTTGTCAGGATCTTCTGTGTAACCATACAGTTGTTCACGTGCTACAAAGCTGCCCATATCGCGAAACGAAGGATAATTGTTATTAACCGAATTGATAATTTGCTGGCGTGTAGCGTCTACATTTGCAGGACGCAAAGGCATATCGGTAAAAATGGAATCGAGCACACCCAACGCCCGCATGGACTTGTCACTCTGTGTACCCAGACTTGTCACAAAAGCACAAGGCGAATCGGGATTAAGCTTTAAGTCGGTAAGCCATGTACGTCCTTGGGCCGAATATGCGAGGGCACGGAACTCCCTTATGTCCTGAAAGAGAACGGAAGACATGCCTCCACCAAAGTAGTTGGCCCACATTTTAAAACGCGATCGTTCAGCAGGCATACGCATTGCAGGTACACTTTGGTATGTACTTATAATCGTTTGGCGAGCCTTTGGATTATTGAAAATGTAAACCAATGGCTCGTTATAGGTAAGCATTTTATGCTCAATGTAACGCCATGGACGGCTAACCTGTCCAACGGGTACATAGCTATGTACCATTGTTTCAACCACGCTGTCGGCCAGCTGACCTGTATAAACAATGTCCAACTGGCTGCGCTGTACCTCCCTGAAAAGTGCTACCAGCGCTTCACCGCTTTGTTTTTTCAACTCGCCGGCGGTCATACGACATAAGTATGACGAGCTGTCGCCATTGGCCACACGCCCCAACAGGGCATCGGCTATACTGCTATTTTCCTTAAAAAACGTTCTTTCCTCCATACGACTGTCCTGTACAAGGTTACTGTATGCACGCTTGTTAGCCCTGGGACTGGTAAGGAAGTTATGCAGAACAGCCATGGCAGGCTGCATAAGATGGTCGAAACCTGTAAGAGTTACCGTCACCGTATGGCTGTCACTGCTTGTATTAATTGATGCACCTATATTGTAAAGGGCGCGTACAAACTGGCTGCGTTTCAGGCTGTCAGTTCCTAAATGGTTCAGATATTCGGCCATAGCTTCAAGCCGTTTGTCGCTTCTCGTACCGCGACGGTATATCAGTTGCAGGGTAAACACATCGTTTTGAGGGTTCTTTACCGTGTAAAGGTTGACAAGAGGACGTAGCTGTCGGCAAGTAGCATCGCGCTTAAAATCAACTAATCGCGGTTCAACCTTCGCAAAAGGAATACGCGCAAGCGAGTCGGCATAAGCCGAACGCTGACCCGAATTTTTAGGTTTTACAGCCTGATAACCCGGTTGTGTAACACGCTCCTTGGGATAAGAACCATAAGTTTTCACCAATTTAAGCGAATCGTCATTGATATAACGACGGGCTACACGCATAATATCGTTACGCGTTACTGCTTCGAGCTGCCTGCCACGCTGCAATACATCGTCCCACGTCAGGTCGTGCGAGAAGGCGTCTATCATCATCGAGCTGCGCTCATTTATACTTTCAAGTTCGCGCTCAAAGTTGCGACGAAGTGACAATTTGGCCGAAGCCAGCATTTCATCCGGGAAGTTTCCCGTACGCAAACGGTTTATTTGCTGCCAGCATAAGCGTGCAGCCTTACGCTTTGAACCAAATGGAATTTGTGGGACAAAGCCGAAACCGAAAGCTGAAAAGTCTTTTAAATCAAACGAAATACTTTGTGCAGCCATCATGAGATGAGCATTTGTAAGCGAGTCTAACAGGCCGGCCTGCGCGTTGTTATTAAGCATTGCCAGCATCACTTGCAGCGGCATGTAGTCGGCATTATGCTCATCAGGCCCTTTAAAGGCATAGCCTTCGGCTTTTATAATAGGAATGGGGAGTTTTAGTTTTAAGGGGGATGTACCTCGAAAATTGGGCAAAACCGACTTTGCCGACGCCGGTGCTTGCCCCGCTTTAATACGTCCGAACGTACGTTCAAGCAAAGGACGGAGTGAGTCTGCCTGAATATCGCCCGAGAGAACTAAGCCCATATTGCCGGCCACATAATAAGAATTGTAGAATTTCTGCATCTCAGAAAGGCGCGGATTTTTGAGGTTTTCGGTCGACCCTATCACCGACCACGCATAGGGTGTACCGGCAAATCCTCTTGCTTGTGCAACAGTAGCAGCTTGCAATATCATGTTATCGGCCTGCATATTCTTCTCTTCATATACCGTCTCCAGCTCGCCCTGGAAAAGACGAAATACCGGACTTACCAGGCGTTCGCTGTTCAGTTCGCACCACTGTGCAATGTATTGTGGAGCAAAAACATTATGATAGACAGTCTCATCAAAGGAAGTATAGGCGTTCAAACCAGTACCACCATAGGTAGTTATCAGGTTTTCGAACTCGTTGGGAATGGCATAATCGGCAGCCTTTATGGAGAGATTGTTGATATGCTGCTGTATAAGGGTGCGGGCAGCAGGGTCAGAAGTGCGCGCCAAAAGGTCGTACTGGGCCGAGATACTGTCAAGCCACGGGCGCTCTTTAGCATAGTTTACCGTACCTATCTTGTCGGTAC
>ENA-OWND01001456-OWND01001456.1-metagenome-genome-assembly--contig:-NODE-1456-length-14384-cov-18.185358_pt1 | contig 14384 bp, 9 predicted proteins | sample MGYA00245342_ERZ651119 | MGnify/ENA primary metagenome ERZ651119 (study PRJEB26857, sample SAMEA4031756) | metagenome | biome: human; feature: oral; material: saliva | place: Philippines | collected 2014...
CGGAGGTAATCTGCGTGATGGTATCGGCATGGCCGACCGCATTCGTCAGGCCGTTCGCATGGGTTCACAGCTTGCATAAAGCCTTTTCATCGCGTGAAAACTTCTCAAAGAGTTGAAAATAACATAGGTCTGACCTTGTCAAGAGCCTTTGATAATTTCGTTTAATTTCTTTGATTTACGCATGATTTATTGTAATTTTGCAAGCAAAGAAATCATAACCAACGATTGAGATGGAACAAAAGAAATTCAAACGCACAACAGTTACCGCGGCATTGCCTTATGCAAATGGAGGTGTTCACATAGGACATCTCGCGGGAGTATACGTTCCTGCCGACATCTATGTACGCTATTTGCGACTTAAAAAGCAAGAGGTGGTCTTCATTGGCGGTAGTGATGAGCACGGCGTGCCAATCACTTTGCGTGCCAAAAAGGAAGGAATCACGCCACAGGATGTTTGTGACCGCTATCATAAACTCATCAAAGAATCTTTCAAAGAGTTTGGAATCAGCTTTGATGTCTATAGCCGTACGACGAGCAAAACCCACAGTTTGATGGCCAGCGACTTTTTTAAGAAGCTCTATGATGACGGGAAACTCGTTGAGAAAGAAAGCGAACAATATTATGATGAGGAAGCAAAACAGTTCCTTGCTGACCGATATATCATGGGCGAATGCCCGCATTGTCACAATCAAAACGCTTATGGCGACCAGTGTGAAAAGTGTGGAAGCGACCTTAGTCCAATGGAATTGATTAATCCCCACTCTACAATCTCTGGGTCAAAGCCTGTGATTCGCAAGACAAAGAATTGGTATTTACCTCTCAACGAATATCAAACCTGGCTCAAGAAGTGGATACTTGACGAGCATAAAGAGTGGCGTCCCAATGTATATGGGCAGTGTAAGAGCTGGCTTGACATGGATCTTCAACCACGAGCAATGACCCGTGACCTCGACTGGGGAATCCCAGTACCAGTTAAAGGGGCTGAAGGCAAAGTGCTTTATGTTTGGTTTGACGCCCCAATTGGATACATAAGTAACACCAAAGAGCTATGCGACAAAGAACCAAATAAGTTTGGTTCGTGGGAGAAATGGTGGAAAGAACCCGACACACGCTTAGTACATTTCATCGGAAAAGATAACATTGTGTTCCATTGTATCATATTCCCGACGATGTTAAAAGCCCATGGTGGTTACATACTTCCTGACAATGTACCCGCAAATGAGTTCTTAAACCTTGAAGACGACAAGATATCGACGAGCCGAAACTGGGCAGTATGGCTCCACGAATACCTGAAAGAACTTCCTGGAAAGCAAGATGTGTTGCGCTATGTACTTACTGCCAATGCGCCAGAAACTAAGGATAATAACTTCACTTGGAAAGACTTTCAAGAGCGCAATAACTCAGAACTTGTCGCCATTTATGGCAACTTCGTTAACCGTGCCTTGCAGTTGACTAAGAAATATTGGGCAGGTGTGGTTCCAGCTTGTGGTGAATTGCAAGACGTTGACCGTGCAACCCTCGAAGAGTTTGAGGGAGTTAAGGATAAGTTGGAAGCCTATTTGGATGCCTTTAAGTTTAGAGAAGCCCAGAAAGAAGCCATGAACTTGGCACGCATTGGCAATAAATATATCACCGAATGTGAGCCTTGGAAGGTATGGAAAACAGACCCAAAGCGCGTTGAAACGATTCTATATATATCGCTACAATTAGTTGCTAACCTCGCCATTGCATTCGAACCATTCCTTCCTTTCTCTTCAGAGAAGCTCAGAAAGCTTATCAACATGGAGTCGTTTGACTGGAACGAGCTTGGCAGTACAAACCTTTTGAAGGCTGGACACCAACTCGCTGAGCCCGAGTTACTATTTGATAAGATTGAAGATGATGTCATTCAGTATCAACTCGACAAGCTTGCGGCGACCAAAAAAGCTAATGAAGCCGCTGCATTCAAAGCCGAACCAATTAAAAAAGAGGTGTCTTTCGAAGACTTTGAAAAGTTAGATATTCGCGTGGGACATATCAAAGACTGTCAAAAAGTGAAGAAAAGTAAGAAGCTGTTGCAGTTTACTATCGACGATGGTAGTGGCAAAGACCGCACCATTCTCAGTGGAATTGCAGCCTATTATGAGCCAGAACAACTGATAGGAAAGGATGTACTCTTCGTGGCAAACTTTGCTCCTCGCAAGATGATGGGCATCGAAAGTCAAGGTATGATCCTAAGCGCGGTGAACTTTGATGGTAGTCTTAGCGTCACAACAACGCTCGGAGAGGTAAAAGCTGGAAGTCAGGTGGGCTAAAGGTTTGAGGCTTCAAATGATGAAGTCCCAAAGTAAACAGCATTGAATTAGAATTGTTTCTGTTCTACATCTGGTGCAATCTTGATGCGCCTTTGATTCAAACTTGATTGTCATTCCGTTCAATCATCCCTTGGATTCAATTTGATGTAGATGAATGTTCGATTCAGTTTAGCCTCGCATTCGACATTAAAAGTCATGACATAAATTAAAAGGAAGGTCCTGTAAGGCCTTCCTTTTTTTCGTTCTCCCTGCTTACTGATGTAACGTTTCATTAATTATCGTAATGTAATTTGCGTCAAACAATGCCACAATCTGCCGCATTTTACACGATGAAATGACGCTAATTACCGCGTGATTTGTGTCATTTCACAACACCATTTGTATCACTTTGAAAAATGAGGGTTGGGATATGAAAGAATGTTTTTAGGGAAAGCATTTTATGAAAACATTTGGGTAACGCTTTAATATCGTGCTTGTTAACGGACAAGACTGGGGTGTTTTATGTGCGTTTATCTCTGAAAGAAAAGGTGAAAATAGCCTACTTACATTACGAAAGTAATGAAATTGTGTACAATTTGGAAATTTATTTGTGCAAAAAGAACAATATATTCTTTTATTTTATATATCTTTGTGGTCGATGCTTATTTGTAAACCTAAACATGAAACCTAAGAGGTGAAGTTCCGCTTTGTATGAAACCATGATGAAAACGTATTCTTCGGACGAGTCACCGCGAATCAGATGGCATCGCGAAAGGCTGTAGAGGGTGGGTTAACCTCACTGAAACGATGCAGCATTGGCGTGGAAAACGAGCGTTCACAGACATTGAAAAACAAGACACACTGACGTTGGTCGGCTAATGACAAAGCGCAGGAAAGGTGCTGCTTTATGGTTCATCGGCTCACGTTTTGTCTCAATACGCGTAGGAATGTTAAGCCTAAAATTTATAAATTAAAATCTAAACGAATGGAAAAGGAAAAAACACTACTGGGTTGCAGATACCGAATCATGACGGTAGCAGCCTTATCTGCTTTGTCTTTTTTGGTTCCTTCACCTGTAATGGGAGGCATTTCAGGAGCTAAAGTCTCGGGAATTGTGCAGCAAAACAAGGTGAAAGTAACAGGAAGGATTGTTGATGTTGACGATAATCCGATTCAAAATGCAACAGTAAGAGAGTTGGGTTCGAGCAATGGTACAGTCACTGATTTAGACGGAAACTATGTGTTGATGATATCACCAGGCAGTACTTTGCAGATTTCTTCAATCGGTTATAAGAATATAACGAAAAAGATTGAGAAGGGAGGAAAGCTTAATTTCACGATGGAAGAAGACGCTTCGCTGCTTGGCGAGGTAGTAGCCATTGGCTATGGTAAGGCAAAGAAGGGCGATCTTTCAGCTGCTGTAGCGACTGTTGACAATGTAGACAAACTGCAAAAACGCCCAGTAAGCAACGTGTCTCAAATGCTTCAAGGTCAGATTCCGGGGGTTTCGGTTGTTGCAAATGGTGGTCATCCCAGCGCCGAACCAACGATTACGATTCGTGGAATGGGCTCACCCAACGGCGAATCTCCCTTATATGTGGTTGACGGTGTACCCGGTGCACCTTTTAATATGAGTGATGTTGTATCGATAACCGTATTGAAAGATGCCGCCTCGGCAGCCATTTATGGTGCTTATGCGGGTTCGGCGGGTGTCATACTTGTAACCACCAAGCAGGCCACGGCAGGCAAACCCTCTATAGAATACAATGGAGTCTTTGGCTATTCTACCGCACAGCATCTGCCTAAGTCACTCGGGTGGGAAGACGAAAAGCGTGTGCGTGCCTTCTCTTATCAGCAAGCTGGCAGCACCCTTCCAGCCGGTTGGGACGTCATTAGCCGTGATCCTGTCTACGGAAAGACCAATACCGACTGGGTGAAACAAGTCTTCAGAACAGCTGCTTTCAATCGACATAACATAGCAGTATCAGGAGGTAACGCCGAGTTTTCTAATCGTTTGTCCTTAGAAATCAATAATGCTGACGGCACACTTGTTAATACTTACAACCGACAAGTTACCGCACGACTGAACTCTTTGTGGAATATCACGAAGTTCTTACGTATCCGTGAGGACCTAAGTTGGAAGGATCGACGCGTTAGAGACGTTAATACGACGAGTGCAGAATCAGGAGTTATCCTCGCCGCTATTATGTTTCCACGAAACACTTTCCCTTATGAGGGCGGAGGATATATGGGAACTGTGCCGACGAAGTATGCTGAATATGCCAACATTCATGGTGATGCTATTAACCCAATGCGTATCCTTCAGGCCGCGTATGATAACAATCACGCCTCTACTTTCACTTCAACAACGTTCTTAGATGTCGTGCAACCAGTCAATGGTTTGAATGTAACTTCACGCTTTACCTGGATGCAAACCAACTATATGCAACGCTATTGGCGTCCTCAACGCACAGAAATTGGGAAGCCAAACCTAACGAACGAGCTCTATTATCGTAACTATCGGGAGCCTCAATGGGATTGGGAGAACACCTTAACTTACGACCGTATCTTCGGAAAACATACCTTAGGACTGATGGTTTCGACTACCGCCTCGCAATATAGTTACCGATTTAACGATGCAACTATGCGCGGATTCGAAGACGAAATCAATTCAATGATGTACTTTTCCAATGGAACTCAGGTCATCAATCCAAACGATCTGTACTACAAAGACCGCAATGTGTCGTATGTAGCACGTGGAGCTTACAGCTATTCTGACCGATATTTCTTCACAGCTTCAATGAGAAGAGACTATGCAAGCCGTCTACCGAGGGGCAAGAAGTATGGAGATTTCCCGTCAGTAACGGCAGCTTGGAAGATAACTTCAGAGCCATGGTTTAAGAAAAACAATGTAGTGAGCATGTTAAAGCTACGTGCCAGCTGGGGAAAAATAGGCAACTTAGGGTCTATTGGCTATGGATATGGTGTGGCAACACTATCGACTCGCTATCCAAACGATTCGCCTGATGTGGGCAGTCAGATAGGAATTAACAACCGAGTGATGGCAGGAATCTTCCTCGCTAATGCCTTTAATCCGAATCTTACATGGGAAACCTCAGAGCAAGTAGACGTTGGTTTGGATGCCGTTTTATTCAATAACCGACTGAATTTGAGTGTAGACTTCTTCAATAAGAATACAAAGAACCTCATCAAGACACAGGATGTGAACTGGCCAACGACTATAGGCATCGCGTCACCACTTATCAACGACGGACAAGTAAATAACCGTGGCCTTGAGATTTCAGCCTTGTGGAAAGACCGAATAGGTAAAGACATCGGCTATTATGTAAGTGCTAATGTTGCAACCCTACGCAATAGACTCACCAATATCGGTGCCGCCAACCCTGACGGCAGTAAACCTGTGTGGACATATGAGGATGATTATCACTACAAAGAACTCACTCCGTATCGCAGTTCGGAAGGAAAGCCACTCTATTCTTATTATCTTTTGCGCACGGATGGCGTCTTTCAAACAGATGCAGAGGCTGCCGCTTACGTGAATTCTAACGGACAACGTCTGCAGCCTAAAGCCAAAGCAGGAGACTTAAAGTTTGTAGATGTCGACCAAAATGGTTCAATCGGTGAAGGAGACTATGAGTTCCGAGGCAATGCAATGCCTAAAATGACCTATGCTTTCAGTGCAGGTTTCAGCTACAAGAAGTTCACTTTCGACTTCATGTTACAGGGATCGTATGGTGCAAAGCTATTCAATGCCTATAAATATACCACATTAAATGAAGCCGTTGGAAGCTTTAATCGCTCTGAAAAGATTCTAAAGGCGTTGGAAGGTCCTACATATGACGTGCCACGTATATCCATGACAGACGATAACGACAACTTCGGCAGGATATCAGATTGGTATCTTGAGAGTGGTTCTTACCTTAGAATGAAGAACATTTCCATTAGTTATTCGTTCTCAGACCTATTGCGTAAGCTCGCGTTCTTTAACCAACGACAGAGCACACTCGACCTAACCTTGAGCTGTGATAACCTATTTACCATCACGCCTTATAGCGGAATAGACCCCGAAGTAGGTGGAGTGGGATTGGACTGTGGCCAATATCCTGTTTCAAGAACTATCTCGTTGGGCGTTAAAATCAAATTCTAAGAATCGAAAACTCAGACAACTATGAAGATAAATAAAATATTCTTTTCTCTCCTTTTGATTGCAGGAACGCTCTCTTCCTGTACAGGTGACTGGTTAGAAACTACGAAAGAAGGAACTCCTAACGAGGGAAACTTCTGGAAAAATGATGCAGATTACATCAAAGCTGTAACCACTTTATATGATTGTTACGCTTATGAAGAGACTTGGGGACGTGATTTGTTCTACGAACAAGGTGCTGGTGACGACATCGTTTACGGCAGAAACCGAGGCAATAGCCAAATGAACTTGGCGAAACTCAAGATGGATGGCTCCTCAGAAGGCTCCATAAAGTGGTTCTATAAGCAAATGTATGAGACGATGTCTGCCGCAAACAACATCATCTATCACGCGCTTTTGATTCCTGAAAACGAACGAACGGCGGTGCAAAAGCGGTCGTTGGGCGAGGCATATTTCATGAGAGCATTCACCCATTACATGATAGCCTATCGCTATGGACGCCCAGATAACGGCGTGCCTTTCGTGAAATATGAAGACTTTTCGGACTATGAGAGGCAGATAAATGAGGTTCCTCAGCAGCAAAACACCGTCATGGATAACTATCGTTTGATTGTAGAAGACTTGCAGAAAGCGGCTGATTGTCTTGACTGGTTTAAGAATTATACGGCTGATAACTATGGAAGAGCCACACGAGATGCGGCATTAGGTTTCATGGTTAAAACCTATGCATACTGGGCACAGCATGATAACAGCCAGTGGGCAAAGATACCTGCGCTCGTGGATAAAATCGAAAATGAAGGCGGAAGAGGCTTGCTCAACAGCTATGCTGACGTGTTTAAGGCCGAGAATGAATGGAGTAAAGAGTATATTTGGTCTATAAACTCAAGAGGAAGTAACTATGCTGGCAGCATCTTTCCAGGCATTTCATTAGAGAATAAAGGCTGGGGTGTGTTCAACGGATGGGGCTATATGAAGCCTACTTTGGAGCTTTATGCGGAATACAATGACCAAGATCAGCGCCGCGATGCTACCTTATTGGCTTATGGAGACAGCTTCAAATACTTCGGAGAAAACTGGAAATGGTATTCAAACTCTGACATTGAAGTGGGCTTTGCCTTTAAGAAGTATATGGAACCATTCTCATATGGCAAGATCATTCGCGACGGAAATGGAAAGATTACGGGTTATGAGAACAGCCATATCTCAACAAACGGCGACCGTCCTACAACCGATTTGAATGTTCCTTTGATGCGTTTCTCGGAGTTGTTGCTATTCAAAGCCGAGGCATTAATTATGCAAGGACAGAACAATGCGGCTGCCGTTGTGCTCAACAGGATTGCAAACCGCGCTCAGGAAGGCGTTACTTACACTGCACCTACAATGATAGAACTCATGCATGAGCGTCGTTGTGAGTTGGCATTTGAATGGACCGACCGACTGATGGACCTCAAACGATGGGCAGCAGGAGGCAATGCGGCTTGGAATCTCGATGCACTTGCAAAGATAAGAGGGGCAAAACACGGCATCAAGCACGTGGATAGAACTAATCCCGACTCGCCCGTTGACATGACAAATGGCACTACGCTCACGATAAACGGCAAGACTTATCATGGTGTTATCACCATAGGTGCGGGGCAAGGTGATGCCAAAGACTATGAGCCAGGAGGCACTTACAGCGTTTTGCCGTATGAAATCAACCAGGTGATTAAGTCGAATGGCAAGTTAAAACAAAACAAAGGATATGCTTCTAACTTCTGATGCAGCAAGTGATGCGCCTCAAAACATAAAGCATTAAAAACCAACATGCAGAGTGTAATGCGTCAAAACATTACCTCTGCATGAATGCGTTTGCTCTTCAATCAAAACAACTCGTAACGTGTTAAGAGTCAGTTCGTTGAATAGGATGGTGCTTTTGATAATGTGTTTTGACGCAAATGATGTTACAATTTGATGCAAATCACCGCATGTTTTGACGCAAATCATCAAGTGAAATGCCGCAATTTACAAGATGTTAGAAATCAAACACTTAGATGACATAGCCCGGAAAGTTTATAAATTACAATCCATGATGATAAGAAAATGCTTTGTTTCTGCTGCCGTTCTGTTGAATACCTTCATTGCATATGCCCAGAACAGCGCACTACAGACGTTCACTTTAGCCCATCCTTACAGCGTAGAGAGGATTCAACCTCCTAAGGGTAAGAAGGTGAAAAATGTTATTTTGATGATTGGAGACGGCATGAGTTTGATGCATATTCAGGCAGCCTGGACCGTGAACAGAGGCCATCTATGGATAGAGAACGCTCAAACGACGGGTCTTTCCTTTACTCCTGCGAGCAATCGGCTTATTACTGACTCGGGCTCGGGAGGCACTTCATTGGCTACAGGCTATAAAACGGCCTATCATGCTGTGGGAGTTGATGACAAAGGGCGACCGCTAAAGTCGCTCGTTGACTATGCAAAAGCATCAGGAAAGAGTGCTGGCATTGCCGTAACTTGCCGTCTTTGGGATGCTACTCCCTGTGATTTCATCAGCCATAATCACGACAGAAATAACGAACAAGAGCTTGTTTCGGAGATGATAAACAGCCCAGTTGACTTTGTCTTTGGAGGCGGATCAAAGTATTTTGAGCATCGAAAGGACAAACGAAACCTCTTTGATGAGCTTCAGAAGAAAGGCTACTACATCGCCCGTTCGCTTGAAGACGTTCAGCAAAACGTAAAAAGCGGTAAGGTTTATTGTGTGCCTTTTGAGGTCGATACGCCACTACCCGACGAACGAGGTGACCTGCTTGCACGTGCTTCTTTGACTGGAATTACGCTGTTAAATCAAAATAAGAACGGCTTCTTTATGATGATAGAAGGGTCTCAACTCGATGATTATGGACACTTTAATCAGTTGGATATGCTGATGAAAGAAACCTTAGACTTCGACCAAACGATTGGAAAGGTCATGCAGTGGGCAGCAAAGGATGGTGAAACGCTTGTCATAATTACGGCTGATCACGAGACAGGCGGCATGACAATCCATGGAGGTGACTTGGCAACGGGAACCGTAACAGCCAACTTTTCGACAAAAGACCACACGGGAACTATTGTCCCTGTCTATGCCTTTGGACCGGGATCGCAAGACTTTACAGGCTTTATGGACAACACAGAGATATTCTGGAAGATTAAGAAACTACTGAAAATATAAAACCATTACAAACCAAATGCACAGAAAAATCATTGGCTTCATCGCGTCATTCATGGCGATCACTGCAACAGGACAAAACCTAATGCCGTCTGGTTCGCCGCTTTATAAGTTGCCTTATAAGAATACTTATGTCATGGAAACCCTCGTTGCAGAGAACGCTTTCCGTACAATGAAGCCCAAAAAACAAATCCCCGAGTCGTTTGAACACGCCAAAAGAGTGCTTCCAGAGCCTTATTGGGAGGACCATTCTAAGGAGATTGACATGTATTGGAAAGCCTGGCAACTCGGTATTAAGAATGTATGTCAACCCTTAGATGAGTCAGGTTTCGTCTCCAGTTATATCGCTCCGGCTTATAATGGCAATATCTTCATGTGGGATGATGCCTTTATTACGATGTTCTGTCGCTACGGACGGCGTTACTTTCCCTTTCAAAACACCCTCAATAACTTCTATTCTAAGCAGCATCCTGATGGCTTTATATGTCGTGAAATACGTGCCGATGGCAGCGATTGCTTTGGACGTTACGACCCAACCAGTACAGGTCCCAACCTACTTCCATGGTCGGAATGGCTTTATTACATTCAGTTTGGCGACGACTCGCGTCTAAACATGGTGTTTCCTGTGCTTGCTGCCTACTACAAATGGCTGAAATTGAACCGCACTTGGCGTAATGGCACTTACTGGAGTAGCGGTTGGGGCACGGGAATGGATAACATGCCACGCGTTCCCGAGGGCTATAACACCATCTATAGTAATGGACATATGGTCTGGCTTGATGCCTGTTTACAACAGATTATGGTTGCAAACATCCTCTTGAAAATGGGCTTTTACTTAGAGCGTTGGCAGGAAATAGAAGAATTTGAAGATGATATTAGGAGTCTTTCTGACTATATCAACCGGCACATGTGGAGTGAAAAAGATGGTTTTCTCTATGATTTGTTCGCCAATGATAGCCTTAGTTCCACGCAAGGTATATACGCTTTTTGGGCTCTTCACACTGATGTTCTCTCTAAAGATAGGCTTGATCGGCTCGTGAACCACCTCAAAGATACTACCAAATTCAATCGTCCTCATCGCATACCTTCCTTATCTTACAGCCATCCTAAATACAAAGCGAATGGTCGTTACTGGCTCGGCGGCGTGTGGCCTGGCACAAACTATATGGTCATCTCGGGTCTTGTAGAAAAAGGTTACCGTCAGTTGGCGTGGGATATCGCCCTGAATCATTATCAAAATGTATTCAAAGTGTTTCAGAAAACGAATACCTTTTGGGAATATTATGCCCCAGAAGACGCTGCACCGGGCTTCATGGCACGCCGTGATTTCGTAGGATGGACCGGACTTCCTCCTATTGCAATACTGATAGAATACATCTTTGGTATCCGCGAAAATGCCGCAGATAATAAGCTGACTATTGACGTAAACCTGACCGACGGCTATGGCATTAGCCGCTATCCCTTTGGACAAGACGGGCTGATGGATATCAAAGTGGCTAAGCGAACATCACAAAACGAGAAGCCAAAGGTAACAATCAAGACGAATAAACCAGTGGAAGTGCAGCTTATGTGGGGTGAAAAGGAGCAGACAACTAAGGTAAAGTCGGGCACCACCACCCTTTAATCATCATTCAAAACAAAACAAATAAAGCAACCATTAATATCATGTCTACGACAATTGCAATAGACCTTGGCGGAACAAACATAAGAGCTGCCAGGATAGAAGGCTATGAAATAAAACAGAAAATAGCCGTAAAGTGTAAGGCAAATGGCCAGAAACACGACGTCGTTCAACAGCTTTTCGACCTCGTTCGACAACTAATGACGCCAGAAACTGAAAAGATTGGTATCGGCGTTCCATCGATTATAGACCACGAAAAGGGTGTAGTCTACGACGTACAAAACATTCCTTCCTGGGACATTGTACCGATAAAAGCACTCATGGAGAAAGAGTTTGGCCTCCCATCGGCAGTAGATAATGATGTCAATTGTTTCGCTTTAGGTGAAAAACATTTTGGAATTGGAAAACAATATCGTAATTTTGTAGGCATAACGATAGGCACAGGGATTGGTGCAGGCATTGTCATTGACGGCAAACTCTACCGTGGAAGCAACACGGGAGCAGGCGAAATAGGATGTCTTCCCTATCTAAACTCCGACTATGAGCACTATTGTTCCTGCCAATGGATGAACAAACGAGGGCTCAATGCGCTTGAGTTGTCTGAACGGGCACAAAGGAACGACGTTGAGGCTATAGCCATTTGGGAAGAGTTTGGCAGGCATCTTGGCAAACTGTTACAGGCAATTTTGCTCACCTACGACCCCGAAGCAATCATCATTGGCGGTGGAATCACGGGCGGATCTGACTTCTTCAAGACCGCAATGATGCAGTCGATGGCGAGTAATTTCCCTTATCCGAAAGAGATAGAGCATATCCATGTCCACTTCTCTACACTCGAAGATTGTGGCCTTTTGGGTGCTTCTCGATTATAAATGAATTGCACATAGAATAAAAACACAAACCAAGAAACTATGAAAAAGAAACTAATTATGCTGTCGATAGCTTTATTGTGCTGTCTGACTACATGGGGAAAATGGAAAGCTAACCATGTTTTTCTCATCGGACTTGACGGTTGGGGCGCCTACAGTGTAGCCAAAGCATCCAACATTCCCAATCTACAAAGCTTAATGAAAGGGGGATGTTACACCTTGAAGAAACGCAGTGTGTTGCCTTCTGAGTCTGCCGTTAACTGGTATACTATGTTTTGTGGTGCAACACCTGAAATGCATGGATACACCAATTGGAATTCACGCGTGCCCGAAATCCCGTCAATGGAGCTCAACGAACATGGCGTTTTCCCAACTGTTTTCTATGAACTTCGGCGCCAATATCCTAAGGCTGTCATCGGTTGTCTTGCCGAATGGGACGGCATACGCTATCTTGTTGATACGCTTTCTGTTGACTATGAGGCCGTAGCTTCTAACTATGAGAAAGACAACGGGCAACTATGTCGCATGTCAGTAGACTATATTAAGGCAAAGAAACCTAACTTAATGGCTATCATTTTCGACCAGATTGACCACACGGGGCATGCTATTGGCCACGACACTCCAGCCTATTATGAGACTTTAAGCCGTGTAGATGGCTACATAGGACAAATCATTCAGGCGCTGAAAGATGCCGGAATATACGACGATTCCATTATCATTGTCACCGCAGATCATGGAGGAATAGGCAAGAAACATGGCGGAAAATCTCTCGTTGAGCTTGAGATTCCGTTCATTATCTTTGGTAAGAACGTCAAAAACACAGGCGAATTCAAACAAACTATGATGCAGTTTGACACCGCAGCAACCATTGCTGACATCTTCTCTCTTAAGATGCCACAGTGTTGGCGCGGTCAATCTATGACGCAGGTCTTTAAAAAATAAAGGCTCGCTACAATGCCGTGAATAGGCCACTACAAGAATCTTGTGCGCCTGTTCAAAGCAAATAATGGTTTGACATCCATCGGATTAAGAAAGAAACACAAATAAACAACAACGTAAATCGAATAAAACATAAACACAAAACAACCAATGAAAAGAATCACTTTCCTCGCTATCACACTGCTGTTAGGCTGTAATCTCATGGCACAATCATTCTATGTAGGAACTTATAACATTCGTTATAACAACCCAGATGACATTGCTGAAGGCAACGCTTGGAAGCAACGATGCCCTCATCTCTGCGACTTCATCAACTTTGAACAGCCTGTTATCTTCGGCGCGCAAGAGGTGTTGGTCGATCAACTCCATGACTTGCAAAAAGGATTAGACCATTACAGCACGTTAGGAGTGGGCAGAGAAGATGGTAAAGAGGCTGGAGAGTATGCGACAATCTTCTTTAAGAGCGATGCACTTAAATGCTTGGATAGCGGTTATTTCTGGCTTTCTGAGACGCCAAATAAGCCATCTCTCGGCTGGGATGCGGCATGTATCCGCATCTGTACATGGGGAAAGTTTGAAGATAAGGCTTCAAAGAAGACGTTCTTCTTCTTTAATACCCACATGGATCACGTTGGAACGAAGGCAAGAAGAGAGAGTGCACACCTCATTCTCAATCAAATCAAGGCCATAGCCAAAAACAATCACGTCATCCTTACAGGCGACTTTAACGTTGATCAGACGGATGAGATCTATAAAATCTTTTCAGATTCGGGCTTCTTACGCGACTGTTATGCCAATGCAAAGCAACGAATGGCGCCCATAGGAACATGGAACGACTACATGCAAGACTATCGGGATATGGCTCGTATCGACCATATCTTTGTCTCAAATGACTTTAACATCGAGCACTATGGCATCTTTACAAACAGCTATTGGCTTGGAAAAACACGCCGAAACATCTCTGATCACTACCCCGTTATGGTGAAATTGCAGATGAAATAAAGGGAAATAAAGCCGAGATACCAGCCCCTTTTAGCCTCACCCCCAGCCCCTCTGCAAAACGGAGAAAGGCAAACAAAGCCTCACCCCCAGCCCCTCTCCGAAGAGAGAGGGGAGTAGTTAGCCGTGGAAATAGAGGGAGTAGTTTGAAGGTTAAAAGGTTGTGGTGATTTTGTTGACAATTAAAGATAAACCGATTTACGTTATTTCATGCGATAATTTGTTGCTTTTTACCGCATGAAACGATGGGAATGGTGTTACGAAAAATATGTTTCAACGCCGTAGGTGTTGCGCTTTTGATAGCCCAGGGTTGCCAAACGATAGT
>ENA-OWND01001458-OWND01001458.1-metagenome-genome-assembly--contig:-NODE-1458-length-14380-cov-5.567679_pt1 | contig 14380 bp, 13 predicted proteins | sample MGYA00245342_ERZ651119 | MGnify/ENA primary metagenome ERZ651119 (study PRJEB26857, sample SAMEA4031756) | metagenome | biome: human; feature: oral; material: saliva | place: Philippines | collected 2014...
TAATTTTGAAGGCTGTTTTGACGACCATTTTGAAGTCATCTTGAAGCCACTTTGCGGAGAGAGAGGGATTCGAACCCCCGGTACCTCTCGGTACGGCAGTTTTCAAGACTGCTGTAATCGACCACTCTACCATCTCTCCTGACGGTATCTCGAAGCGGGAAGGTCAGAACGAAGTCTTTACATCACGTTTCTTCGATGATCCGCGTGCAAAGGTAATACATCTCGGTGAGAAAAGCAAATTTTTGCGCACTTTCTGTAGCAGATTACGCCCACAAACGATCATTCGGGAAAAAACGGAGCAGCAAACGCCCGAAAATAGCCCGAAACGGAGGGGAGATCACGAACACAGTCGGGGAAGTATGCGGAAGCAGAACGTTCTCGAAAGTAGGGGATGAAGGAGCCGCTTGTCGTCCTCAGCCATCATGCGGATTTGATCCGCCGAGTCGCACGAATGCCGGTACGCCGTCGATCTCCTCTTCTGCAGGTCTAAAAACTTGCGGGGCGCCAAATTGCGCAGGGGCAGAAAGCAAAAACTTCCCGCCCCGCGTATTGGTTTTCTCAAAGCCGACCGAGACCCATTGAAATGCAGAGTCTGCTAGATTCGGTGACGGCGTATGATCGTAGAGCCCGATGCTCTTTACACCAACTTCACCGTACCGATCGGTTGCTCCATTTCACAGTAGTGGCAGCGCAGCACATCGCCGCTCACGGTGAAGCGCGTAGCCATCGGCTCGTTGTTGCAAATGCACTTCGGGTTGTTGCAGCGCACGATGTCCGTCAGTTCGTCAGGCATCGCCACGCGGTGTTTCTCCGCCACCTCGTAGTCGCGGATGATGCTCAGCGTCACATTCGGTGCCACGACCGAGAGCCGATTGAGCTCAGCCGGCGAAAAGAAGCGATTGGCGATTTTGATAATGCTCTTTCGCTGCATCAAATGGCTGTGCAGGTTGTAGCCGATAAACACCGTGTCGTGGTCCAATTCCTCAATGTGGAGCAGGCGAATCACGGCAAACAACTTTTCAGAGGGGATATGGTCGATGACCGTGCCGTTTTCGATGGCGGCCACCATGAGTTTTTCGCGTTTCATAGAGCAGAGTTTTGAGAAAGAAGGGCACTGTCGGCACGTACCTCGTCGAGGGTGATGCCCAGCACGTCGCAGATGATGGCTTCGCGGGCAAACAAACCGTTGCGCGCCTGTTCAAAATAGTAGGCATACGGCGTGTCGTCCACATCTTGTGCGATCTCATTGACGCGCGGCAGCGGGTGGAGAATGCGCAGGTTGCGACGTGCTTTCGCCAGCATCTCCCGGCGCAAAATGTAGACATCCTTCACGCGCTCATACTCCATGAGATCCGAGAAACGCTCACGTTGCACGCGCGTCATGTAGAGAATGTCGGCCTCGGCGATCACCTCCTCATCAAAATTTTCGTGTTCCACAAAATGAATGCCATGCTCGCGGCAATACTGCTTGTATTCGTCCGGCATGGCCAATTCGGTGGGAGCGATGAAGTGGAATGTGGGGTTGAAATGGCGCATGGCCATGATGAGCGAGTGCACGGTACGTCCGTATTTGAGGTCGCCGACCAGGTGAATGTGCAGGTTGTCGAGTGTGCCCTGCGTCTGCATCATGGTGTAGAGGTCGAGCAGCGTTTGCGAAGGGTGCTGGTGTGCTCCGTCGCCGGCATTGACCACCGGTACCGGCGTGAGTTCACTCGCATAGAGCGCCGCTCCTTCGAGATAGTGGCGCATCACGATCACATCGCTGTAGTTTGCCACCATCATAATCGTGTCTTTGAGGGTTTCGCCCTTTGTCGACGACGTCACTTTGGGGTCGGTAAATCCGATGACGCGCGCCCCGAGTCGGTTCGCGGCCGTCTCAAACGAAAGGCGTGTGCGCGTGCTGGGCTCGAAAAACAAGGTGGCGACAATGCGCCCGTCGAGGAGCTTGCGGTTGGGACGCAGTTCAAATTCGTGCGCCATCTCCATGAGATACAGGATTTTCTCGCGCGAGAGGTTCGCGATACTCACCAAGCTGCTGTTTGTGATCATGAGAGTCTTTGTTTTGAAATTGCTTTGTGCCCTCAAAATTACGCATTCTTGCGGGCTAATTGTTGTTTTGGCCGCACAAAAATCTCATCTTTTCCGTTTGCTGCCGTTTCTCGCGAAGCGCCGGTGAGAGCTCCACCGCCCATGTTTGCCCGTTTTGGGGCATTCTGCCTCACCGAAAAGGCCGACCGCGGGGGATTCCGCAGCGCGGCATCGCGTCGGTTTTCAGCTGTGCACACAGCGGGAGTCTTGCCCTTTGGAGCCCGGTCCACTTTTCGGGCGCCTCTCCTCAAAAGCCGTGCTTGCCCCCCGCGCAATACTCCCTCTGAGCCCTGCACACGAAGCACAAAGGTGTGTCGCCACCCGCCGGGGCTTTGTTTTCGCCAATGCGGATCGGCCGGCGGTGACAGCCCGTTCTTTCCGCTGCAACTGATAGCGGCGTAGACCTGCGCGTCGCTCTCCCGTCTGTCATTTCGTATCGGTAGAGTAGAGCGCCCGATCGTTCTCTAAATGTTGGCTGAGGGGCAGAATTTGATGTCTGAAAACACCCTCATACCCAGATTGATACGGTCCCTGTGCACAACGATGCACTTACCCAAGGGGGGATGGGTACGGTGCAAAGCGCCTTCCTCGAAAAAGCACCTCTATTGGGGGCGCCTGTCGAGGTACCGTGTGCTGTATAGTTGCGAATAAGTTGAAGTCAAAGATCGTTTGCGTCGACTCACCGGGAACAAGTCACGATTTTGCGCTATATGGACGCCGTAATGCGGCAGGAAAGGGAAATGTTGTGTTTATTCGCTTGCAAAAGTAAGCATTTTCTTTCGATAAAACCAACTTTCCTAGCAACAAAAAGTTCGCACATTTCGAATTCAGCTGTCCGAGGTCGAAAACTTGCGGACTTTCTTTCCCTTCTTCCCTTGTTTCTCCGTCTAGCCCGCTCTTTTTGAGCGCCCGCCCCCTCCCTTTCGCTCTGTGCGCCTCCCTTCGTTCCCGTTCTGTTCGCCCGTCCCACGCACTCGTCCCGCTCTCGCACTCGTCTGGGCACATCCGCGCCTACGCATACACCCGCGCATCGCGCACTCAGCGACTTTCCGTTTTTTGCCTTCACCACTCCCCTCTATCCGCTTGACATACTGCGATTTGTGGGTGAAGGCTTTGCCTTTCCCGACTCCTTCACGGGTGAAGATGGGATATATCTGTAGCCTTCACCCCTAACGTGCTGTCCATCAGTTTCTTGTCGAGTTTGAGTGAAGCGGTGAAGGTAAAAAACGGAAAGTGCCTGAGGCGCACGCCCATGCGTGCGCGTAGATCCCTCTGCCCCTGCACGGCAGAACGGTGAAATTGGGTGCCCCGCTCGGTGCTAGGGTGGTGAAGAACGCGGTGGGCTGAATAATGTTTTTGCCGGGAAAAGGGAAAAGCCCGTGACGCGCAAGGAAAATGACGCACTGTACGTACTTTCAAAATCGAAGTGCAACAAATCATTTGTTTTTCATCGGTTCTAATCCATGAAAAACACCGACAAATATCGGGCGTATTGAAGAAGGAAGGCGTCAGTGTGTCACATCAATGCATCTACAATATGATCCATGCCGATGCAAGCGGAAAATTGGCGCGCCACACCCGCCACAAGCTCAAATATGGGCGCCGACCCAAACACAAGCGTTTCCCCATTGCGACAGAACGTGCATTCACTCGCGTCCCGAGCAGGCGGACGGAAAACGCTTTGGGGATATTGAGATGGATTTGATTGTGGATGCTCACAACCACGCCATACTCACCATCGTGGAACGTTCCACAAACATGCTCTTCATGACCAAACTTGCCCATGGGAAGAAGTCCGAGCCATTGGCCAAAGCGGTCAGACGTCTGCTGCTGCCCTACAAGAAATACATCAAGACCATAACCACTGACAACGGCCCCGAATTTGCTGCACACAAGCTCATTACAAAGTATTTGGGAGTAGTCGTCTATTTCGCCGATCCTTATGCCTCATGGCAAAAGGAAGCGATAGAAAATACAAACAAACTCATCATACAATATATTCCAAAGCACACCAACTTCGATGATCTTACCGATAAAAAGATTGCGAGCATACAGAAGAAAATCAGCAGTAGACCCAGACAAAAACTCAAGTTTGAAACACCCAAAGCAGAGTTCTTCAAACGAATAGCCTAATTTTGCACTTGCCGGCTGACTCTACGGCCACACACATGGTATCAAAAAAATGAGCATCGGCATTGCATTATCAAATTATAATGTTATCTTTGCAGTAAATCGATTTGCAAAATATCAATGGTTACCGAATGATTAGTTCGTCTCCGTTTTTGTAAGTTCTTGGAACTCAAGCTATTAGTGTCAGCTTGAGGAGCTTTTTTTGACCCAAATGTGACGTTCTTCTTATATTAGATCCTTATAGAAGCACTGTGTAGTATCCTTTGGAGGGAGTTTTCTTTTTATGTAAGTAAGAAGCATATATGGCAGATGTACTTAATAAAAGACTGATGGCGAAGAATTCCGCACTTCTTTATGTACGGATGCTATTTACCATGTGGATAAACTTATACGCAACTCGATTAACTCTTGAAAATCTAGGTGTAACCGATTATGGAGTTTATGGAATAGTCGGCAGCGTTGTAAACGTTGTTAGTCTCTTTGGTGGTGGTGCCACTAGTGCCGTGCAGCGTTTTATTACTTTTGAATTTGGAAAGAAGGAAGGGGATGCGAACGCGGTTTTCTGTACGGCACTAAATCTCATCATAATCATCTCAATTATTACTGCGATACTATTGGAGGTCGGTGGGGTTTGGATGTTGTATAATACTATAAAAATTCCGAGGGAGAGTATCGAAGCTGCATTTTGGGTTTACCAACTTTCTGTCTTGACTTGTTTGGTGAGTTTGTTAAGCGTTCCCTACAACGCTCTGATAATAGCACACGAAAAGATGAATGCATTTGCTGCTATTTCTGTAATTCAGGTTCTACTTAATTGCGGCGCAGCGTATTGCCTAAGTTTCTTTCATTCAGAACGTCTTATATATTACTCGATTTTCATGGCAGGAGTCGCATTACTTATACGGGTCTTTTACCAGGTTTACTGTCATATCAAATTCGAGGAATCTCGTTACCATTTTTCGCTGAACATTGCGCTATTGAAGGACATGGGTAAATTTGCCGGTGTAAGTAGCCTCTCGGGGTTGTTACAATCTGTATTGTATGAGGGGTTGTCGATCGCGTATAACATTTCCTTTGGTGTGGCGATTACGGCTGTTCATAATATTGCATCGCAACTGAAACTTTCTATCCTTTCTTTTGGAGCGAATGTAAATAAGGCGATAGCCCCTCAGATTACAAAATTATATGCAGCTAACGAATTTCCAAAGTACCAAAAGTTGGTTTTTTTAGGCAGTAAACTTAACGTCTTCGCAGTCCTGTTGGTACTAATTCCATTTTACGCATACACTCCCTTGATAATGTCTTTTTGGCTTGGTAAAGTTCCGCCATATGCCACAGAGATCTCAAGAGCCTTTTCTACGTTAGCCATTCTATATATAGGCTTTGAACCAATTAAGACTGGAGCACTTGCCTCGAAACAAATCACCAAATTTCTGTTGATTCCTGACATACTCTTTTTTGTTGTATTCCCTGTTTTTTGGGTGGCGACACAATTCTTTAAAGATCCAATGCCTGCGATATGGACGACAGTAGTAATTGAGTATTTGATTTGCTTCGTTAGAGGGTATTATGCTGTTCAGGTAGCTTCTTTAAGTGGAAAGTATTTGCTTACACACATGTTGCTTCCTGTTGGTTTCGTAGTTCTATCGTCAACAGCTGCTGCTTTGGCCTTGTTGAGCTTCCTTGATAATTCGCTTCTCGGTGCGATTACTTTTACGCTTATCTATGCTGTAATCTGGATTATTCTGGTTTATTTTTGGGGGTTAAACCAGCAGGAACAACTTTATATAAGGTCTATTTTTAATAGGAATTGATACAGATGGCTTATGAAAAGACTTGTAACAGTAATTATTCCCGTTCATAATGCTGCTGCGTTCCTAGAGAGAGGAGTAGAGAGCGTGGTGCAGCAGAGTTTCGCTGTTTCTCACCCAAATCTCTGGGAGATGATTTTAGTTAATGATGGAAGTACTGACAATAGCGGAGAGTTGTGTGATTATTATGCAGCCAAATACCCAAATAGTGTGCGGGTGGTTCATCAAAAGAATTCAGGTGTAGGAAGGGCTCGTAATGTTGGCTTAGAATTAGCTCAAGGTGAATATGTAAACTTCTTAGATGCCGACGATTTTTATGATGAAGGCTATCTAGTGGATTTTTCTGATATTGTTTTGCGAGAGCAGGTAGATCTCGTTGTGCAAGGATATCACAATTTTCCTAAGGATGATCCGGAGCATCGTCATTTTCTTAAAAGCGGGTTTCATTATCAGAAGCAACTAGGTCAATTCTATTGTGACCTAAAAATGAATTATTTGTTTTTTACGCCCGTCGCGAAGTTCTTTAAACGCAGTATCCTTCATAATCATCATATCAAATTCGTTGAAGGGCTGCACTATTTTGAGGATTATCTGTTTAACCTCGAATTCATGGGCTATGTAAATTCAGCCGCCACAATAGACGTTCCTTATTACAATTATGTCCAGCATGAAGGAGAGAGATTAGGCCATAAATATACAAAACCTTCGGTTATCGCAGATATTGCTAAGAGAATTTTTGAGCAGAGTCAATTGTTACCCTATAAATCTCCAGAGCAATATGAATTAGATTGCAAGGAGTATTATTCCGCTTTGTTACATGCCATTTCACAGTGTATTAAGGCAGGGGGAAGTTTTAAAGAGGCATACGGATATGCTTGTCTCCTGTTTGAAAATATACGAAGCTATGGCAATAGAACAGCATTTGTTGCAACAGATTTTCGATTACGCCTTTTAATGCTCGGAAATTCACCGTTGTGGCTAACCTTACTGATGTTTCTCCGTTCAAAAAAATAATTATGTACTCAGGATATAAAGTCGTCGTTAATACTGCCGCGGGCCGTCGTCGCTATATGCGCTGTTTGCTGCCTTTTGTTCTTTCATCGCCGATTGTTGATCGATATGATATTTGGGTTAATACACTGGATAAGCTAGACACTGCTTTCTTTGAAGAATTAGCAAAGGTCTTTCCGAAAATTAGATTGATTTGGCAGCCAGATGGAGTTGTGAATGGAATAGCATCAATTAATGCCTTCTACCGGGAATGTTGTGATGAAAAAACCATCTATGTCAAGATGGATGACGATTTGGTTTGGATTCAACCTGGTTTTTTTGAAGCCATGCTTGATTTTCGACTCTCTCACCCCGAGGCTTTTTTGGTTTCTCCTTTGGTTATTAATAATGCGTTATGTACCTATTTGTTGCAGGTCAATGGGAAACTTAAATTAGATAAATACTATAACAGCCAGTGCGCTCATCCCATTTTGTGCTTCGATGGACGTTTTGCTTCCGAACTGCACAACTGGTTTCTAGATACAAAGTTGAGTTGTGGAAAGACGCAGGAATTAAAAATGGGTGAGATGCCGATGGCTATGACGCGTTTTTCTATTAACTGCATCATTTGGTTTGGTAAGGATTTAGCAAATATCTCCGGACATGTAGAAGGGGACGATGAAGAATTCTTGTCTTGTATTTTTCCAACCAGATTGAAGCGAGGTAATTTTATAAATGCAGATGTCTTGTGTGCTCACTTCGCATTTGGACCACAGCGAGATAGCCTAAATGAAGAGGATATTTTATTCCGTTATGCCGATGAATGCCGAAAACAAGTACAACAGGGAGCACAAGACTTAAAAGTAGCTTATGAAAAGGTAGAGTCCGTCTTGGACTGGGTTGAAAAAGAAACAGTAAAGTTGCTTGATCGTCCGACCAAGTATCCTAATTCTGCACCAAGACAACAATCCGCTTACAAGAAGCTTGGTCGTTGCCTTCCTAAACGAGTTCGGGCAGCAATGAGAGAGTTGTTTCCTAATCGTGTAAAACAATATATTACCGAAAAATAGAATGAAATACGATTTTTTGATAGTAGGAGCAGGACTTTTTGGTTCTACTTTTGCTTACCTTGCCCAGAAGCAAGGTAAAAAATGCCTTGTAATTGACAAACGGGATCATGTAGGAGGGAATGTTTATTGCGAAAACATCGGAGGAATAAATGTTCACAAATATGGAGCTCATATTTTTCATACCAATGACGAAGAGGTTTGGACGTTTGTAAACTCCCTTGTTTCCTTCAATCGATATACCAACTCGCCTTTGGCCTATTATCGAGGCGAGTTATATAATTTGCCGTTCAATATGAATACGTTTCGGCAAATGTGGGGCGTGACTTTGCCGGAAGAGGCTTTGCGTATAATAGAAAGTCAAAGAGAGAATGTTAGACGAGAGCTAGCTTTGAATGGGAAACAAACGGCTACAAATTTAGAAGAGCAGGCAAGGTTACTGGTTGGTGATGACATATATCAAAAATTGATTAAAGGGTATACGGAGAAGCAATGGGGACGCAAGTGTATAGAACTTCCTGAGTTTATCATTAGACGTCTGCCACTCAGATTTGTTTATGATAATAATTATTTTGCAGATCGCTATCAAGGTATTCCAATTGGAGGTTATAACAAATTGATGGAAGGTTTGCTTCAGAATGTAGAAGTAAAGTTAAGCACTGACTATTTTACCGATCGTGCTCATTGGGATTCTGTGGCTAAGCAAATTGTTTATACGGGCAGTATAGACCAGTATTTTGACTTTGAATTCGGTTGCTTAGAGTATAGAACAGTTCGCTTTGAGACAGAAGTACTCAATTGTCCCAATGTTCAAGGCAATGCCGTTGTAAATTATACAGACAGAGCGGTGCCTTATACAAGAATAATTGAACATAAGCATTTCGAGATGTTTGGTGAGGATCTGTATAAAGTTCCAATCAGCGTGATCAGTCGAGAGTATAGTACTGAATGGTGCCAAGGAATGGAACCTTATTATCCTGTAAACGACGAGCGCAATTCAATGTTGCTAGCTCGTTATCAAAAAAAAGCAGAAAGTCTCGAGAATGTTATCTTTGGTGGACGACTTGCCGAGTATCGGTATTATGATATGGCGCCAGTTATTCGGTCTGCAATGAACTATTTTAAATGATAAACATTTTAGTAACCTTCAAGCCGAAACTCGGAGAGAAGCAATTTTTCAATGCGTCGAACAAAGCGCAGGCAGATGTTCGTCTCGTTGCTTTAAGAAGTGGATTTGTCGAGAGATTGGTAGAATACAACAATCGCGACCGATTCATTTCTTTAGTCACAAGAATCATTGGCTTTGCTCAGCTTCTATATCGTTTACCCAAGGGATCTAAACTCTTAATCCAATATCCATTCTTACCTTTATGGATACATTGGTTTTTTAGATGGGTCATGCGTTCTAAATTCTACTGCATAGCGGTTGTTCATGATTTAAATTCTGTCAGAGAGCATGGGAGGCTTGATCGTCAAGAACAAGGCGCGCTTTCAATGTTTAAGAAGTTAATAGTTCATACTCCTTCAATGAAAGAGCTCTTAAAGTCTCATCTTGCTTCTGATATGGAATATGAGGTGTTGGAGGTATTTCCATATCTCACAAAACCCAATCTGGATCAAAAGCCGGTGAAGTGTTCTTTAGACACTGTAGTCTTCGCTGGAAATCTGCACAAAAGTATTTTTTTGAAGGACTTGTCACAAAGATTCTTAGACTATACGGTTTATTTATATGGCGCTAGTAGTCCTTTTTCTGATAGCTTGGCAGTCGTCTATAAAGGGAGGTTTATGCCTGATGAAGTATCAGGTGTAGATGGAACTTGGGGATTGGTATGGGATGGTGAGAGCTGTGACGAGTGCTCTGGCCACTATGGAGAATATCTTGAAATAATTGCGTCGCATAAAATCTCGTTGTACATAGCCTGCGGTAAACCCGTAATAGTGTGGAGCAAAAGTGCAATGGCGTCTTTCGTTTCAAAACACGGGATAGGTATTTTAGTTGACAGCTTAGATCAAGTAGGAAGGGCTATACGTAAAGCGAATTATGACGAAGTTTTGAAATCTGTAGGGTGTGTTTCGCGAGATTATATATCGGGAGACTATTTGTCTACTATAATGAAGCAAATTTGCAACAATGATTAAAGTGTCAGATATAAGCAAAGAATCTATTTTCTTTGCATTGTGGGTAGTGTCGTTATACGCGATAGCAATACCTACATGGACAAGTGGAGAAATAATATATGTAATCGGTGCTCTTTCTTTTGGTGGATATCTCCTTTTGAAAAATATAGAAGGCCATAGGATTGGTATGTCTCCCGTTAATTACATCTTATTTCTTTTATGGCTATTTTTCTCGGCTTTTCTAAATTATTCTCTTACCTACAAATCTTTCTCTTTTGCTTTTTTGGTTGTTGTTTGTAGTCCGATTTTAAATTCTAAAACTGTTTTCGAGGCGCGTGAGAAAGCGGTAACCTTATTTGCTTATTCTTTCGTGTTTATTCCATTTATAGCAGGTTATTGTTATGTGAACAAAATTAATTTTTATGGTGACGGATGGGATCCATTGAATTTCGCTGCCATTTTTAGGCACCCGATGTTCTTGTCTGCATTACTAGGTTGTGCGGACGTTGTTATATTGTGGTGGATTATGAAGATAAAATCGAGGTTTTTTCAAATTTTGATGATTATAGTCTTGTTATGTTCTTTTTTTCTTGGTGTAATATCTGCATCTCGCTCTGCCTTGGTTGCTGCAGCCATCTCTTGTGCACTATTGCTTGCGTGTTTTTTTAGGTTGAAGAGATCATTGCCGATAGTTCTACTTATATTAGTAGGTTTGTATTTTGCAAGTGATGATTTCTTTTCTAACGCGGAGAGAATACGTGACAAAATTGAGGCTGGAAAAGATGAAAAATATGGTTCAAGGACTGAATTATGGAAAAGTGGATCTGCAAGTTTCCGTCAATCTCCTATAATAGGTATCGGACATAATGTTAGAATATATAACAATGAAAAAGTAGTAGGAAGAACCGAGGCTGGATCTGGATGGCTTTCTGTTTTATTCCAAACAGGGCTAGTTGGTTTTGTCTTGTTTATGTCTATAATGTTGCCATCTCTTAAAGCAATATGGAAATATAGAAATGTAGAGAGAATGCAGCTTTTGATGTCACTATTTGTCTTTCTATTATTCCATTCGGTTTTTGAAGGCTATATTTTGACATTTGGAAACCCGATGGCTTGGTTATTTTGGTTACTTCAAGGACATTTGGTATTGTATTCTTACAATCAATAAGCATGAAAGTACTTCATTACATTCCCTCGTTAGCTGTTAAAACTGGAGGAGTGGCATCCTATTTGTCAGTGCTCAGCGAGGCATTAGGAAAACTTGTAGAGTTACATATTGTGACGAACTATGAATGCGAGCAAGAAGTGAAAACCCTCAACACTACAATACACAGAATCTCTTCAGGGTTGACTTGTTACTTTTCGGCTAAAAGATTATTGAATGAGTTACGCCCAGATGTCGTGCATATTAATGGGTGTTGGCAGCCACAATTAGTTTTTTTTCAATGGGCTGCACAGAGTTTGCAGATCCCAGTCGTACTATCTACTCATGGTATGCTTGATCCGTGGATTGTGAAGCGCCATTATTGGACGAAAAAGTGGCCCGCGATCCATTTATACCAACGGGCATTAGTAAAGCGTGCGGGTTTAATTCACGCGACATCGGAAATGGAGAAGAGGAATTTGTTTTGTTTAGGGTGGAATCCTCGAATTTGTTGCATACCTAATGCCGTAAATATTGACGATTTACCGATAAAAGATTCGTGGAATCTCCGTAGACGAATCGTTTATATAGGTCGATTGCATGTACAGAAAGGCATAGATTTGCTACTTGAGGCATTAAGTCTTTTGAAACGTGAATTGGTTGATTACGAAGTGATTATTGCCGGTGAGGGAGAACCAGATTATCTGCAAACTTTGAAGACAAAGTCTAATTCCTTAGGGTTGAATGGTCTGGTAAAATTTGCTGGTGGAGTTTACGGGGAGGAAAAAGTTCATCTGCTACAATCAGCGGATTTTTCTGTTTTACCGACTTACAGCGAGTGCTTTGGGATTGTTGTCGCCGAGGCATTGGCTTGTGGCACTCCGGTTATCACTACACATGGTACTCCTTGGAAAGTGTTGGAAGACAACGAGTGTGGTTGGTATATTCCAGTTGGTGTGAATGCCTTGAAAAAAACTCTCAGAGAGGCGATTTCCGTAACAGAGGAAACGATAGAAAGAATGGGGCGAAATGGGCGTAGACTGGTAGAAAAACAATATACAGATAAATCAGTTGCATTACGCTTTCTTGAAAAATATAGTTTTCTGCTTTCTAATAATAGAGGATAGCAGCCGAATGTTTTATTGATGTAAATTTTGCTGGAATTCTTGATTTCTATATTGTGAAGCAGTTTTACTTTTCAAAGCCATATAGTAGAAAGAGGCAGGCAGTGCGGATTTTTTGGAAAATAACATGGCTTATTTCTACATTTTTTCTTCCTTCAAGTTTAGGGCAGGAATGGAAGCGTTTTATTTTACGGTGTTTTGGAGCGAAGGTATCGTCTAAAGCAGTTGTTTATTCAAGTGCTAAGATTTTTATGCCTTGGAACTTGGAAATGCATGACTTTTCATGTTTAGCTTCCGGAGTTGATTGTTATAATGCAGCCCCTATCGTATTGGAATCTTACGCAACTGTCAGTCAACGCGTTTACCTGTGCACAGCAAGTCACAATATATCTTCAAAAGCTCACGAGCAAATTGCAAACCCGATTAGAATAAGAAAATATGCTTGGGTAGCAGCGGAAGCCTTTATCGGTCCAGGAGTTACAATTGGTGAGGGGGCTGTTGTAGGGGCAAGAGCTGCTGTTTTTCGCGATGTAGAGCCTTGGAATGTAGTTGGTGGGAATCCCGCAAAGTTTCTCAAGAAAAGAGTGATCAATGGAGAAGGGTAGTATAGCCGTAATCATTTTAGCTTTCAACGAAGAGAAGCATATTGAAAGGTGCATTGAAAATGTAAGACAAATTGCTTCGGAAATATATGTCGTTGATTCATTTAGCACAGATAAAACAGTAGAACTTGCCCAGAGTTCGGGAGCTGTGGTCTATAAAAACAAGTGGGAAAATTATTCTCGTCAATTTACTTGGGCTTTGGATAATCTTCCAATTAAGTCTGAGTGGATTTTGAGACTAGATGCTGATGAGTATTTGACTTCTGAACTGATTAAAGAAATAACTTCGGAGATAAACGTAGTATCTGACAATGTAAATGGCTTTACAGCGCAAAGACTAGTTATCTTCTTAGGAAAGTACATCAAGCATGGGATCTTACCCCTAATCATGTTGCGTCTTTTCAGACGTGGATATGGTTTCATCGAAGATAGACAAATGGATGAACACATCGTTCTTACGAGTGGTGAAGTTCATGCATTAAAACATCCTTTTTATGATGACAACCTAAATGGTATCACATGGTGGACGAACAAGCATAATGGTTATGCAACAAGAGAAGCGATTGACCTATTGATGACGGAGTATGGCTTGTTGGATAACACGAGTATTCAAAGTGGGGGAACGCATTCAGCTTCAATTCGTCGTAAGAAACTAAAATACATACGCTTGCCTTTGTTTTGGCGTGCCTTCTTCTTCTTTATTTTGCGTTACATCTTTAGATTGGGCTTCCTTGATGGGAAAGAAGGTTTCTTGTGGCATTTTCTTCAGGGCTTTTGGTATCGGGCACTCGCGGATGCAAAGGTATTTGAAATAAAGAAGCAATTTAGATTTGATGATGTTGCCATCAAGCAGTATCTGATAGATAATTACGTGCACGCTGCCACGAATGAATAGTACTTACGACACACTTTTTGCTCTCCTCCGTGCTGCACTACATGGTGATGAAATCCCCGAAGTGCCAAACTTCAGTGAATTGCTACAGGAAGCCCGAAAACAAACCGTCGACGGTTTACTCTATGCCCTGCCTGAAATTCGCGTGAGTGATGCTGAGCGTCCTGCATTGCTACAATGGATTGCCGGAATGCCTCGATTGGAGCAGGCGAATCGTGAAATGGAAATGCACGCTGTGCGGTTGAGTGCACTATTAGAGAGGAAGGGAGTGCGTCATGCCATCATGAAAGGACAAACCTGTGCCGCGCATTACCCCCACCCGCTGCTACGTCGTAGCGGTGATATCGATGTTTATGTAGCTCCGCGAGATTTTGAAAAAGCGTGCTCGGCATTGGAAGCGTTGCAGTTTGAGAA
>ENA-OWND01001463-OWND01001463.1-metagenome-genome-assembly--contig:-NODE-1463-length-14364-cov-8.922217_pt1 | contig 14364 bp, 10 predicted proteins | sample MGYA00245342_ERZ651119 | MGnify/ENA primary metagenome ERZ651119 (study PRJEB26857, sample SAMEA4031756) | metagenome | biome: human; feature: oral; material: saliva | place: Philippines | collected 2014...
CTTTCGCAACGCCAAAGCGCAGTTATCACTTTTTAAGAGAATTATCTTTACAAAATTAAGGTTATTCTTCTAAAATTCAGCCTTAAATATCAAAAAGAAAATCAGCCCCATTCACTTTCTACTAAACCATAGTTTGCGAAAAAGAAGAATTATAAGTAACTTTGCAGAAAAATAAGAAAGCAGTATGAAAGTTTGCATTGCCGAAAAACCAAGTGTGGCACGCGACATTGCCCGAATACTTGGAGCAACAAGTTCTAAAGACGGATATATGGAAGGTAATGGTTATCAAGTAACTTGGACCTTCGGACATCTGTGCGAACTAAAAGAGCCTAACGACTATGCTGTGAATTGGAAACATTGGAGCCTGGCAGCACTTCCTATGGTTCCTGCAAGATTTGGAATAAAGCTGATAGAAGACGAAGGAATAAAAAAACAGTTTGCTGTTATCGAGCGTCTGTATAAAAACGCAGAAGAAATTATAAACTGTGGCGATGCTGGACAAGAAGGAGAACTCATTCAACGTTGGGTAATGCAAAAGGCAAAGGTGGCTTGTCCTGTTAAACGACTGTGGATTTCGTCAATGACCGATGAGGCTATACGCAACGGATTTGCCAATCTGAAAGACCAAAAAGACTATGAACCGCTTTATTTGGCAGGACTTTCGCGTGCCATCGGCGACTGGTTGCTGGGTATGAATGCTACCCGTCTTTATACATTAAAGTATGGAAACAATCGTTTTGGCAAGAACGCACAAGTGCTTTCCATAGGACGCGTGCAAACGCCGACATTGGCTTTGATTGTAGAACGGCAGAAAGAAATAGACAATTTCAAGCCAGAACCTTACTGGGTATTGGCTACTATCTATCGAGAAACACAGTTTACAGCTACAAAAGGCAAGTTCACATCGAAAGAAGAAGGTCAAGAAGCTTTCGCATTAATCGAAAACAAGCCTTTTGAAGTAACCAGTGTAACGAAGAAAAAAGGCACCGAACAACCCAAGCAACTTTACGATTTAACTTCTTTGCAAGTAGACTGTAACCGTAAGTTCGGGTACTCTGCCGAGATGACACTCAATACCATTCAAAGTCTTTACGAACGTAAATACACCACATACCCTCGTGTCGATACGCAACATCTTACAGACGATGTTTACAAAGAGTGTCCGCAAATAATGAATGCGTTGTTTCAAACCACCTTTGCTGCAAAGAAACCATACGCAGATTTGGTGAAACCCTTAGGAGGGAAGCCGCTTCCTAAAAGCAAACGTGTATTCGATTCGTCGAAAGTAACCGACCACCACGCCATTATACCTACCAATGTAATTCCTCAAGGATTAAACGATGCAGAACGAAATGTGTACGACCTTATTGCAAGGCGTTTCATTTCTGTGTTCTATCCCGATTGTAAGTTTTCTACAACTACGGTTCTCGGCAAGGTAGACGAAATAGAATTTAAAGCATCGGGTAAAGAAATACTCGACGAAGGCTGGCGAATGGTTTACAAACAGAATACCGAAAAGCAAGTCATAGAGGAATCAAGCGAGAAGAATGAAGCAGCAGAAAAAATCCTTCCAACATTCGTTAAAGGAGAGAAAGGTGAGCACTCCCCTACTCTAACTGAAAAACAGACGGTTCCACCAAAGCATTACACAGAAGCTTCATTGCTTCGAGCGATGGAAACAGCGGGCAAATTGGTAGACGATGAGGAACTAAGAGCAGCATTAAAGGAAAATGGAATTGGGCGTCCGTCGTCTCGTGCGGGTATTATTGAAACGCTTTTCAAGCGCAATTATATTCGTAGGCAACGCAAGAACCTAATTGCAACCGAAACAGGAATTGCACTTATAGATACCATTCACGAGAAACTGCTTACCTCTGCTGAACTTACTGGTATCTGGGAGAAGAAGTTGCGCGACATCGAACACAAGAAATACGATGCTGGGCAGTTCATTAACGAACTGAAAGAACAAATATCAAATATCGTAAACGATGTGCTTGCCGACAATTCCAACAGAAAAATCGGAGAAGCAGCACAAAGCACATAAGATAAAGAAGAAATAGAAAGCTACTATCTTGCAATATATTCGCCGTTGTTACGTTTAATATAAATATGAATAAACGCCGACTTTCATACAACAAAATAAAGTACCAAAAACATTGTGGCAAACAAGTTTTTGGAATATTTCTACTATGTACCGTTGCTTTGCTTCTGCACAGTTGCGGTATTGATAGAAACATAAAGAAAGGTGAAAAGTTTCTTGCCATTGGTGAATACCACGATGCTGCCACACAATTCAAGACTGCTTATCAGCGTACACCTGCAAAAGACCGTGCTCAAAGAGGACAGTTAGCAGCAAAAATGGCATTCTGCTACGACCAAATCAGTTCATCTCAAAGAGCCATTGCAGCCTATCGGAATGTAATTAGATACAAGCAAGACGACAAAGATACCCACTTGAAGCTGGCTGCCAACCTTATGAAAGCTGGTGCTTACCCAGAAGCGATAAAGGAATACAATATTGCTTTGGACTCTATGCCTGACAACGACATTGCCAAAGAGGGTTTAACAGCTGCCACCAAGGCACCTGCGATAAAGGAACAAGGGTCTTACTACCAAGTTAAAAAGATGGATAAGTTCAACTCGCGCAGGCAAGACTACTCGCCAATGCTGTTTGGCGACCAATACAACCAACTCTATTTCACCTCTACTCGCAACGATGCGCAAGGCGATGAAGTAAGCGGTATAACAGGCGTAAAGCCTGGCGACATATTCGTTAGCGAAAAAGATGAGAAAGGAAAATGGACTACTCCTCACACAATAGAGAGCGGACTGAACTCTGAAGCTGATGAAGGAACGCCCGCTTTCTCGGTGGACGGACGGGAAATGTACATCACGCAATGTCTTACCGACCCTACTTATCCTCGCTTTGCACAAATAGCGGTAAGCAATCGCTCCGATGCGGCGTGGGGAAAGCCCAAGAAGTTGGAGATTACTCGCGACACCTTATCAAGCTTTGCACACCCCGCCTTATCACCAGACGGCAACTGGCTCTACTTTGTCAGCGATATGCCAGGTGGTAAAGGAGGACTCGATATTTGGCGAGTTCGCCTCATAGGCGGCACAACTGGCGGCGTTGAGAATCTTGGCGCACCCATTAACACACCTGGTAACGAAATGTTCCCAACGTTTCGCCCTAACGGTGATTTGTATTTCTCGTCGGACGGACATGGCGGTTTGGGCGGTTTAGATATATTTATTGCCAAAGTTGGCAAAGATAGACGCTACCATTTAGAGCACCCAGGCTTCCCATTAAACTCGCAAGGAGATGATTTCGGAATGACTTTCGAGGGGAAACACAATCGCGGTTTCTTCTCATCTAACCGTGGAGATGCTCGTGGTTGGGACCATATTTACAGCTTTGAATTGCCCGAAGTTATACAAACAATAAAGGGTTGGGTGTACGAAATGGAAGGCTACGAACTTCCTGCAGCGCAAGTTTTCTTGGTGGGCGACGACGGCACGAACTTAAAATTGTCGGTAAAAGGCGATGGTTCGTTTGAGCAGGAAATTCGTCCAAACGTGAATTACATTGTCTTAGCCACTTGCCAAGGCTACTTAAACCATAAAGAAGAACTGAAGGTTGAGCCCGTTACGGTATCGAAAGAATATACGTTACAATTCCCATTGGCAAGTATTCGTGTACCCGTATTGATTGATAACATCTTCTACGATTTCGATAAAGCTACACTTCGAGCCGAATCGGAAGCAGCATTGGACAAACTTGTGAAGCTTCTTGAAGAGAATCCGAATATTACTATCGAACTTTCAGCACACACAGACTATAAAGGTTCAGCAGATTACAATAAGCGTTTATCGCAACGCCGTGCTGACGCAGTGATTACCTACCTTATTAAGAAAGGCATTGCAGCCGAACGCCTGTCGCCTGTTGGGTATGGAAAAGAGAAACCAAAGACTATTCGTAAGAAGGTTGCAGAGAAGTATCCATGGCTGAAAGAAGGCGATGTACTAACAGAAGAGTTTATAAAAGCATTGCCAAAAGACAAGCAAGAAACGGCAAACCAAATGAATCGTCGTACAGAATTTATAGTTCTGCGCACCACTTATGGTATGTTCGATGAGAAAGGCAACCTAAAGAATCCGCCGAAACCAAAAGAGAAAGAGCGTTTGGAAGATGAAGGCGATGTCTATTTCGATTTTCAATAAGCATCTGAACAGAGATAATAATGAGCGAGAATAAACAAGCTATTGAAACCGTTTTAAACCAAGAAGTCGTTGGAACTACTCTGCCAACGGCTTTTGAAGTTTACACAAAAAAACTGTTTGGAGAGGAACGTTACAACGTTTTTTGCAAAGGATTGCAACAACCATCTCCTGTCAGCATACGTCTAAACCCTTTTAAAACGGGCGAAACAACAAAAGTTGCCGATAGCTTCGCACCCACTCCCGTGGCTTGGTGCAAGGAAGGTTTCTATCTGAATGCACGCCCTAACTTTACGTTCGACCCGCTATTCCATGCAGGAGCGTATTATGTTCAAGAGGCTTCGTCGATGTTTCTCTCGCATATCTTGCGCTGTTTGGTTAAAAAGCCCGTTGCCTTACTCGATCTTTGTGCTGCCCCTGGAGGCAAAACCACCTGTGCACGAACAGCAATTGCAGAAGGTAGCATCGTGTTTTCCAACGAGCCAATCAATAAACGTGCACAGATTTTAGCAGAAAATGTGCAGAAGTTTGGGCACTCTGACGTGGTTGTTACCAACAATTACCCAAGAGATTACAAGAAAACAAAATTCGCCTTCGACGTGATTGTAGCCGATGTGCCTTGCTCTGGTGAAGGTATGTTTCGCAAAGACCCGCAAGCTATCGCTGAATGGAGTGAGCAAAATGTAGCAAACTGTTGGCAACTACAACGCACCATTATAGGAGATATATGGGACAACCTGAAACCAGGAGGACTGCTTATCTATTCCACTTGTACGTTCAACGCGCACGAAAACGAGGAAAACATAGCGTGGATATTGAGCGAATACGACGCAGAACTATTGGAAATACCAACAGAAAAGGCTTGGAACATAGTGGGTTCGCTTATTGAAAATCCATTGAAAGCAGGCGAGCCATTCCCTGTTTATCGGTTCATTCCAGGTTTTACACAGGGCGAAGGCTTGTTTATGGCTATTATAAAGAAAGGTGGAACAAGCACAAACCTTGAGCCAAATGCAGAGAAACTTGTGGCAGAAGCCAACAAGAAGCTGAAAGTTATGGCACACGGAGTAAAGCAAGGCACTACGAAAGGCAAGAAAATAATACCCGACCACAGTCTGGCACTCGCAGTAAATGGCGACAGAAGTGCCTTTGCTGATGTAGAAATAGACTACGAAACTGCAATAAAATATCTGCGCCACGAAGCCATCGTGCTCCCTGCAACTGCTGCCAAAGGCATTGTTACCCTTGTGTATCGCAGCCACGCTATTGGTTTTGCCAACAATCTTGGCAACCGTGCCAACAATCTTTATCCACAAGAATGGCGCATTAAAAGCAGCCATATTCCCAATGAACAAATCATTCTAACATAGACAACAACATGAAACAATATCTCGACCTACTTCATCGCATCGTAACCGAAGGTGTGCAGAAAGGCGACCGCACAGGTACAGGCACATTATCGGTATTCGGACACCAAATGCGCTTCAATATGCAGGACGGATTTCCACTTCTCACAACGAAGAAACTCCATCTGAAAAGCATTATCTACGAGTTACTATGGTTTTTGAAAGGCGATACAAACGTGAAGTTCCTGCAAGAACATGGGGTAAGAATATGGAACGAATGGGCAGACGAAAACGGCGAGCTTGGTCCTGTTTACGGACATCAATGGCGGTCGTGGCCAGACTATAAAGGGGGAACTATCGACCAAATTCAGCAAGTTGTAGACGCTTTGCGCCACAATCCGAACTCTCGCCGTATGCTCGTTACGGCTTGGAATCCAGCAGAAGTAGAGGATATGGCACTACCTCCTTGCCACTGTTTGTTCCAGTTCTATGTAGCCAACGGCAAACTCTCGCTTCAGCTCTACCAGCGTTCGGCAGACACATTCCTTGGTGTGCCGTTCAACATCGCTTCCTACGCACTATTGTTGCAGATGATGGCACAGGTTGCAGGATTGGAAGTAGGCGACTTTATACACACAACGGGCGACACACACTTGTATCTGAATCATTTGGAACAAGCAAAACTGCAGCTTACACGCACACCACGCCCACTGCCAAAGATGAAAATCAACCCTGATGTAAAAAGCATTTTCGACTTTAAATACGAGGATTTTGAACTGACCGACTACAACCCACACCCACACATTGCAGCTGAGGTATCGGTTTAAAGAAACACTAACAAACACAGGAATATGAAGATAAACATTATAGCAGCAGTGGCAAAGAACCGTGCCATCGGCTACAACAACGATATGGTCTACTTCATTAAAGAAGACCTGCGTAGATTTAAAGAACTTACAACAGGACACACCGTTATTATGGGGCGGCGCACATTCCACTCGCTCCCTAAAGGAGCATTGCCCAATCGCAGGAATATCGTACTGAGCCGCACCGAAACCGACTTCCCTGGTTGTGATGTCTACACCTCTCTCAACGAGGTTTTAAAGCACATTGCCGACAACGAAGAAGCTTTCATCATAGGTGGCGCAAGTCTGTACAAAGAAGGTTTAGCTATTGCCGACCGCCTCTACTTAACCGAAATAGAGGCCATTCCACCCCACGCCGATGTATTTTTCCCAAAATATAATGATGGCACATGGGAAGTGGAAACAAGACAAGAACGTCCCGAAACTGCCGACACTCCTGCCTACGCATACGTGGACTACGTTAGAAAGAAATAGAACGAAAGCGAGATACAATATAAGATATAACGCCATATTTCATCAGAAGCAGGAATAGTAAAAGTTTCGATGCAAAGAAATAATAGAACTTGAATATCCTATAAACAGAAAGATTCTCTCGTATTTTATAAACAGAAAACAAACGATACAGGTGTAAATATTTTTCGCAAGAATGTCTATTGCGTAACCATCTTATTATCAACGCATTGCAAAACCTATTGTTTTGCATTCCAAAAGCGGCTGTTTTGCACGGTAAAAGCGTAGGTTTTGCGTTGTAAAAGAGCCGCTTTCGCAACGTCAAAACGAAATTATTGTTTTTCTTTAGAATTATCTTTACAAAATCAAGAATGTTTTGAGAGATGTTTTCAGCAATAAAAGCACTATCTCTTCTCAAACAAATACCTTTTAAATCTGAAGAAGAGATTATATGTTATTGTGATGACGTCATATTGAAAAAAGTCCCTAAGTTTCTCGAAATAAACTTAGGGACTTTTAAAAGAATATGTTTTACTTACATTTTTGGTGGGTTTTTCTTTTCGCTTTCTGCCAAGAAACCGTGGCGATACGCATAGAGCAATTCTTCTAAAGCCTCGATTTGAAGTTTCAGTTCTGTACCTTTATCCATATCAGCCACTTTCAAACGGCGTTGGTTCAGCTCTACAATCTGTGTAGTACCCACGATGTCGATACCACGGGTAATAGCATCTTCTTCCGATGCAAATGGTTCGTGCTGAACAAGTTCGAAACCGCGAGAGTGGTAGATAAGCGTGTAGCCTGCAATACCTGTCTCTTTATGGTAAGCCTCCGAGAAGCCGCCATCGATGACCATAAGTTTTCCATTGGCTTTGATGGGTTTTTCGCCCTTGTTTACATGGACAGGGACGTGGCCGTTGATAATATGTCCCGTGGCACTGTTCACGCCAAACTCTTCCATAATCATATCGGCAATGTCCTCACGCTCGCGGAACTTGAAGTAGAAACCTTTCTCTTCGTGGTGTGTTTCCTTCTCTTTGATGAAGTAGCGTTCGAAGGTTGTCATAGCAGCCTTGTCGAAAAGCGGACTGTCGGGACCGCACCACAGATAAAGGAAATAGTCAACGGCATACTCGTACATCTTGCTGCGCTCTATGGTGGTTTGTGATTGGAAAGCACGGCGGATAATCATTCCAACCTTGTGCAGAAGGTCTTTACCCTTGGCAAAGTTCTTTGGTTCGATTTCAACCTCGCGCAACGTACCGTCTTCATTCAGTGGAATAGAGGCGTGGTAAAGCAGGTTGTTGTTTATTACCTTATACATACAACCGTGGCGAAGTTGGAGAAGAATGTGCTCGCGCAGCTTTTCGCTCACAGTAAACGAATGGTGGAGTCGTTCCATCAACGCCTGTTCCTCCTGCGTGAGTTTTTCTGGGTGCTTGGGATCTACCGTAGGGAAGTTGCACGATGTAAGTTTATACTCCTTGTCGCTAAGGGTTATAGTTCCTTTCTTGTAGTCAATCATTTCAAACAACAAGCGATGGTTCATCTTCCAGTGAGGGTATTTCTTTATCATCTGCGCCTCAATCTTGAATTGAATTACGCTAATTGCCTTGTGCATGCGTGCAATAAGCAATATGCTCTTGTCGTCAACTTTTTCGGGATTCGTAACTTTCGGCATAAATTCAACGCAGGGGTCGTCGCCATAAACGTCCATTGCGAAAGTTGCCAGCTGCATTAGGTTAATGCCGTAACCGTCCTCAATGGTGTCCATGTTGTCGTATCGCAGGGCAATTCTTATCACGTTGCAAATGCAGGCATCGTTGCCAGCACAGGCTCCTGCCCACAATATGTCGTGATTGCCCCAAGTTATATCCCACGTATGGTAGTTTCTTAAAATATCCATAACGACGTGTGCACCAGGACCACGGTCGTATATATCGCCCAAAATGTGCAGATGGTCGATGGCAAGACGCTGAATGACATTACAAATCGTTGTGATGAAGTCGTCGGCTCTGCCTGTTGAGATAATCGTCGAAATAATCGTGCTTACATAATCCGTCTTGTCCTTGTCGGCAGAACTTTCGTGTAAAAGTTCCTGAATGATGTAAGAAAATTCGACAGGGAGCGACTTGCGCACTTTAGACCTTGTGTATTTGCTTGAAACATCTCGGCATATTCTGACCAGACGGTGAATGGCAATATGATACCAATCTTCTATATCGCTTTCCGCTTTCTTCACAAGCTCAATCTTTCGCTCGGGATAATAAATGAGTGTGCAAAGGTCTCGCTTTTCCGACTCGCGCAGCGTATCGCCAAAAAGGTCGTTCACCTTTCTCTTAATGTTTCCCGACGCATTCTTCAAGACGTGTTGGAATGCTTCGTGTTCGCCGTGAATGTCTGCCAAGAAGTGCTCTGTGCCCTTTGGCAAATTCAATATAGCCTGCAAGTTTATGATTTCAGTACTTGCATCTGCAATTGTTGGAAACGATTGAGACAGCAACTGCAAATAGCGTTCGTCTTTCTTTAAATCATAAGTTTCGTTTGTCATAGTCAATTCTCCGTTAATAATTCGTTGATTAGTACTTATCCTTGTTTATTATACTCTCTATTATTGGGCGCACCTTTTTATCGTTCAAGGGTGCAAAAGGCGCATAGCCGTCTTCCAGATACAAATACTCTGAAAGTATATGCACCATACGACGGGCAAACTTCAATAAGCGCATACGACGCAAAATAACTAAAAGTCTGTCCTCATCGTAATCTTCAAATCGTATGATTTGATACATCTGCGATAAATGAAGCAAACTAAATCTTTTCTGTTTCAGCAATACTTTCGCATTCGCCAGCATTGTAGTAATTTGCTTTATTGTATCTTCTTCCTCCTCTTTGGCATTTTCATAACGGCTTTTAGCGAAGAAGTTGTTTGTTTCTATCTTTGTCCTTTCAAGTTCACCTTCCGCTTTCTGCATATAAGGTTTATACCTTAAAATCTTTGATGTGGCAATATTGGGTGTTACAAGAAGTAAACGTTCGATACCAATATCAACGTAATTGCGCACAAATTCATCGTCTGCACAGATAAGCATTCGTTGCCATTGCTGAGGAGTAAGCCCACGAAGTTCTAATAAACGATTGCTCGGTATAATCTTATTAGCAGGGTCTTGCTGCAAACCTGTATACAATATGGCGCATAAGCACTGCCATTCAAGGCTATCCATATACCGCCTGTACCTTGTGTCAATAACTTTTGTGTAAACTTGTAACACGTTTGTTGCCATTTCGTTGGCAGAAATGGAATGATTAAGCAGACACGAAGGCACGAAATCTATACGCTTATTCCAACCAAGTTGGGTTATATCATTCATCTCTTTTTCCGATGTGGCCAAGACAGCATCAACTATTCGCATTGTTTTACGTTGGTAAGCAACAGTGCGAATCTTCTTGCGTAATGGCTCTTCCGACTTCATTGCTAAAGGAGAAAGTTCGCCGTGAGGCGAGAAAAGCAATGCACAGCCACTACGTTTGGCTTTCTTAGCACACGCAAAAGCATTCAGTTTCCAACACGTGTGTATATGTACAATGTCGGGTTTGAAACTTGACAGCATCTTACTAAACTCCTTTTTGGTAGTTGCCACCTCAACTTCTGCTGATTGCGCTTTTTCGTTTGTAATCAGTAGTGTTAGATAGTCAGAGAGAAGTTCTCCTTTTTTTATCTTGTATGTAAGATGCAGTATTCGCATTATAGTTTGTGAGAAATGAAATCGTATTTATTGGCTCGCCAGTATTTTATTTTGTATCCAAGGTTTTGCCATATAAGACACAACTCGTATGGAATAATTTTCCAAGACGGAATATCTTCATTGAATAACGATAAAGTCTTCTTGCCTATTGATATTCGCAATATGAACGTTGCAACCAATGCTAAAGCTACTGCAATAGAGATTATCCATTTTGCAGTTATAATGGAATAAACCAAAGCTGCAATGATAAAAAGATAGTTAATGTGAATAGCAAGTTGATCAATATAGAACCACAGACGATGTGTCCTACTTCTTTTAAGATGCTGTCGGGTTTCTATATAGAAAAGGTGCTTATTTATCCAATGTTTGTAGGTGGGAGTTTCTTCTATGAGTGTTCCATCAATAGAGTTTTCTACAATAGTTGTACCGTTCTGCGCATACTTATTAACTATAAAGTCGAACTCTCCACGCACATATTTCAGGTTACCTCTAAAGCCTTCTGCAGCAAGAAACTCGCTTTTTTTAAACAATAAAGCATTGGAATTCCAAGCATACGCCGTTCCTTTCTGGGCTTCACGCATAAGATAGCACGATATATAGAAACGTTCAAATCGCCAAAAGTCGGGTGCTTCGTCATCATAGTTTGTATATCCCGCTACAAGATTGACATTTTCCTTGCAGTTTCGTGCCAAAGCAGATAACCAATGGTTGGATTGTGGCGCACAGAAAATATCAGAAACGAGCAGCCATTCGTATTTTGCAGCCTTTGCACCAAGCGTTATTGCAAGTTTCTTCCTGCTCATATACTTAGAAGTAGAAGGAATAAACGTTGTGTAAAGTCGTGAGTTGCCAGCGTGGGTTTTCAGAATATCTTCTGTTTCTGCATCACCCTTTGGTACAACTACAATTATTTCGTAGTTTGGGTAATCTTGGTTTAGATACTTGTTTAAGTTCTTTGACAGTGCCAACGCATCGTCGTTGGGTGTAAGAATAATTGATACGGGCGGATATTGCTTTTCTTCTTCTACAACTTCTCTTTGCTCTGTGGTTTCTGTTTCTTCCGTCAGAGCCTCTTCCGCAACCTCTTTGCAATATGGTTCTGACAACTTTGGCCTTCTGAAAAATGGATTTATAAAAGATGTTAGCAATGCTACTGAAAGTAACATTGCCGAAACGATAATCGTATATGTATCAATTATAAACATTATCTATTTAATTAAACAAGGCAGCTGATAAAGATTGAAGCGCGTGCTTCTTATCTTCTCCTTTAATCAAAAATGATATATTGTAATTGCTTCCACCATAGCTAATCATTCGCACAGGAATATCTTTCAGTGCGTTGGCAGCCATAATCTCAAATCCAATGTTCTCCCAAGCTAAATCGCCGACAACACAAACAATGCACATATCGGCATCAATGGTAACTGTGCCACAAGCCTTTAGCTCATCGGTTATCTCTTCCAAGTGGGTTGCATCTTCGATTGCTACCGAAACTCCAACTTCGCTTGTAGCAATAAGGTCGATAGATACTTGATAACTTTCGAACACTTCGAACACTTTGCGAAGAAATCCGGGAGAACCAAACATTCTGCTGGAACGAACCTTTATTACAGTAATGTTATCTTTTGCTGCAATGGCTTTGATTTTTCCGTGTTCCATTACATTGTTTATAATGGTGCCATCTGCATCTGGTTCTATTGTATTCTTCAGTCTTACAGGTATTCCAGCATATTTTGCAGGCTGAACACAGGTGGGGTGAAGTATCTTTGCACCAAAATAAGCAAGTTCTGACGCTTCTTCAAAGTTCAACTGGCGAACCGCTTCCGTATTATCAACGATACGGGGATCGTTGTTGTGCATACCGTCAATATCGGTCCATATTTGTATTTCCTCAGCGTTGATGGCTGCCCCTACCAACGAAGCTGTATAGTCAGAACCACCACGTTGCAAGTTATCAACTTCGCCATATGCGTTCTTGCAGACAAATCCTTGTGTTATATAAACCTGATAACCAGCATTGTCAGCCATAACGGCAGAAAGCTTTTCTTTTATGTAGGCAGCATCTGGTTCGGCATTTTTATCTGTACGCATAAAGTCAAGGGCATTCAATAGCTTTGCTTTTATTCCCTTTTCCTTCAAATAGTTTACAACCATATTGGTTGATAAAACCTCTCCTTGTGCAACAATGCTCTTTTCTTCAAACGAAGTGAAAATATCGTTTGTGAAAGAACGCAGATAATTAAATTCTTCTTGAAAGAGCTTGAGGGTCTTCTCTTTGTATTCGTTGGTAGAATAAAGTTCGTCAATATGCGCTAAATACTTCTGTTCTAACTTATTGATAACTTCATTCGCACCTTCATGATTCTTCTTGTACAAGTAGTCTGCAACCTCTATAAGTGTATTTGTCGTGCCACTCATTGCAGAAAAAACAACAAACACAGGTTCATTATTTCTAAGCACCAAGTCTACAACCTCCTTCATTCGTTCGGGTGAACCAACTGACGTGCCGCCAAATTTCATTACTTTCATAACCGTATTCTGTTTGCTGTTTTATTCTTCGGTCGGAGTTGCTTCCTCATCATCGACAAAGTCAAGAGGCTCTATCATCGTTTCTATCGGTTCGTTGTTTTCTTCCAAGTCCTTTGTTTCTGCATTGTCGGTAACCAACTTAAACTCTCCGTCTTTGCATCTAAACACTTTTCCTGGGAATTGCTCAAGAAGATGAATGTTGTGTGTAGACATAATAACGGCAGCTCCGTCTTTAGAGGCACGCTTCAGTATGCTTACAATATTTGTAGCTGTTTCTGGGTCAAGATTTCCAGTAGGTTCGTCGGCAATAATTATCTTTGGACGATTTAACAAAGCCCGTGCAATAGCAATACGTTGTTGTTCGCCACCCGAAAGTTCGCTTGGCATCTTTTCTTTTTTGTCAAGCATACCAACTTCACCAAGAACATCGTTTATTCTTTGATTAATGGCTTGGGTATCTTTCCAACCGGTTGCCCTCATAACAAACTCAAGATTCTTAAATACGTTCCTATCGTGAAGCAACTGAAAGTCTTGGAATATAATACCCATTTGCTTTCTAAGTGCTGGTACGTGGCTACGTTTCAGTGTTAATAGAGATTGTTCTAAGACATTTGCCTTTTCAGCATCTTCGGCATAAATATCAAGTTCGCAATAAATAGTCTTTAGCAAAGAACTTTTACCCGAACCGACTTTACCTATAATATAGATAAATTCTCCTTCACTAACTTGAAAGTCTACATTTCTAAGTACTTGTTTTTCGTCTTGGAAAATATTTACTTTATTATAATCTACTAACATTGTATGTCTTTTTGAGGATTCATTATGTCTTGTGTAAAGATATTGCAAGCGAGCACAAAGAAAGTAAACTTTCAATTTGTCGAGTGTAGCTATATCTTATGCAAAGATAAGAAAAAAAAATGATTTACCTTATTATTATGTAAAAAAAGATATTGGCGTCTGCTAAAAGTTAAAGTGTTACCTATGAAGCGTCTGAAATGTCGATAAACAAACGTTATGAATACTCGTTTCAGAATATTATTATCAGTTAAAACTAAAATTGGCTGCAATGCAGCTTATTATATAAGCGAAAATGGCCAAAGGAGTGTAAATATTTTTCATAAACATAACTGTTATATAACTATCTACATGTCAGTGGTTTACAAAACCTATTGTTTTGCGTTCCAAAAGCGGCTCTTTTGCACGGTAAAAGCG
>ENA-OWND01001479-OWND01001479.1-metagenome-genome-assembly--contig:-NODE-1479-length-14282-cov-8.839460_pt1 | contig 14282 bp, 12 predicted proteins | sample MGYA00245342_ERZ651119 | MGnify/ENA primary metagenome ERZ651119 (study PRJEB26857, sample SAMEA4031756) | metagenome | biome: human; feature: oral; material: saliva | place: Philippines | collected 2014...
TTCAATGAAGGTGGAATTAGGTGGAGGCTACCTGGTGGTACTTATGAGATGCCATTGGACAGGTTCCCATTGTTAAAGAAAGTAAAAAGCGAAAATACAATGCAGTCTTTTTACATTTGTAGACTCTTTTATAAAATATGGGATTTATAATGTCCATCAATGATACAGATAGAGGATTGCAAGCGAGGGGATAGAAAAGCTCTCGAACAACTATATAGGCAATACGCTGGAAAGCTATTGAGCGTATGCCAACATTATATAAAAGATGAAAGTGCTGCGGAGGATGTTCTCCACGACGCTTTCATCATTATTTTCACATCCATCAAAGACTTGAAAGACACGTCGAAGATCGAGGGATGGATGATAACCATTGCAAGAAATCTATGCTTTAGATACCTGCGAAGTATTGGTAAAAAGGAGATACCATTAGAGGGTATTACAGAGCATCTTTGTTCCGATTGCACGGAGGAGCAAAAAGAGGTGGATTTACAGATCTTGTTTGATGCTATCGAAAAACTTCCGGAAAAAAGCAAGGAAGTATTCAAATTATCTGTATTAGACGGCTATTCTCATATAGAAATCGGGCAGATGCTCCACATAGCTCCACATAGTTCGTCTTCACAACTTTTCCGCGCGAAGACACAATTACAGAAGATGCTGTACAAGTATTGGGTACTTCTGTTACTGCCTATGTTCTTGCCTATATGCCTGTATCTGCTTAGGTATAGGAAAACAGAAAATATTGCAGAGGACAAATCACAAGCAGTTAAGGTTCGTAGGGGAAAGGGTAAGACTGATGCTAAGGAAAATCATATTAGCAAGGACGAGTACATAGAGGTTTTGCCCATGAACTCAAATGGTGAAGAGATAGAGCACAAGTCACATCTTGTCGCCATGACAGATAGTATGCATACTGCAGATAGCACTCAGGCTACTGCCACGATGACGGCTTATCTGCCAGATTCTGTTTTGAAGGTTCTGGCACCTGAAGATGGGACTTGGGATGATACGTTATTCCATATTACACAGATTACTCCCGCTCCGCTCATAGCACAGGTAGAGCCTTTTGCCAACAAATCTAAGAAGAAATATCCATGGACATTTAACTTTGGATTTTTTTCTAATACTGGAGGAAACGCATTGTCAGACATGAACTATCTGTCCGTGATAGACTATGCCAATGGAGGAGCAGCAGCTAAGCTCCATACATGGAACGAGTATATGGACTATATGACACGAAACAGTGCCCTGATGGACTCTGTGGAGAGGGCAAAGATGAAACTGATTGCCTGGAATAACATGACAGATGGGGACAGCGGCGAAGGGCTGAGCGAGAAGGCTACCCATCACCGTCCGCTAACCTTCAGCCTGTCACTCAACAAGCAGCTTAGCCCACACTGGATCTTTGGCACCGGCATCACCTATACACATCTGAAGTCGGAATTTGAAAGTGATTTCCATGGTGCCACACTCAACAAGGTGCAGAAGATAGACTATATCGGCATACCGCTGCGTTTGACTTATCGTATTTGGAGCAAGGGACGTTTCAATGCTTATACCACAGGTGGTGTAACATTTGAGATGCCTGTACGCAGCTCGCTCAACAAGCAATACATCATTACCGCCGACTCGTCTTACACACTGAAAGGAACAATAAGACCACGCTATCAATGGTCTGTCAACATGGGTGTAGGCGTGCAGTATCGCTTGTTCAAGCCATTCAGCATATATGTGGAACCTAATATGTTCTACTATTTCCGTAATGGTAGCGGACTGGAGACTTACCGCACGGAGCATCCATTCACGCTAACCGTGCCTTTCGGTCTACGTCTAACGTGGTAAAAAAACGAGAAAAAATAATATAATACTTGCAGCCTTTTTGTCTGTTACAGCTCTTTACATATAAAGACACAATAGATAAAAACGGTAATGTACAGTATTTATGACTATGTCCGCAGTGGATTGGTGTTTGCAAACAACATGATGAGACGTCGCCGTAAAAAATTGACGTCATTGATGATTTATTCCACAACAAGTTGTCAGTCACGATGCAAGCACTGCTCCATTTGGAAAAAGCCAGAGGAACATCTTTCTTTAGAAGATATAAAGAGAATGATGAGTATCAGATGTGTAACCCGACATACAGTTGTGGGATTGGAGGGCGGGGAGTTTATCCTTCATCCAGAATACGACGAGATATTGGGATGGTTTGATAAGAATCATCCCAATTACACCCTATTGTCAAATTGTCTCGCCCCCAACAAGTTGATTGCAGCAGTTAAGAGACATCGCCCCAAGCATCTATATATATCACTTGATGGCGACAGGAATACCTACCTTTATATGCGCGGAAAGGATGGGTATGACAAAGTGATAAGGGTTATTGAAGAATGCAAACAACTTGTTCCGATCTCGCTGATGTTTTGCTTATCGCCGTGGAACACGTTCAATGATATGGAGCACGTTATCAAAATTTCCAAACAATATGGAATTGATGTCCGCATTGGAATTTATGGCACTATGTCTTTTTTCGATACAAGCAAAGAACTAATTGATGCAAACGATAAAGACTATATCGGGCAGATCCCTCCTGACATCCATCAGACGGAAGAAAACTACGATTTTGTGGCACTCTATGATGAATGGAAGAATGGGCGGCTACAGCTTAGATGCCACAGTATTTTCAGCGAATTAGTCATCCATTCTAATGGCGACGTTCCTCTGTGCCAAAATCTCGATGTCATTTTGGGCAATATTCATAAAAATACGCTCGATGAGATTTTTAACTCACCTGCAGCCTGTCGAACACAATGTAGATATTCACGTGAATGTAATCAGTGCTGGATCAACTATCATCGGAAGTACGATATTATTCTTTTGAGAAGTCTTGAACGTGTATTGCCCAAGCGTATAATAGAGTTTTTCTACGGTAAATATCAGTGGACTGATAACAGACATATAACATACACAAATCACTTCAAGAATATTTCATCATAAGCAATATGGATTATTTGAACAAAGTAATAGGCAGATACAGGAATATCCGAAGCATGAAAGCTTTGGAAAAAGTCTATAACCACCAATACGCATTGGTAGGAATTGGCAACCATTGTATGAGCAACTTACTACCTGTTATTCAGCATCTACAAATACCTCTAAAATATATATGTTGCACTTCGGAGAAGAAAGCTGCGTTAATTACAAAAAAATACAGAGGAGTGGAAGGTACAAACTCCCTACAACAGATATTGGATGACGAAGCTGTTGACGGTGTGTTTGTGGCGGCAAGTCCCCGCGCACATTATGGAATAGCGAAAGAAGTTATCAAATCTGGAAAGGCTTTATTCATAGAAAAGCCTCCATGCAGAAATAATGACGAATTAAACTCGCTCATCGATTCCACAAGGCTCTATGGTGGTGTTTCTCTCGTCGTTGGATTGCAACGCCGATTTGCACCTGCAACACGAATATTACAGAAGCGGTTAAAAAAAGAACATGTGCTACACTATCACTACTGCTATCTTACGGGGTTGTACCCGGAGGGAGATGCGATGACCGACTTGTTCATTCACCCAATAGATTATGTCTTGTTTCTTTTCGGCAAAGCAGAAATTGTGTCAGCGAATATGGTCAAGGCCTCTGATGGAGGAAACACCTTGCTACTTACCTTACAGCATAAAAGCGTTTTAGGTATGCTGGAACTATCTACTGCTTATTCTTGGAATGATGCAAGAGAAACGCTGAATATCAATACTAATAAGGGTGTTTATGAATTGGATAGGATGGAACAACTGGATTTTACTCCCAAAAATGGAGCTTTATTGGGACTACCTTTAGAGAAAGTGGTGCATAGGAACATTATAAATCTCAGGCTCTATGGAAGAAACGGATTTGTTCCCACCATTGTAAACAATCAAATATATTCTCAGGGCTTCTTTTCCGAGATAGAAACTTTTGCAAATATTGTGGAAGAACGGCAGGAGAATATGGGAGAATTCGGGCTTGAAAGCGTACGCAGCACATACGAACTGATAAAAGGAATTGAAGATATGATAGTGATTTAAGCTGATAACTTGCAAAAACATAAGAAATTGACTATATTTGGCAAAGTTACAGACCAAAATTAGAACTTAAATTTAGCTATATGAATAGAATTGGAAAGTATAAGTCTTTAGGACATAGGGAAAGATACTTCTTTTTATTGATAATAGTGATATTGATTCCTGTATCTTCCCTTAGTCAGGATGGAGTTGATGCGAATTTCAATATGGTATCGGAACCATCCAATACCATTCCTGTCATGTATATCAACACGGATCATGGTAAAGCAATCACTTCTAAGACAGAGTATGTTTCTGCCACCTTTTATATTGCGGATCCTGCAGGGCAAGCGAGTATAGGATCCCTTGAAACTCCACAGACTATGCAGATACGTGGCCGAGGACATTCATCGTGGAGGGGCGACAAGAAACCTTATAAAATAAAGTTAGACTATAAGTTACCTTTGTTAGGTATGCCTAAGAATAAACATTGGGCATTATTAAAGTTTAATCCCCCCACAATGGCCGGCTTCAAACTGGGAAATCTTATTGGTATGGATTGGACACCTTCATGTAAGCCGATAGAGGTGGTACTCAATGGAGACTATATCGGGCTTTACCTGCTTACCGAGACTATAAGGATAGGTAAGGATAGAGTAAACATTTATGAACAGCCTGATAGAAATGTGGATGCCAGTACTATACCTGGAGGTTGGCTCGTGGAAGTGGACAACTATTTTGAATCAAATCAGATAATGTTTAGGGAGAATCCTCAATGGAATATCAATATAACCTACCATTCACCAGAAGTGCTGTCCGAGGCACAGAAGAACTGGCTTACTGATGAGTTCAAGGGCATTAACCAAAATATTTACTCAAAAGATAAGAATCATAGCAAGTGGGAAGAGCGTATTGATGTAGATGCCATGGCGCGCTTCTTCATCATTCAAGAGGTGCTCGATAATCCAGACGGCTTTCACGGCAGTTTTTATCTGCATAAAGATTTGGGGGAAGGGCAGCGATGGGTTGCGGGACCGATATGGGATTTAAGCTGCATGAAAAGAGAAAAGACAGACTACACCTATAAAATAAAGGTCTCGTATGTTTTTACTCCCCATTGGATTGACGAACTACTGAAGGATGATGATTTCTGTACGGCTGTGAGACAGGCATGGAAAGAATTTTATCCTGCTAAGTCAGACAAATGGATTGACGATCTGGTTAACGACTTCTATCCTTATGAATCAGCTTATACACATGACTGTGAACGATGGCATAAAAGTGTTTCAAGACCGCTATCAGAAGAAGCCACTACTTTGAGATTTGCCTTGAAACGCAATATGGAGTGGTTTAACCTTCATTTGCCAGGACATGAAACCTCGGACATAAATTTTGCAAAACAGAATGGTAAATTTTATACGGTTTATTCTCTTCAAGGAATAAAAATAAGAGAGACATCCTCATATCATGATGCTACTCATGGACTGCCAAAAGGAATTTATATATTGAATGGGAAAAAGATATTTTTACCGTAACATGTGAACATAAGTAAAATCATACAGTATCATTAAAATATTCAAAACGATGAAAAAGCATTTGTTTTTCAGTTTGGTATGTCTTTTAGGACTATCAGCATGTTCGTCGGAGCATATAGCCCTTGACGCAATGAAAGTTTATGATGTGGTAAATAGTGCCTGTAAATTGAATCTTTCAGAAACGGACACTCAGCCGGATATTTATGAGACAAACATCGTTAAGCCAGCCTCTCTGTCATTACAGTTAGAGGGAGACGGCATCGTTAAGGGTGTCTTGGAAGATGTCAAGGGAAATTGCGCCGTGCGTAAGATCCACGTCCAGATTGCCAATGACGACAACAAGATTGTGCTTGTAATATATCATGACAAGCTGGAAGCCCTTGCCGACTGCATCTGCAACTATGACGTGAGTTTCAAGATGAGCCGCCTGTCTGCTGGCGACTATGACCTAAAAATCTACTTTGCCAGTCCCGGTATGAAATATACCGAAGAAGATCTGATGTATAACGGACGGTGCAAACTTGAAAAAGGACATACCACGAAAATAACTTTGAAGCAGGGCGCATTGCCTGAGGTATAGGGAATGTTGGAACAACATAGCTCTCGTTTTTTGTGGTGTATAATCTACAATAAATTAGAATGGGGATTTCTCTGCTGGGTAGCAAAGGGATCCCCATTGATGGAGAAATATAATGAGCTATAATCCTTAAATACCATATCTGTCATATTCTTAATGACCTCTTCCGTGATACGGCTACTCCCTATCTTGCTAATCATCTGCCCGTTTTCGGTGCCTTTTCTGATGACAAATCAGCGACGATGCCCATTGATGATTGCCACCAAGTGATAATTATCTTTATATACCTTATCTAATACGTTTGGCATGTCAATCTCTCCATACCCACTCACAGGTGTGGGATACTCATATAGGTTGGACATAATTCTTTGTTTGTATATTATCTATTAAGCCTGGGAAAAGCTTTCTAAATAGAAGAATTATAACTCAAATACAATATATTCCACATACCAAACATATAAACAGTACTGATATGTTCCTATAGCAAGTAGGTGTATGCACTATTTACTATATTATATCCCTCAAATACCCATTTTATCCTGTAGAATCCCATTCTCAAACGTTAAATAGTTGGTTGGTTGGCAGAGTTTGCGGAATTCATGCTCTTATATCATCTTTTTTGTCTATATTTTTGTAGCAATAAATCGTGAAACCACTTTAAGTGATTGATCAAATAGTATTAGACGATGGAGAATAACGATTTCTTGCAGAACAAAACGATGTCTTTGAGGAACCTCAAGCTTTTTACTTTAAGAAGCCAGTGCACGGTGTACTGGTCTTAATCAATATTCAATAATATGGTTAAAATTAAAGTAGAAAGGCTCATTCATCCTACAGAGTGGGTGCAGAAGTCCAAGATTGGTGACATAAAGGTCGCCAATGTGTCATTTGAGGACGAGCACAGTGTGAGAAACGTTATTAGTAAGTATAATTGTTTTCAAGGTCGTAGAACAGGAAAGTTTATCCATGTAACTTATAATGTGGAGGCTGAAAGAATCGGAATCTATGTGGTTTCAAGAGAGGAACGTGTGAAAGAACTAAATGGAGATAGAAATGCAAAAAAATGGAAGAACAAATTCCCAAAGAGTTTCTTTGGAAGAGACAGATGGGAAAACGGCTCAGAGCACGATTAAGGCAATGCTCACAGCCAATGGGATTGTTGATGCTACGGATACAGTTTATATAGTGCCCGAGATTGCAAAAATGCTGCAGCGTAAGGAGTGTACTATTCGTCGCCGAATAGAGAATGGACTTATCCCAGCCCACAAGATGGGACGCTGCTGGTATATTCTGAAATCAGAACTGGTGGCAGGACTACGTGAAACTTAGCAATCCTCTAAATAACAAGTGACTAAGTAGAAGCCCTTGACCGACCAGCTGCGAAGCCAGTCGGTCAAGGCATTTTTGTGTTACCAAACTTTATTAGAGGATGAAATGATACCCAAGACTATTATAGAAAAAATACTTGATGCAGTGCATATAGAAGATGTTGTGGCTGAGTTCCTGCCACTTCAGAAGCGTGGCACTATCTATCGTGCGCTGTGCCCTTTCCATCAAGAGAAGACAGCGTCCTTCACGGTTACGCCCAATCGGAATATGTTCTACTGTTTCGGCTGTTATAAGGGAGGCAATGCGATTACCTTCCTGATGGAGCATGAGAACATGGCCTACCCGGAGGCTGTGAAGTGGCTGGGCAGGAAGTACGGCATTGAGGTGGAGGAACGCGAGGAAACCATCGATGAGAAGCAGAACCGACTGAAACGCGAGTCACTGCTGATTGTCAACACTGCTGTGCATAAGCATTACCGTGAGGTGTTCCTACGCTACAAACCAGCCCAGGACTATGCCTACCACCGCTGGGGAAAGAAATACTGTGACGAAATAGATATGGGATTTGCGCCCATCGACGGCAAAACTCTCGCTCACCTGCCCCTGCAAAAGGAGTTCCTTCAGGAGCTGGGGCTTATAAACCCACAGGGTTACGACTTCTTCCAGAACCGTATTGTCATCCCCATCAAGGACCGCTACCAGCACATCATCGGCTTCACGGCAAGGGTGATGGACGACAGCCAGCCCAAATACCTCAACAGCAAGGAATCCCTCATCTACAGTAAGCGCAACACGGTCTTTGGTTTAGACGTGGCGTGGAGGGCAGCAGGAAAGACAGGACAGATGTATCTCGTGGAGGGCGCACCCGACTGTATGCGCCTGCACTCCATCGGTGTGCAGAACGCCGTGGCCGACCTCGGTTCGGCATGGACAGCCGAACAGTTCCAGCTCATCCATCGGGCAGCCCCAAAGGTATGTTTCATTCCCGATAACGACCCACCCAAGGACGGTGCCGTGTTCGGAACGGGCGTTGAAGCCGTGATGAAAGCCGGCAAGTTAGCCACCGAGCAACACCTTATCGTATCGGTCAAGGAAATACCTACCACCGAGGATGGCAAGAAAGAAGATCCTGACACTTATTTCACCCATATCAGCATCTTCAGGGACGTACTGGAAGTAGATTTCGTATTGTGGCTGGCTGCCAAGCTGTTTGAAACTTGTGGCAACACTGAAGAGAAGAGCGATGCCGTGAAGCAGGTAGCCTATCTGCTGTCATTTATCGACGACGACACCAAACTCACGATGTACATTGATGCCCTCACCAAGTACCATCGGGGCAAGCTCTTCTGGCAGAAGGCAATCGAGAACGAAAAGATAAGGCGCGACAGCCCGAAGGAGGAAGAGGTTGACCTGAACCGCCGTTATGGTTTCTGGATAGACCACGGCAAATACTTCTCCACCACCGAGAAGGGCGGCGTGCTGGAATGGAGCAATTTTACGCTGACACCCCTCTTCCACATCAAGGACCCACTCATGGCCAAGCGACTCTACCTGCTTACTAACGAGTTGGGCACGAAGGAGATTGTGGAGATGGAGCAGGAAGACCTTATCTCACTCCAGAAGTTCCGTCAGAAGCTTGAATCGCTCGGCAACTTCATCTGGAAGGCCGGTGAGAAGGAACTCATCAAACTGAAGAGTTTCCTCTATGAAAAGACCGAGACGGCAGCCCAGATCAAGCAGCTTGGCTGGAACAAGAAAGGCTTTTATACCTTTGGCAACGGCATCTATTATGGAGGGAAGTTCAGCGAAGTTAATGAATACGGCATCGTACATCTGGGCGAAAAGGGCAACTACTACCTGCCAGCTTTCTCCCAGATTTATAAGGAGAACACCGACTATTTCCGCTTCGAGCGTCAGTTTGTGCATTTCAATTTCTCCATGATCAGTCTCCAGGACTTCACCTGTCAGCTCTTTCTCGTCTTTGGCGACAATGGCAAGATAGGCTTTTGCTTCTATCTCGCCACACTCTTCCGTGACATCATCACTCTCACAACCCGCTCTTTCCCCATCCTCGACCTGTTCGGTCCAAAAGGTTCTGGTAAGAGTGAACTGGGCCACACGCTGATGTCATTCTTCGTGATCGACAACATACCGCCCAACATCCAGAACTCCACCATTCCGGCCCTCAACGACACCGTGGCTGCCGCCGCCAATGCCCTGGTACACATCGACGAATACAAGAACGGTATCGACACCGCCAAGATTGAGTTTATCAAAGGCCTTTGGGACGGCACGGGGCGCACCCGAACGAACATGGGCACCGACAAGAAGAAGGAGACCACCGCCGTAGATGCAGGCGTGATTATCTCCGGGCAGGAGATGCCCACGGCCGACATCGCCCTCTTCAGCCGACTCATCTTCCTCTCGTTTCCCAAGTCAGAGTTTACGGATGACGAAAAGAAAAATTACCAAAGGTTACTCATGATGCGTTCCAAAGGATTGACGCATCTTACCTTGCAACTGTTAGCCCATCGGGATCAGTTTGGTAAAGTTTTTTATGACCAGTATCATTTGATATTGAATGATGTAAACAAACGATTGGGCAGCAGGAATGTCATTGACCGAATTGTGCAAAACTGGGTGATTCCACTTACAGCCTTCCGATGTTTGGAAGGCAAGTTGGATCTCCCCCTTTCATATTCAGAGATACTGAATATCACGGTAGATGGCATCATCCACCAGAATATGGAGTGCAAGACTAATGACGAGTTAGGCAGTTTCTGGCGTATGGTGCAGTTCCTCAATAGCGAGGGCGAAATTTACGAAGATGCTGATTTCAGGATTAGAGCCGTCAGCCGGTTCCACTCCAGCACCATTAGTGAAACGGAATGGGCCGAGCCTCGCAAGATACTCTATTTTCAGAAGACTCATATCTTCATGCTCTACAAGTTCAATGCCCACCGCAACGGTGAGACCTCCCTGCCCGAAGAGTCGCTTCGCTACTATTTGGAGAACAGCAAGGAGTACCTGGGCGAGCAGCGCATGACCTACCACGTCGTCAAGAAGGGCAATCAGGTACTCGATTTCGAGCATAAAGACGCAAAAGGGATGCCCACCAAGATGTCTGTCCAGCAACGTTCTTATTGCTTCGATTATGACAAGCTGGTTCAATCATTCGATATAAATTTAGAGATGCAATCCGGACAGATAAAAGAGGAAAAGGAAGATTCATTTTAGATGGAGATTTCAAGTGCTTTGGCTTCGTATAACGAAAAGTCTTTATATATCTCATGTCAATTAGTTCGATGCAGAGTTCTTCCGCATCTTGATACCATGTGGTAACCATATAGTACCCACATGGTATTTTTTTGGGCGTATAGCTCAAATTGCAGGATGATTTTCTCCGATGTTTCTTCGTTGAAGCAGATTACATATTGTACCTTTGATTTGCAGTTTGAAGCGTAGTGAAGCTCTGCTGGGGAGCAACTTCATAAGGAATAGAACTGCGCAGATTGACAAGTATGGGCAGGAGTTGCTATCAACGCGGCTCCTGCTTTTTCATACTTAGAGATTCTGCTAATGCCAAGAAAAACCCAGAAATGAACCGCTTGCGGTTCTCCATTGTTAGTCCACTGTGGTTGTTTAAGTTCTTCTTTAAGTCAGTGAATGTGCCTTCAATCTTGTTGTTTGTATTCGGCATACCCTTGCAGTCTTCTCGCTGATATGTAAAGAGGTAAGGAAGGTAAAACTCTAGACTGTTCATCGCCGACCTTAAACGCTGATGTGTGTAGTGCATCTTTCCGTCCTTATGCAGGCTCTTGTGGTTTATAGTATTCTTCCATTTCACTTTCCAGACCTGGTAACTTTGCACAAAATCAGCCTCATTACTTCTATGAAGTTTATCCACTAAATATTTCAGTTCTCTACTAGATAACATCTTAGGATTCAGGGTAAGATAGCGTTTGACAATCTGCTTCATATGAAATTGGCACATTTGTATGTGATAGCTTGAGAAGGTTTTAAACAAACTTTGCTTCCCATCTATAATAATTCCCTCAATGGTATAGCCACGGCTCATGATGCTGCTCACTGCATCTTCATAGTCTTTTACGGTTTCGTTCTTCACAAAGGACATATACAGAGGGCAACCTGTAGCAGAATCAAGACCTAGCATGACACCAAAACCACGTCCCCAATAGGTAACGTCCAAATGAACAAAACCTCCTCCTGAAAGTGGGGGTTGCACCCATTCTCGCTTGATGTTATGTAGTCTACGCTTGACAGTTGCGATGCTAATACCAAATCGTAACGATAACTCGGATATAGTTTGTTTTTCTTGTTGATATACTCGCCATAATTCGTCCTCGGATACATTACTACCAGACCGAAACTGAGTATGACAATCTTTACACAAATACAGTTGTTTTCCATGACGCACTCCGTTTTTCACGGTGTGTTTACTCTTACACACTGGGCATTTTTTCTTGTTCATTATAACTTCGCTTTTTGGCTTTTCAAATACCAGCGAAGTTAGTGTTTATCGAACATTAAGCTATATTGCATCCTGCAAAATGAGCTATTGAACGATTTCAAAGGTCGAAATATCTCTGAAACGTTTGAATTGCTGAGAACACCAGTGTATATCGGTAGTTAAGGAGGATTCCATCCTGCAAAATGAGCTATAGGTCTTTTTTTGCTTTGTATTTTGCATAAAGGAATACCCCGTGTTCCTTGTCTTAATTGTCTTACATGTCTTATTATTGATTATCAGCGAGTTATACATTGCTAGCGTTGTCTTGACTTGTCATAGCTTGTCTTAGAAAAGGGACGAAGTGACGATTCTTTCTATTTTAGTCATACAATATAAGTCTTGTCTAACAATAAAAAATAATATATTTCTGATTATCAATGAATTATAGCAAAAAGACAAATAAGACAGAAAAGACAGCAGAAATATATGTGCCCTACAAAAAAATAAAAAAGGCGGAAGCTCCGCCTTCTCATAATGCTTAGCTGCGTTCGGTAAAGCTAGAGCAAGCTCCTTTTGCTTTCACTTGCTCCGCCTTTCTTTATCACTCATCGTATAATCTCGATAGAAATTCCTGTAGTCGCCGGTCCATTATGTCGCCAATCGGACAAGGGGTGAAGCCTGGCAACTGCCTAATGCTCAACATCCCCAATCCATACCGGGAGCCATCCACTGTGATACCTTCCATTTCTTTAACAGAGGCATAGCCATACTCCGTTTCAGCCATCCCCACGACGATACTGAACAAGGTGAAGTCGTCGCCTTCTGGCTGCCCCTCCAGTACATACCAGCGAATTAGTCCTATTTCAAACACACAGACACAAGTAGCGTCCTTCTGCTTCCCATCCTGAGAATAAAGGGGGAAGTCCTTCAGCTGTTCGGCGAGTTCTGCCGTCATCAAACGATTTGCCATATAAAATGTTATTGTGGAGTAGTGGTGAGCCGCCCCGTTACCTTCTGATTTATTTCCCTCTTGTGAAGTCTAATGACTTCTTCGGTGGAAACTATTTCCGAGCAAATCAGTTGCTATTGGTCAACACATTCAAGGGCAAGGAATTTTTCAAGTTTTTATTGGAATACCCAAATTTTGATTTGGAAAGGCTGCCAATAAGAACCTGAAAAATAAGGCACTGGTACTTGACCAGAATGTACCAATAGCGTACTTCGCGAAGAAAATAGCTGATCTCCGAAGAAGTTCTGTTTCTCACAGCAAAAAAGTGCGCTAAGGCAGGTAATGAGCTGAAGAGAGCCGAAAATGGAATGGAAGAACTGCATGCAATGATGCTCGGACATCTTGCTGCAAGTCTGAAATGCAATGTGGCATCTTCAACTCATTACTGGCCATGCTGCGCACGGAATGACCTAACCTCTCTCCCTTGTCATTCTTTGTCCCTAAAGAATGATGAAAGCGGTATCGCAATGATTGCTGCTCTATGCGCAATGAATGGAGATATGGCTTTCAGGGAAAAGCCTTCTGCAATATAGGTAAAACCTGCAAAGGTAGTCGGTGTAACCCCAGTGCAACGCAAGAATTGGGTTACACTGGAGAAACACTGATGTTACACTGAAAATATGTGCAATATGGTGTGTATAGGCATGGAGCAGGAAGTAAGATAGGCGGATCTGTGAAGTGGTCATGGACAACAGTCCATCACCAGCGTAACAGCGGTAGCCTATCCTTCCTGTACCATGTCTATGCACTCCATTCAGCACATAACGCCCCAACCGCTCCCCCTTGTCGCTCCGTGTCCCGATGGAGCGATGAAAGCGGTGTTGAACCATCACTCTCATTTATGACGTGATAGCGAAACACGGCTTTTAGGGTAAGGTGTATTTTCATCTATTTGTCTTGTTTTTGACGTAAAAAACAAGACTTCTACTTCTGCCAAAAATTATTCAGGTGGGCAAAAATATCTCCCAAATAGGCAGCGGACTGTGACCGCTGCCCGATTTTCAAGTTGGGCATACCTTGTCAGCTATGCCCAACCTTGTATCTATTTCTCCCTGCTTATTCTGCCCACCTGCTTGTATGGATGGTTGCAGAATACCCAATCAATCTCATGGTCTGGTAAAGTGGTCTGTATGCCACTTCCCATGACCATTCCACAGTGTTTCAGAATTTTTTCTTTAGCTTCCTCGCTGTTTTCTGCTTTTACCTTGAAAGTACCCTCGAAGATGTATCGAGCCGGTACGTTATAAATTTTCTTCATCGCATTTTCTTTTGTGGAGTATGCCGATAGCTCGGCACACTCCTGGTTCTACTTAGTCAAACA
>ENA-OWND01001480-OWND01001480.1-metagenome-genome-assembly--contig:-NODE-1480-length-14265-cov-5.385081_pt1 | contig 14265 bp, 10 predicted proteins | sample MGYA00245342_ERZ651119 | MGnify/ENA primary metagenome ERZ651119 (study PRJEB26857, sample SAMEA4031756) | metagenome | biome: human; feature: oral; material: saliva | place: Philippines | collected 2014...
AGGCATAGCGCATATTTTTGAGGGAGCCCGCAGGGGAAAGTAATTCAGGTTTAAATGGGGTTGTCATAAACGTCTCTTCTTATCTGATTTCAAGTCAGGAATTTGCACAAGGCAAATCGTAAAAACGGGTATTGTAGGCAGATTTTGAGGTTTGTAAAGCATAAGTGCGGTGGAAAAATTTACCGTTTATACGCAACAAACCCATGTTTTTTAAATGACGCGATTTTCTTACTGAAATTTCCTGCCGGCTACGCTAAAATCATCCTCTTTCTCGTTAATCGCAATCAGTCAGCCATGGAAAAAAAACTCACAAAAGCATTTGATGCCATCGATATCAAAATCCTAAATGAATTACAGCGCAATGGAAAAATCTCTAATATTGATTTATCCAAAAAGGTTGGATTATCACCAACACCTTGCTTAGAGCGTGTAAAACGTTTAGAAAAACAAGGTGTTATTATGGGTTACCGTGCGCTGCTGAATCCTGAACTATTGGATTCGCCTTTACTGGTGATCGTTGAAATTACCTTAGTTCGCGGCAAGCCGGATGTGTTTGAAGAGTTTAATTTAGCCGTTCAACAACTGGAAGAAATTCAAGAATGCCACTTAGTTTCCGGAGATTTTGATTATTTGTTAAAAACGCGCGTGGCAGATATGGCGGCTTACCGCAAATTGCTGGGAACAACGTTGCTGCGCTTGCCGGGCGTGAACGATACCCGTACTTATGTGGTCATGGAAGAAGTCAAACAGACGAATTTTTTACAATTAAAACAAAAGTAAAACCCTCACTTATGATAAAAAAACACACATTAGCGCATTTTTCTTTGAAAACCTACTTAGGCAATTTACTGCTCGGATTGACCGCACTTTTCGGGCTTTATTTAATTATTGCTTGGTCAGGCTATACCCCATTAGACAACTCATGGGCGACCTCCAGTTTTTCATCAGAAACCATCAACAAAGCCGGCGCACTGGGTGCATGGTTTGTGGATTTATTTTTCGTTTTTTTCGGCTATATCGGCAATCTTATTCCGTTTAGCTTATGTTTTATTCCCCTGTATTTACTTCGCACCCAACGCCTCAATCACCTAACCGGAACGAAAGTGGCATTGCGCTCTTTCGGTTTTATTTTACTCTTATGTGGCTTAACAGTGATTTGCACGTTATCGCTCAGCAATACCGCCAGTTACCTTGCCGGTGGCGTGTTGGGCGGAAGCTTAACGTTAAACTTATATCCGAGTTTGGGTAAATTCGGCTTGCTTTGCCTTGCGGTGGTATTTGCCGTGATAGGGTTTATCTTCTGTTCAGGCGCCTCTTTTATTCGCCTGATCGTACGTTTTTATCAGTGGCTTACCATGCAAAATTCACCGGAAACGCCCCCGACTATGCACGAACACGTGATGCCACAAACCGAGGTTACAGCGGAAATGCCGGCTGCAGCGTCTTCTTCAGAAATCCCGCAGGCGCCACTCGCCAAAGAAAATCAAACAACGGCGCAGATTACTATTCATGGATTACAAACGGTTGCCCAATCTGCGGATAACAACACGACGCCACTAACAACAGCGCCGCCACAAACAGAAGCAAAAACCTTTACTATCACGGATTTTGAGCCAACCGAACCGTTGCCTCATGTGAGTATTGCGCAACAACAAAACAACGTGCAGCCTCAGGCAATACCGGTTTCTACGCGCTCAATGACTGAGATAAACCGCCAACCAGAGACACAAAGTGCGGTCGATTTTGCATCAGATTTTTACACGCCTAATTTTAGCGAAGATGATGTGATTCCGTCAGTTTCGTTAGTTTATCCTAGAGAAGAGTCACCTTCACATGGAGAACAGGCGCCTGAAAATCCATTAGCTCACCAACTTATTGCGCAGGAACAACAACGCTTACAAGAAATGGAACAGCATACACAAACCATGAGTCCGCAAGAGGTCTCTCCGCAAATGGTGCAAGAACCTGAATTACCGACCACGACGACGGAAAGCGCAGCCTATAAACCTTATGGCAATTCATTGGTGCATCCTGCCTTCCAACAACACAGTAGTCGTTTAGAAAAACCCACTACCCCATTACCTAGCTTGGATTTATTAGAACATCATCATTCACAAGCACAAAATATAACCCAAGAAGAAATTTTGGAAACGTCACAACGCATTGAGCAGCAATTACGTAATTTTAACGTCAAGGCTAAAGTAAAGGATGTCTTAATCGGCCCGGTGGTAACACGTTATGAACTGGAGTTAGATCCCGGTGTGAAAGCCTCTAAAGTCACCGGTTTGGATACGGATTTGGCGCGCGCATTAATGTTTCGCGCCATTCGTGTGGCAGAAGTGATCCCCGGTAAACCTTATATCGGCATTGAAACGCCAAACGATCACCGCCAAATGGTGCCATTGCGAGATGTCTTAGACAGCGATGAATTCCGCCATTCCAAAGCCTTGCTTTCGATGGCGTTAGGGAAAGACATTAGCGGCAAACCGGTCGTTGTGGATTTAGCCAAAATGCCACATTTACTCGTGGCAGGGACAACCGGTTCCGGGAAGTCTGTCGGGGTTAACACCATGATTTTAAGCTTGCTGTACCGTGTAAAACCGGAAGAGGTGAAATTCATCATGATCGACCCAAAAGTGGTGGAGCTTTCTATTTACAACGACATTCCACACCTATTGACCCCGGTGGTCACGGACATGAAAAAAGCCGCGAATGCCTTGCGTTGGTGCGTAGATGAAATGGAACGTCGCTATCAATTATTGTCGGCTTTGCGCGTGCGTAATATTGAAGGATTCAATGAAAAAATCGATGAATATAATGCCTTAAATATGCCGATCCCGAATCCGTTATGGCGTCCGGGGGATTCCATGGATTCACTCGCACCGCCGTTAGAAAAACTCAGTTATATCGTCGTGATTGTGGATGAATTTGCTGATTTAATGATGGTTGCCGGCAAACAGGTGGAAGAACTCATCGCCCGGTTAGCCCAAAAGGCGCGTGCCATCGGTATTCACCTGATTCTAGCCACTCAACGTCCATCTGTTGATGTAATTACCGGCTTAATCAAAGCGAATGTGCCAAGCCGTATTGCATTTACCGTGGCAACGAAAATCGACTCTCGCACGATTTTAGATGCGGTTGGTGCTGAATCCTTGTTAGGCAAAGGCGATATGCTCTATTCTCCGCAAGGTTCTACTGAATTAATCCGAATTCACGGTGCCTTCATGAGTGATGATGAGGTCGTGCGTGTCGTGGACGATTGGAAAGCGCGCGGCAAACCCAATTACATTGATGGTATTTTAGATGGTAACGATGAAAATGAAAGCGACAGTGAGCGTAATCTCGATCGTTCCGATGAAATTGATGAGCTCTTTGACGAAGTGGTAGATTTTGTTGTCAGCACCGGTACGACCTCAATTTCCGCTATTCAGCGCCGTTTCCGAGTAGGCTTCAACCGTGCCGCTAATATAATGGATCAGCTGGAAGAGCAAGGCATTGTTTCTGCAGCCCAAAATGGAAAACGTGAGGTTTTAGCACGTAGTTCGGAATACTAACGACACTTACATATTAAACCGCACTTTATTTTATCTCCCTTGTAGCGTGCAACTTGTTGCACGAAATGATGAATCGTTGATGTGAAGAATGACGTTCGGAGTTACATTGGGTCAATCCGCGAATGGCAGGGTATTCAATAAATCCGTGGGCAACATAGTGTGCGGCGTAGAATCGGTCGTGCATCAAGATGCACGCTACCATGCTTTACATATTAAACCCCTAAAAGTGCGGTGGATTTTCCAATGTTTAAAACGTCAGAAAAATCCACTGCACTTGATTTCATGTAGCCCCGTAGCGTGCAACTTGTTGCACAAAATGAAGAATCGTTGATATGGAGAATGACGTTTGGAGTTACATTGGGTCAATCCGCGAACGGCAGGATATTCGATAAATCTGTGGGCAACATCGTGTGCGGTGTGGAATCCGTCGTGCATCAAGATGCACGCTACAAAAAATGCCGATCGGTGTTCACTGATCGGCATTGTGTTTGAAAGGTATTATCGCATTATTTGCGTTTTATTTTTTGTGAAGAAGATGTTCCCAATTCTTCTTGAAGACCTAAAATTTCACTAAAGGCATCAAGTAATTGTTGTTTGCTTTTAACAACGTAGTAGTAATCATCAACACATTTTTTCCATGCATTATAGTTCGGCATATTATTATTTGTTGTAGCATTTGCAGTTCCTTTTCTTGGGTCATAAGAAATGGCAATAAAACCGATTCTTGTATCTTCCTTATTATATTTTGGATTTTGTAAAGAGTTTAATTTATCCTTAATTTTTTGACACATTCCATTATCTTGGAACTCTATAAAGGAGCCCGCATATGGAAAGTTGTCTATCCCATCAGATACAACAACCATTATTTTCTTTGAATTTTTCCCAATCTTATTTAATTTAGCTCGATAAGCAGGATCTTCAGCTACCATAGTATTGGTTGCCATCAGCATACCAGAGGAAGCATTTGTTTGATTATGTGGCTTCATTGCATTTAATTCATTCATTAATGCCTTTTGTCCACTTTCTCCTTCAAACCAAGCTTGAGTAGATACCCCTTCAGTTTTATCTTTTTTATTTGGGCACATATAAAGAGCGGTATCTGCAGTAGCCTTATCAAGGATAAGATCGTATTTTCTTGGTTTTCCATCAAATAGGTCAATTTGATTAACCGTTTTTTGTATATCGATATACTCTTTCAACATCGCCCGTGCAGCGTCTGAATTCCATTCTTGAATTAAGATTTTTATCGCTTCTTCTTTCTTATCCTCGGCTTTACATTTATATACTGGTACTTTCTTTTTTACTGAAGTGCCATCTGCTGCTGTAAAGTCTCTCTCCACCTCACCATCTACACAATCATGAAAGTATCCATCTGAACGACCATACTTTTGAGCCATCTTTTTTAGAAAAGCCGCTTTATCAGATAACTTATAGTAGTTTATCAAACTAACTTCATAAGAAATTTTTTTATCTGCCTCACCAGTTTTTGGCAAAAAAGGCATTTGACAACGCTTGTCATTCCACTGACGAGATGCGTCATTAAAAAGTGTAAACCCCATGCGACTATTCTGTCCACTTAATACCGCTGCACTCACTTCATTAATTACTTGTTTTAATACTTCTTCCTTCGAGGGTTTATTTGATCCATTATTTAAATCTTCCTCCATTGATCCCGAAAAGTCAGCAACCAACATCACTTCCATCGGCACACCACCACTTGTTTTTACGGCATAAGACGCACCTGAATTGACTGGTAGGCGACCATCCGGGCTTTTCACCCATTCATCAATAATGCCGAAACTATTTTTGCGGCGGACGTCCCCTTGCACGGTGCAAGTTACACCCTCTTCAGCCTTGCCGGATTTACTTATCGGTTCACAAAAGGCAGTAAAATCTTTTGTAATGGTAATTGGTGCGTTTGCGCCTTGACCATAGGAACGCAAATACAGTTTCACTGTGTCTTGCACTAACTCTTGATTACGTTTTGCCGCTCTCGTACTAAATTGTTTGTCTGCCGGCAGTGCTTTTTCTTGCGCTGTTAAATTTTGGCGCATGAGATCACTGTGATCCTTTTTGGCACGAAATTCGTTATTCTCCGCTGTCAACAATAAGGCGGCTTGGTCGGTAGCTTGTGATAAACGAGTTTTATCAAGCAAAATACCGGTGGTTTCTACGGTAAATGCCACGAGGATGATCAACGGCAGTAACAACAATGCCGTCATGACACCATATACCCCTTGTTGATCGAGGTAAAATGCTTTTATTTTTTGTGATAAACGTGAAAGAAAGCTTTCTGTTACGCTCATAACATGAACTCCAAAGTTAATTTAAATACTGAATTAGCACACTTATTCATTGAAACTTTTCTCATTAAAGATCAGAATCCATACAGACTTGTACAGATTCTACACTATTTGGAACTCAGAGGGGAAGATTTACACAAATTTTACATTGTTTTTTGCTTTATATTCTATCGGTAGCCATTAGCTCCGTTTACGTGCCAGTAGCCACCATGTAATCGCTAAGAATAACATACTCGGCATCAGCGCACCGATTAACGGAGTGGTGTTGTAAACCAAGCTGAATTTGCCGAACAGTTCATTCACTACATAAAACAAGAAGCCAAAACAAATCCCGATGAGAATGCGTGCACCGGCGGTGACGCTACGCAACGGACCAAAAATAAAGGATAGCGCTAACATCATCATCACGCCCACAGAAATGGGTTGAAACAACTTGCGCCAATAGGTGAGCTCAAAGTTTTTTGAATCCTGCCCTGTTTCTTTTAAGAAGGTGATGTAATTAGATAATCCCGAAATGGACAACGATGTTGGTCTTAAAGATGCCACGCCCAGTTTGTCTGGGGTTAAATTGGTTTGCCATTCTTCATTTAAGCGGTTGACCGTGTTGACTCCCTCTGGTTGAATGATGGATTCATTGACTTGTTGTAACATCCACTTGCCGTCATTAAATGTGGCCTGATTAGCGTGCTTGAGTTTTTCCAAGCGGCGTTGTTCATTAAAGGTGTAAATATAAATATCGTGTAATTCTATGTCATCGGAGATGCTGCGAACATACACGAAATTGTTGCCATCTTTCGCCCAAATGCCGTTTTTTACCGATAACATCGACCCGCCGGAAATAGCTTTGGAACGCATATCACGGGCAAATTGTTCGGTTTGCGGAATACCCCATTCGCCAATCATCATGGTCAATAACACTAACGGAATGGTGGTTTTCATCACTGCAAGACCGATTCGCATACGGGAAAAACCGGAAGACTGCATGACGACCAATTCACTCCGGCTGGCAAGGTTGCCTAAGGCGATTAATGCGCCCAATAAGGCTGCCATGGGGAAAAACGTTTCCACATCTTTTGGCATGGTTAATACGGTATAGGCAATCGCTTGCCAAATATCGTAAGTGCCTTTACCGACGCTACGAAATTGCTCCACAAATTTAATGATCGCAGACAAGCCTACCAACATGAATAACGTGGCAAAAATCGTGCCTAAAATGCTTTTACCGATATAGCGTTCTAATGTATTCATCATGTTTATCCTTGTTTTGCCGTCTTGCCGAAGGAATAACGAATGCGATACATAAACGCACTATGCCAACTATTCAAGAAAATCGCAAAAGCGAAAAAGGCGATATTCACTAACGGCATGAACAACGAGGCATCTAATTTGCCTGCGCTGCCGGCAGACTTCAGCGAGCTTTGTAATAGGAAGTAAATCAAATATAACAACAACGCCGGCAATACTTTGGCAAAACGGCCTTGACGTGGATTCACACGGCTTAACGGCACTGCCAGCAATGCCATAATCGGCACCGCGAGAATCAAGGTTAGACGCCAATGAAACTCGGTTTTCATCGCCGGTGTATTGGCATTCCATAACTGCATAATGTCCATTTCGCCTGCTTCATCGGCATCGTCCGTGACGGTTTTATGACCTAAATAAGCTTGATATTCGTCAAAATGCGTAATGCGAAAATCAGGCAAAATTGCCGTACCTTCAAAACGATCACTATTTTGCAAATTTAAGATCTGATCGCCGTTTGGCAAGGCTTTTAATTCGCCTTTTTCCGCTACAATCACGGAAGGCTTGCTCTGCCCTTTTGGCTGGGTTTGGAAGACATAAACGTTATTGATTTGGTTATCTTGAATGTTATCAATAAACAAGACGAAATCGCTGCTATTTGCCGTCATAAATTGACCGGCAGACAATGCCCCCATATTCGGATTGGCTTTCGCTTCTTCTACAATTTCCGTTTGCTTATGAATCGCCCACGGCGTCAACCATAAGGCATTGTAAGCCGCCACTGCAGCAGTAAACAAAGACAGGATCAAGACGACTTTAATCAAAATGCCTTGACCAATACCGCAAGCGCGCATGACGGTAATTTCACTTTCGGCATAGAGCCGCCCAAGGGTCAACAAAATCGCGATGAATAAACAAAGCGGCAACATTAATTGCGCCATGGTTGGCATTCCTAGCCCGAGTAAGGAAAACACCAAATCGGCAGGCACTTGTCCATTCGCTGCAGAACCCAACACGCGCACCAACTGTTGACAGAAAAAAATCAGCAGCAAAATGAACAAAATCGCTATTTGGCTTTTAAAAACTTCTTTCGTTAAATATCTGGTTAAAATCACTTTTTTTGCCTATTTTCTCTTGCTATTTCAGCAAAAGAGATTAAATTCGTTGCATTTGACACGGGCAAATTAAGTGCAAGCCCGAAATAATAAGTGGCGTATAATACCTTAAATTTGACATTGAAAACAGAAAAATAAGCGAGGAAAACATGAACTACAGCGCGCAACAAGTCGCCATAAACACATCTGCCGATTGCCTGATTGTCGGCGTTTTTGAAGAGAAAACCCTATCACCAAGTGCGGTTAAAATTAACGACATTTCACAAAATTACCTCAGCCGACTTGTCGAAAGCAGCGAAGTTAGCGGTAAATTAGGCGAAACGACATTATTACGCCATCTTCCCAACATTGCCGCCGAACGTGTGTTACTGGTGGGTTGTGGCAAAGCAGGCGAACTACTAAATGAACGCCAATATAAACAGCTTATCCAAAAAACCGTCCAAGCCCTAAAAACTACCCAAGCTAAAAGTGCGGTCAGTTTTTTAACTGAAATTCCACTTAATCAACGGGCGCTTTACTGGAACATCCGCTTTGCTATTGAAGCCATCGAACAGGATTTGTATCAATTCACTCAATTCAAAAGCCAAAAAACAGCAGAAAAATCCACCGCACTTTCAGGGGTGATTTTTAACATTGGCGCAGATGAGCTGGCATCCGCCGAACAAGCGATTCAGCATGCCTCTGCAATCGCCCTCGGCGTACGCCTTGCTAAAGATGTGGCGAACTGCCCACCGAATGTGTGTAACCCGGCATACTTGGCAGACAAAGCGCTAAACTTAGCCGAAACCTCACCGCTGATTAAAACGACCATTATCAACGAAGCAGAGATGGAAAAATTAGGCATGGGTGCCTATCTTGCCGTATCACGCGGCGCGCACAACGAGGCAAAATTAGCCATTATGGAATACCGTCATCACCCGAATCCAAATGCCAAACCGATTGTCTTGGTGGGCAAAGGCTTAACCTTTGACGCCGGCGGTATTTCCCTCAAACCGGCTGCCGACATGGATGAAATGAAATACGACATGTGTGGCGCGGCTTCCGTTTATGGCGTGATGAATGCCTTAGCACAACTACAGTTGCCATTAAATGTGATCGGTGTGATGGCAGGCTGTGAAAATCTCCCAGACGGCAACGCCTATCGCCCGGGCGATATTCTCACCACCATGAACGGTTTAACCGTGGAAGTATTAAATACTGACGCAGAGGGGCGCCTCGTCTTATGCGATACCCTCACTTATGTAGAACGTTTCGATCCTGAACTGGTCATTGACATTGCCACCTTAACAGGCGCTTGTGTCGTGGCATTAGGACAACACAACAGTGGTTTAGTCTCTACCCACGACGACATTGCAGCCGCGCTTGAACAAGCGGCACAACAAAGCGCCGACAAAGCATGGCGTTTACCGTTAAGCGAAGAATATCAAGAACAGTTAAAATCCAACTTTGCCGATTTAGCCAATATTGGCGGACGTTGGGGCGGTGCGATCACAGCAGGGGCGTTCCTCGCCAATTTCACCAAGAAATACCCATGGGCGCACCTCGACATTGCCGGAACCGCATGGCTACAAGGCGCAAACAAAGGGGCTACCGGCAGACCGGTTTCCTTGATCGTACAATTCCTGTTAAATCAAGTGAAATAAAAATACGACCCAAAACGACCGCACTTAGAATGCCTGAGGATGACTTATGACAATCGACGACATAGATTTTAATGCGCTTTATAAGCAACATCTTATCGCCTGCAATCATTATCATTTGCCGCCGGACAAATGGGATAAAAAAGCGCCCAAAATGGCTGAAAATTTGGTGGGTAAGCCAAGTTGCTATAACGCGCAGTTAATGGCGGCAATGCAAATGCAGCCGGATGAAACCCTCTTGGATATCGGCTGCGGTCCGGGGACATTTGCCGTACCTTTGGCGCAACATTGTCGTCAGGTTTACGCATTGGATTACAGCACGGGCATGTTGGCGGCACTGGCTGAGTTCAAACACGCCCTACAACTGGATAATTTACACTTACTCCATAAATCTTGGGCGGATAACTGGGATGATGTGCCGGCGGCAGATGTGGTACTTGCCTCCCGCTCTACCTTGGTCGATGATTTAGATGATATGATCGCGAAGATCTGCGCCAAAGCCAAAAAACGGGTGTATCTCACTTCGGTGACGCAACGCCATTTTTTAGATGAAGGTGTGTTTTCTGCGATTGGGCGTAATGATATTGGTTTCCCCACCTATATTTACCTGCTCAATCGGCTTTATCAAAAAGGCATTCAAGCGAATCTGAATTTCATTGAAACGGAATCCGGTCGCTTTATGGGCGAAACCTACGAAGACTTACTGGCTTCCGTAGAGTTTTCCCTTGGTGCGTTAAATGAAGAAGAAAAACAACGTCTTGCGGAGTTTTATCGTCAAAAACAACAGCACAATGAACCGATTAAACACGGACAGCCCAAATGGGCGTTAATTTGGTGGGATGTCGCTTAAATGCAGCGAAAATCCCCCGCTTTCATCACGCATTTTATTCATCATAGACGGAGTAACAGACAATGGATTTCGGTTTAACAGAAACAATGATTAAAAAAATCGGTTGGCATTTGCGCCATTTTCCCCAAGTTGAAACGGCGATTTTGTTTGGCTCGCGCGGGAAGGGAAATTTTCGTGAAGACTCGGACATTGATTTAGCCTTAAAAGGCGATGGCATTACTGACGCCATGTTGCACGACATTCAGCAAACCCTGTCGCAAACTACCCTTCCGTATAAATTTGATGTAGTCATTTATGACAAGATTACCGATCCGGCTTTACTGGAACATATTCAACAGGTGGGCAAAATTTTCTATGAAAAGAAAAATTGCGCCATTCAACATCGTCGTTACCAACTTTTCCGTTATTCCATTCCGGTGGATTCTCAACTGATTTTGCGCAATCGCTTTTTGAAAAAGCGTGAAGGCCTTTTGGTAAAAGTGTGCTGTGGGCAAAATGAAGGTTGGGGTGAAATTGCACCATTGCCGGAGTTTAGTCATGAAACCTTAGACCAAGCGCAAGCTCAAGCCATCGAATGGCTGGAAAAATGGGATCAATCCCGCAGTTGTAACGTAAAACTGGATTTAACGGCGGATTTATATCCTTCTGTGGCGTTCGGGCTCAGTTGCGCCTTGATGGAAATGAAAGGTCGCTTGGACGATGAAGGCAATTATCAAACGGCACCTTTGTGTTATGGCGATCCTGATGAGCTTTATGAACCGCTGGATCAAATGCCGGGTGAAAAAGTGGCGAAAGTGAAAGTGGGGATGTATGAAGCCAATCGCGATGGTCTCATTGCCGATATGCTGTTAGAAGCGATTCCGGATTTGCAATTACGGCTAGATGCTAATCGCAGTTGGACACCGGCTAAAGCGCAAATGTTTGCTAAATATGTAAAACCTGAGCATCGTGCGCGCATTCAATTTATTGAAGAACCTTGCAAAACCCGTGAGGAAAGTCGCCAATTTGCGGCAAAAACCGGCATTAACATTGCCTGGGATGAAAGCGTACGTGAACCTGATTTTCGCGTGGAAAAAGAACCGCACTTGGCGGCGATTGTGATTAAGCCGACTTTGGTGGGATCTATTGAACGTTGTGCCGAGCTCATTGCTCAGGCGCACGCGTTAGGTATTAAAGCGGTTATCAGTTCCAGCATTGAAAGTAGCTTTGGTTTAACCCAACTGGCTCGCATGGCAAAACAATATACGCCAAATGTCACGCCGGGCTTAGACACACTGGATTTAATGGATTATCAAGTCGTCAGAACTTGGCCGGGGTCGGAATTACCTGTCGTTGGCTTGGATTCAGAATTCATTACCGAAGTCATTTTAGATTAAAAGTGCGGTCGTTTTTTCGGTTATTTTTTATAGTGCGCTTTTTACAGATTAGACCAGCCGAAAGCGAAAAATCATTATAATGCGCGCAATAAAAAGGAATGTGATATGTCATCAAAATACAACATTTTGCTGTTAAATGGCCCGAATTTGAATATGTTGGGTGTGCGTGAACCGGGTCATTACGGGCATTTATCCTTAGCGGAAATTGAACAGCATTTGCAACAACAAGCGGCAAAACAGCAAGTGGCATTGGCGTGTTTTCAAGCTAATAGCGAAGAAAAATTGATTGAGAAAATTCACCAAAGCTTTCAAAAAGTGGATTTTATTATCATCAATCCCGCGGCCTATACCCACACCAGTGTAGCCTTGCGTGATGCGTTACTTGCCGTTGGCATTCCTTTCGTTGAAGTGCATTTATCCAATATTTATAAGCGAGAACCCTTTCGTCATCATTCCTATTTTAGTGATGTGGCGGAAAGTGTGATTTGTGGCTGCGGTGCGCAAGGGTATGATTTTGCGTTGCAGTTTGCGGTAAATTATCTTTCAAAAAAGTAAAATTTGACGAAATTTAACGAAAATCACAGAATTTTATCGCCAAAATGATGATTTTGCGGTAATCTCTCGGCCGAAAATTTATCTTAATCCACACCGCGCTTTTTTTCTAAAAAGTGCGGTTTAAATTTAATATGTTTTAGGGAAAACTATGGACATTCGTAAAATTAAAAAACTGATTGAATTAGTAGAAGAATCCGGCATTACGGAACTTGAAGTTTCAGAAGAAGAGGGCTCTGTACGCATTAGTCGTGCTACAGTTGCTGCACCGGCAAATGTTCAATATTCCATTCCGGCAGCGGCACCAACACCGGTTGCGGCTCCTGCTGCACCTGCTGCCGCGCCGGCAGCCCCTGCTACCGCACCTGAGGAAATTGCCGGTCATAAGATCCGCTCTCCGATGGTCGGCACATTCTATCGTAGCCCAAGCCCTGAAGCGAAAGCCTTTGTTGAAGTGGGTCAAACCGTAAAAGTAGGCGATGCACTTTGCATCGTTGAAGCGATGAAAATGATGAACCGTATTGAAGCGGATAAAGCAGGTGTAGTAAAAGCTATTTTGGTAAATGATGGTGAGCCTGTCGAATTTGATGAGCCGTTGATTATTATCGAATAATTAACATAGCACACCATAATTTAAACAAGAATGGATTTATTATGTTAGAAAAAGTTGTTATCGCAAATCGCGGCGAAATTGCTCTGCGAATTTTGCGCGCCTGTAAAGAATTGGGCATTAAAACCGTTGCGGTTCATTCCACTGCCGACCGTGAATTGAAACACGTTCTGCTTGCCGATGAAACCGTGTGTATCGGTCCTGCTCAATCTGCAAAAAGCTATTTAAATATTCCGGCGATCATTGCAGCAGCCGAAGTGACCGGTGCTGACGCAATTCACCCGGGGTATGGTTTTCTTTCTGAAAATGCGGATTTTGCCGAACAAGTAGAAAGTTCCGGTTTTATCTTCATCGGCCCAACCGCTGACGTGATTCGTTTGATGGGAGACAAAGTGTCCGCCATTAACGCCATGAAAAAAGCCGGTGTACCTTGCGTACCGGGTTCTGATGGCCCATTAACCTCTGACATCGCGAAAAACAAAGAAATCGCAAAACGTATTGGCTATCCGATTATTATCAAAGCCTCCGGCGGCGGCGGCGGTCGTGGTATGCGTGTCGTTCGTAGCGAAGAGGCGTTGGAAGAGTCTATTGCCATGACGAAAGCAGAAGCGAAAGCGGCTTTCAACAACGACATGGTTTACATGGAAAAATATTTGGAAAACCCACGTCACGTGGAAATTCAAGTATTAGCAGACACCCACGGCAATGCGGTTTACTTGGCAGAACGTGACTGTTCTATGCAACGTCGCCACCAAAAAGTGGTGGAAGAAGCGCCTGCACCGGGTATCACCGAAGAAGTACGTCGTGATATCGGTTCCCGCTGTGCGAAGGCTTGTGTGGAAATTGGCTATCGTGGTGCCGGTACGTTTGAATTTTTATATGAAAACGGTGAGTTCTATTTCATCGAAATGAATACTCGTATTCAAGTGGAACATCCTGTAACGGAAATGATTACCGGTGTGGACTTAGTTAAGGAGCAGTTACGCATTGCTTCAGGTTTGCCAATTTCTTTCAAACAAGAAG
>ENA-OWND01001482-OWND01001482.1-metagenome-genome-assembly--contig:-NODE-1482-length-14264-cov-4.805827_pt1 | contig 14264 bp, 10 predicted proteins | sample MGYA00245342_ERZ651119 | MGnify/ENA primary metagenome ERZ651119 (study PRJEB26857, sample SAMEA4031756) | metagenome | biome: human; feature: oral; material: saliva | place: Philippines | collected 2014...
GATCCGGCGGTACAGTTCTTTCCATTCTTCGAAGGAGAGCTTACCATTCATCTGCGTGCCAAGTTGGACGAACTCTTGCCGGTAGTTCGTGTTCGTGGTTTCGCTGATGATACTGTGCTGCTGCAGGTTTTTTTTGAGCGACAGGAGGAGCTGATTCGGATTCACCGGTTTGATGAGGTAGTCCGCTATCTTTCCCCCGATGGCTTGTGTCATGATATGCTCCTCTTCGCTTTTCGTTATCATGACGACGGGTGTGTAGGGTTTCAGCTCTTTGATCTTCTGCAAAGCATCCAGTCCGCCGATGCCGGGCATGTTCTCATCGAGGAATACGATGTCGAAGTCGTTATTTTGCACGGCTTCTATGGCATCGTTTCCACTAAGCACGGGTGTTACCTGATACCCTTTCTGTTCGAGAAATAGAATGTGCGGTTTGAGCAGGTCGATCTCATCATCGGCCCATAGTACGGTATACGGTCTCATGTTTTTTTCCATAATTATGTTCTTCTCTATTTAGTATAGGGTATAACGGAAGCGGCAGGTTTAATGTTGCAGGTGATTCATCTTAGGTTGGCAAAAGGAAGTTTCCCATCGTGTATTTTTTTAAATTGATTGATACGAGCCTGTTTAATTTTCTTGGGATCATCATTCTTTTCTGAGAATTCTTTCCAGCAAATAAACAGATTTTCGGCATCCTTTAATTGCCATATCAGGCGACCTCCATAATGACCGACAGATTTCCCTTGACCAAAATCAAGGAGTTCCTTTATTCTTGATCGCAGGAATCTATTTTTTTTATGATTCCTCTTTTCTCCATCCTTCTTTTTTCTTCTTTTTTTATATCCACCGGTTTCTCCAATATACAGAATGAATGCTCCTTTTACCCATTTGTCCATTAATTTTTCAAATGGTACATTGGGTTTTTTCTTTTTGAATTCTCCCCCTGTGCCTTCTTCTAAGAATTCCGGATCATCATTTGAATCTCGAATAACCATATATACGCCTTTTTTGGGGGGTATAATTTCCAGATTGATTCGCAAATCTTGAATAGATGAGAATTCAGTAAAGCCAAATTCTTCTAACTTTTGTCTTGTGTAAATGTCCATATTGCTGCTTTTATTCTAATCGTGAAAGTAGTCGTACAGCTCTTCGTAGTAGTCTTCGTAGTCATTGAGGGGTTCGCGCTCATCGTCTTGATCCGCTTTTTTCTCGCCTTCATCCGGTGTGGGGGAGGAGGTGTCGGAGAATCGGCCTGTGTCGCGATAGATGATCATGCGATTGTCATAGTCGTACTTCAGTATGTCCGTTACAGGGCGATCGGGATCGTAGTTGAGCCAATACTGCTCTTTCGTCGCTTTCGCTCCGCTGTCCGGTTCTTTGTCGGCACTGCACAAGCGAAAGAGGAGGACGCAGTTGAGGAGGACGACGATTGCTCCCCAGACCATTCGCTTGCGACTCGGTCTCCTTTCTCCCGGTGGCTGCCTCCGCCCTTGCTGCTTTCGCCGGTTCATTGTTTGCCTAATCTATCGATTCACTGTTTTGCGATGTGGGTTCAGGCAGGACGTATACCTTGTGCGAGCAGAGTCCGCGTGTCGCCAATTTACCTTCTTGTACCCAGCGGTTCAGTTCCCTTGTAGCACTGTGTTTGAGCAGGCCGGATAGTGTGCTGTACTCGGCTATCCGAATGTATCCTCTGTGGCGGATATGCCCTGCCGCCAAGCGATAGCGTTCTTCCTCGTCTGCTTTGGGGCAGGATTGGCCGAAGCTCGGACCGCGCTTCACACTCATGCTGCGCATCCGTCGTTTGGCTTGCGGTGTGGAACGGAAATTGATATCCACGGCTTGGACGGAACCGGATCGGATTTCCTTTTTGTCTCTTACTCCGCGCGATTTTACTTTGGCCGATAATGTGCCGATATTGCCCAGCCGGAAGCTATAGCCCGAAGACAGATACTCGAATATCAACTCCTCCATGGCTATCATCAGTCCCGTGATGTCGCCGGAGCTGAAGGACGACCTGTCCGAAATGTCCCGACAAAGGTCCTCGGTGGTGTACTGCCGTTGGATGATAGCTTGAGCAAATAACCGTCCTTCCGCCTCTTCGGGTTCATTTTGGTCGGGACGTGGCGGCATCTTGCGGAAATTATACAGGATCGACATAAGCGAAATAGGGTAGGGTTGTTTTGTTTTCGATACGGACTTGTCAGCATCTGTTTGTCATCAGTTCCCCATAGCGGTGATAATTTTCTACACTGGTATAAGGGCGAAACATAAGAGAAATAGAGCTTCAAGTACTAATGATTAAGTTGCAAATATAGAACTTTTTGTCAAAATCTCAATTGAAATTCTGGAGAATCTCATAGGAAGTTTTATAGAATCACAAGTGTGTTTCTTATAGTACTCCTTTGTTTTTCTAATAAAAAGCAGCCATGTAATACTATATTGTTACGTGTAATAAAGATTGATTCGAATTGCTTTTATGCTTAATAACAAGACGGGTAGCCGCAAGTATTCAAAGAGAATGGACAGACTACAACTTTATGAATCGAAAAAACTGCGGAGGGAAACTCCCTTGTCTCCCCTTCTACGTATATTTGCAGGGCAATCAGTACACAATCATCGACCCATGTATTTTCGCGACGTTGCCGGACTTGAAGACTTGAAAACCTATCTGAGACGAACGGCTCAGACGAGGCAGATAGCCCATGCACAGCTCTTTGCCGGAGAAGAGGGGGGAGGGGCTTTCCCTTTGGCTTTGGCCTACGCACGCTATCTCAACTGTCAGATGCCGACCGATACGGATGCTTGTGGTCATTGTCCGTCGTGTGTGAAATACGATGCGCTGGCACACCCCGATCTGTTTTTCGTCTATCCTGTCGCAAACGCGTCCTCTTCGCCTACACCGAGCGATGACTACATCCGTCAGTGGCGCGAGATGCTCGGGTCGGAATCCTACTTTACCCCTGCCGACTGGCTCGAATACATCAAAGCCGGCAACAGCCAACCCATCATCTACAGCAAGGAAGCCGAAGCCGTGGAGCAGAAACTCAGCTTCCGCATCTATGAAGCCTCGTATCGTGTGGTGATGATTTGGCAACCGGAACGGATGAACGAAGCCATGGCAAACAAACTGCTGAAGCTGATAGAGGAGCCGCCCGAGCATACGCTCTTCTTTATGATCAGCAGCGAGCCGGACAAGGTGTTGGGTACGATCAGGAGCCGTACACAGCTGATCAACGTGCGCTTGCTGCACGAGATCGAAATAGTGGAAGCCTTGTCTCGTAACAATAAGGGAAACACGGCAGACATCATCCGCATAGCGCATTTGGCAGAGGGCAACTATCGGCGAGCCATGGATCTCTATCGGGGCGAATGGGCTGATCGCGACAACTTTGTGCTTATGGGGCGAATGATGGGTAGTATCATCAAGGGGGATCCCTCCAAGATGCGTCCTGTGGCAGATGAGTTGGCCGCTCTCGGACGCGTCAGCCAAATCGGATTCCTTACTTATTGTTTGCGGCTCTTTCGCGAGTTGTATATAAGTAGAGTAGAGGTTGCAAAGCTGAACTACCTCTCTCCCGAGGAAGAATCCTTCGTCAATATGCTCAGCGGAGGCATTACGGGACAGAATATCCGACCGGTGATGGAGGAGGTGGAGCTGGCTATCCGTCATATTCGTCAGAATGGAAACGGTCGGATGATTTTTTTCGATCTCCTCCTCCGCCTTACGGCCACTCTTGCCCCTGCTCTTCGTGCCAAAGGCCTTAAATAAGCAACCCTGTCTTTCCCCCTTTATACGGCTTGTACATAGAGGGAGCGCGCCCTGATCGCATCACCATTTCACTGTATTTTTGTCGCTTTTTCACATCCGTTCAAGGCGTATATTGCTTTTTTCGGATATTATTTCTACATTGCGGGCAAAGATGATTCGCACCGCTTCCTGAGGTTTGTACAGCCTCTCGAAGCGGCGATTCTAATCCGGATTGTTAAAAACACTAATAACAACGACTTCACCATGAAAGTGTACAAGACAAATGAGGTGAAAAACATCTCCATTTTGGGTAGCTCCGGCGCCGGAAAAACCACCCTTGCAGAGGCGATGCTCTTCGAGGGTGGAGTGATAAAACGTAGAGGAAGCATAGATGCAGGCAATACGGTCTGCGACTATTTCCCCGTAGAGAAGGAGTATGGATACTCTGTATTCTCTACGGTTTTCTCTGTAGAGTGGCAGGATAAAAAGCTGAATTTCATTGACTGCCCGGGAGCGGACGACTTTATCGGCGGTACCGTCTCGGCTCTGAACGTCACGGACTGTGCCCTCGTAGTAGTGAATGCGCAGTATGGCGTGGAAGTAGGGCTTATCAATCAATTCCGCTATGTGGAGCAGTTGCACAAGCCTGCCATCTTCATCATCAACCAGTTGGATCAGGACAAGGCCGACTTCGACTCTGCTGTATCACAGCTTCGGGAGCGATATGGCTCCAAGATAGTGCCCGTACAGTATCCCGTAAATGCGGGAGCAGCGTTCAATGCCGTGGTCGATGTGCTGAAGATGAAAATGTATCGCTGGAAACCTGAAGGAGGTGTGCCCGAGGTACTGGAGATTCCGGCCGAGGAGCAAGACAAAGCGAAAGAAATGCATCAGGCTTTGGTGGAGGCTGCGGCCGAAAACGATGAGAGCCTGATGGAAAAATTCTTCGATCAGGGAAGTCTCTCTGAAGAGGAGATGCGCGATGGTATCCGTGCCGGTCTGATCTCGCAGGGTATGTACCCCGTGTTCTGTGTCAGTGCGGAGAAGGATATGTGTGTGCGCCGTACACTGGAGTTCCTCGGCAACGTGGTTCCCGGCGTGAACAAACTGCCGGCACCTGTGGCAGTGAGCGGAGAGGAAGTGAAACCCGATGCTTCGGCTCCCCTTTGCATCCATTTCTTCAAGACTACGATAGAACCGCATATTGGTGAAGTATCATATTTCAAAGTAATGAGCGGTACCCTCACCGAGGGAGTAGATCTGCTCAATGCTGACCGAGGCTCCAAGGAGCGCATCAGTCAGATATTCGTGCCGGCCGGACAGCAACGCATCAAGGTGGACCAGATGTGTGCCGGCGATATAGGAGCTACTGTGAAGCTCAAAGAGGTACGCCGTGGCAATACGCTGAACGAAAAGGGTGTGGAGCATCGTTTCGACTTGGTCAAATTCCCCGAACCCAAGTACCGTCGTGCCATCAGGGCTGCCAACGAATCCGATACGGAAAAGATGAATGCAGCTCTGAATGAGATGCGCGAAGAGGATCCGACATGGATCGTGGAGCAGAGCAAAGAGCTGCGTCAGACCATTGTCAGCGGACAAGGGGAATTCCACCTGCGTACGCTTAAATGGCGATTGGAACATAACGAAAAGATCGAGATAGAATATATAGAGCCTCGTATCCCTTATCGTGAGACCATTACAAAGGCTGCTCGTGCGGACTATCGTCACAAAAAACAGTCGGGTGGTGCCGGCCAGTTTGGTGAGGTGCACTTGATCGTGGAGCCGTACAGTGACGACAAACCACTGCCCGAATCGTTCAAATTCGGCGGCCAGGAGTTTCGTATCACTCCGCGCGACACGCAGGTGGTGGAACTGGAATGGGGCGGTAAGCTCGTCTTCGTTAATAGCGTAGTGGGCGGTGCCATCGATACGCGTTTCATGCCTGCCATACTGAAAGGCATCATGTCGCGCATGGAGCAGGGTCCGCTGACCGGTTCGTATGCTCGCGATGTGCGCGTAGTGGTTTACGATGGTAAGATGCACCCAGTGGACAGCAATGAAGTATCGTTCATGCTGGCCGGTCGGAATGCTTTCAGCACGGCTTTCAAAGAAGCCGGCCCGAAGATTCTGGAGCCTGTCTATGATGTGGAAGTATCGGTTCCTGCCGATTATTTGGGCGATGTCATGAGCGATATGCAGGGACGTCGTGCCATCATCATGGGTATGAACAGCCGCAAGGGTTATGAGCAGCTTTTGGCGAAAGTGCCTCTGAAAGAGCTTTCCAACTATTCCACTTCGCTCAGCTCTATTACAGGTGGACGTGCATCCTTCACGATAAAGTTTGCTTCCTATGAATTGGTTCCTGCCGATGTACAGGAGCGTCTGCTGAAAGAATACGAAGAGCAGACCAAAGACGAAGCATAGTCTCTGCGCTTCGATCGATTACCAATCCAAGCAAAGAGGTCGCGCCAACAGGTGGCGCGGCCTCTTTCTCATGTTGTGAGCCCGAGAAAAGCTGCTTTTCTCTGATTGGAAATTTGAGGATTGCTTTCGTCTCGTCTCTACCTTTTTCCACTCAAAAGGCCTTCGCCTTTCGTCAAGATTTTCCGACTTTAAGTGTAATCCTTGTCGCTAAGAATGGCGGCTTTTGCTTTTGCCTTTGCGAGGTTGCGTGGACGGAGGAGTATGGCGATCGTTGCGAGAGGAAGTAGTGCGATCGAACAGCTTGGCAATGAGATCCGGTCGTCCGATTCGGTGTAGCTCGCGACGGATCTTGTCGGCTTCTTCCCGTTTGTACCAGAAGAAAAACATGTGCTGGCGCATCTTTTCTTCTTTCTTGATGGCTGTATATACAGGCTGAAGCGTATAAGGATGGTAGCCGGTGTAGTACATTTCCGTCGCTAAAGTCATAGGTGTAGGAGTAAAGTCCTGTATCTGTTCCAGTTTGAAGTCGAGCTTTTTTGTCAGTATCGCCAGTTCGGCCATATCCTCTTCGGTACAGCCCGGGTGGCTGGATATGAAATAAGGGATGAGTTGCTGACGCAGCCCATGTGCTTCGTTGATACGTTGGAAACGTTTGGTGAATTCGGCGAACTGCCGGAAAGGAGGCTTGCGCATCAGATTGAGTACGCGATCCGAGCTATGTTCGGGAGCTACTTTCAGACGTCCTGATACATGCTTTACGATGAGATCCTCCGTATATTCGTCCGCAGCTTTCTTCAGTACCTTGTCTTTATAATTATGAAGGAGGAGATCCATTCTTACACCACTGCCGATAAAGCTCTTCTTGATCTTGGGATTCTTGTCGATCCTTCTCAATAAATCCAGTAGAGGACGATGATCGGCATTCAGATTGGGGCACACATTCGGATGAATGCAACTCGGCTTTTTGCAGCGTTTGCAGATCGAGAGGTCGTAGCCCTGCATTTTGTACATATTGGCCGAAGGGCCTCCGACATCACTCAGGTACCCCTTGAAATCCTCCATTTCAGTGATCTCTTTCACTTCGCGGAGTACGGATGCTTCGCTGCGTGAGGCTATAAATTTCCCTTGATGGGCCGAAATGGTACAGAAGGCACAACCACCGAAACAACCGCGATGAACATTGACCGAGTGCTTAATCATCTCATAGGCCGAAATAATCTTCCCCTTATAACGCGGATGAGGCAGGCGCGTGTAGGGTAAGTCGAATGACTGATCTATTTGTGCCGTACTCATGGGTGGAAAAGGAGGATTGACCACGATGGTAGAATCTCCGACGGCCTGAAGTATGCGGTCTGCCTCGTAGCGATTGCTCTGTATCTCTATCTCTCGGAAGTTCTGTGCCTGCTTGCGTTTGTCCGACAAACATTCTTCATGGGAGAAGAGATGCCGATCGTTTTCGCAGGGCACAGGTGTCTTTCCTTTTGGAACAAGATAGGCTATCTGCCGAATGCTCTTCAAACTGTCGAACGGTTCGCCGGCTATCAATCGCTGTGCTATCTCGTGCAAAGGAAGTTCTCCCATGCCGTAGATCAGGAGGTCGGCACCTGATTGATAGAGTATACCGGGGAGCAATTTGTCCTGCCAATAGTCGTAATGCGTCAGCCGGCGTAGAGAAGCTTCGATCCCCCCGACAATGACCGGTACATCCGGAAACAGCTCTTTCAGTATGCGGGTGTAAACGATGGTTGGGTAGTCGGGACGCATATCCGAACGTCTGTCCGGTGTGTAAGCGTCTTCGCTGCGGAGACGGCGATTGGCGGTGTATTTATTCACCATCGAATCCATCGCTCCTGCCGAAACTCCGAAAAACAAGCGAGGACGTCCCAATTTGCGGAAGTCCCGAAGATCATCGCGCCAGTTCGGTTGGGGAACGATAGCCACACGAAGCCCTTCGGCTTCTAAAATTCTTCCTACGACGGCAGCTCCGAAGGACGGGTGATCCACATAAGCATCTCCGCTAAAGAGAATGACATCCGCTTCGTCCCATCCTTTGGCCTCCATTTCTTTTTTGGAGGTAGGTAACCAATCTGTCAGGGGATGATGCTTTGCCATCGGAAGCAGTCGGTGATAGCAGCCTTATCGAGCTGAGGCTTTTCCCGGAAAAGACCGAATAGTGCAGATCCGGAACCGGACATTGCAGCGTACAAAGCCCCCGACCGATAGAGCATTTCTTTTAGTTCGGCAAGTCGAGGATGTTCAGGGAAAAGGCTTTCTTCGAAATCATTCACCAATTTCCCTCTCCATTCATCTACGGGCATGTAAACAATCTCATCCGGCATTGTCTCTCGTTTGCCCACATGCTTGAGACCTTTGTATGCAGCTGCTGTGTTGATATGGATGGGTGGTTTTACTATAGCGATATGGAGACCGGACAGAGAAAAATCGGGTAGCGGAGTAAAGACTTGGCCAAGGTCGGTGGCCAATACCGGCCGATTTCCTACGAAAAAAGGACAATCGGCACCGATCGTCAGTGCTATTGCCGCCAATTCTTCGTCTTCGATCGGTAGAGAGAAATAGTCCCTCACCAACTTCAGCATGAAAGACGCATTCGAAGAACCTCCTCCCAAGCCTGCTCCTGACGGAATGTGCTTGATAAGCTCGATAGTCAGTGGGGGAAAATCAAATTTTCGGCGAAGAGCCATGATCGCTTTCATGACCAAATTGTCCTCCGTTGCAGTATCAATGGGAACGCCATGGACGGAAAGACGGTCGCAAGTATCCTCTCGTACTTCGATCTCCAAAGCATCGGTCAGCGGGATCGGATAGAAGACTGTCTCGATGTTGTGGTAGCCGTCCGCTCGCTTGGCTACAACCTGCAAGCCGAGGTTGATTTTTGCATTGGGAAAAACGATCATGGCTCAACTATTTGAGATCGATTATTCGTCATGCAAAGGCATAGCGCAGGATGAAAAGAACAGCCAGAATGTAAAGAGGCAGGGATATACTGCGGTATTGTCCGGACAAGAGTTTGACAAAGACGAATGCCAACATCCCCAAGGCCATTCCCTCTGCGATAGAGTAGGTGAGTACCATTGTCAGCAGTGTGATGAAGACGGGAAAAGTCTCGGACAGGTCGGACAAATCGATCATCGAAATGGATCCGAGCATAAATACCCCTACCATCACAAGAGCACCTGTCGTAGCTGCACCCGGGACAAGGAGAAACAGGGGCGACAGAAAAAGAGCCAACAGGAAAAAGCTGCCCGTAACCAATGCCGTTAAACCCGTTCGTCCTCCTTCGGCAATGCCCGATCCGCTCTCCACATAAGTAGTTACCGTGGAGGTGCCCAGTATGGCACCGAGGCTTGTACCGATGGCATCGGCCATCATGGCCTGCTTGATATTCTTGACATTCCCTTTTTCGTCCATCATTTCAGTCTTGGCAGCTGCTCCGATCAGTGTGCCGATCGTATTGAAAATATCCATGAAGACGAGAGCGAATATCGTCATAGCCATATCGAACGAAAGGAGAGGGGCGAAATCCATTTGCAGGAAAGTGGGACTTAGGCTCTGCGGAGAGGAGATAGGGGCAAATCCTTCGGGAATGGCTGTCACTCCCAGCGGAATGCCGACGATCGTACAAATGGCGATACTGTAGAACAAAGCCCCTCGCACCTTGCGCACGACCAGTGCCGCGCTGAGGATGATACCGAGGATGGCCAGCAAGAATATCGGAGTGAAAGGCCCGAGAGCGACCAATGTAGCCGGATGGGATACGATAATACCGGCGTTCTTCAGTCCGATGAAAGCGATAAACATGCCGATACCGGCCGAGATAGCATAGCGCAGATTGTAAGGAATGCAATCGACGATCTTCTCACGGATATTGAATGCCGTTAGCAGGATGAAGACGATCCCCTCCACAAAGACGGCAGCCAGTGCAGTCTGCCAAGAGTAGCCCATGCCTTGAACCAGAGTAAAGGCGAAGAAAGCGTTGATCCCCATGCTCGGAGCTTGAGCGAAGGGCAGCTTGGCCAAAAATGCAATCAGCAGCGTAGCCACGGCCGAAGAAAGTGCCGTGGCCGTGAATACGGCTCCTTTGTCCATCCCTGCTGCAGCAAGAATATCGGGGTTGACCGCCAAGATGTAACTCATGGTCAGGAAAGTGGTCACCCCTGCAATAAACTCCGTTCGGACGGAGTGCTTCTCGGGATTGAATCCGAGAATGGATTGCCAAGTTTTCATTTTTTACTGAAGAGTTTCGTTCAGTTGAAAGTCCATTTGATCGCAAGAGTAGGGATGCAGGAGAATTTGTCCATGCGAGCGAAGTTCCTGCTGATTTCCATCTCTGTCCCTATGCTGAGATTGAAATCCTTATCGATGCCTTTGATGCGATTGAGGTTGATCCAGAACTGCGGTTCGGACAGGAATACGAACTTATCCCCTTCTTTGAGCACAGGGCCCCCGATTGGGTTCTCTTGGGGGAAACCCCAAAGATCGAGGAAGCCGTTGAAGGTAAGCAGACCGTCCAGAAAGTGCATGTACCAAGTGCCGGTGATCTGATAGGTGTGGAAGTCGTGCGCACCCAGATGCTTGTACATGGGCGTGATCGTAAATCCACGTGTAAAGGAGGGGTTGTTGTAGGTGTAGGTGGCACCGATCAGAGCATCGTGTCCGAAAGTAAAGCTTGAGGAGAGGCCTCCGTTATACTCCAAATGAATGGAAACGGGAGCTTGCCAAAACTTCAGTTCGCGCGAAATCTCCCAATAGGCCGACTGGATACCCTTGCCCGTGTAATCCATGTCGATGAAGAAGAAGGTGCTTCCCCATTTGTCGGGTGTGAAGTTTTCCACTGTGGTAGTCAGTTTGGGACGTCCATCCAGTTCGTCGTAGATGGAATGACCGAAATCGTAGTGCAACTGCACGTTTTGTGCGTTGGCACACAGGCCGAGGAGCAAGGCCGCTCCGGAAAGAATAGCTTTTTTCATTATTGTCGATTATGAATAAGATGATTTGCAAAAGTAGGCAATATGCGTTCCAATTCGCGCAACCAGAGGATCAGACTCGTCGCGAGGATGATGAGAATCCAGTCCATCGGGGCAAGGGGTACTACGCGGAACATGCCTCCGCCAAAAGTCGTGATGATGATTTGTCCTATAAGAATCAGCAGGGCGATGAGGACGAAGTTGCGACATTTCCACAGCCGGTGCAGGGCACTCCGCCCTGTCATAAATGCTTTGGCGTTGAACATATTCCAGAATTGGAGGAAAACGAATATGGAGAAGAATGCACTCAGCTCAAAGTCGGAAAGGGCATTCTCTACAGGCCGGAAGTCGAAAAGGGCAGTAGCCCATGCACCGAGGTGGAAGTCCATCATGCTGTTGAGTTCGGCATGTTTGAAGTATTGGATCAGGCTGAAGAGCAGCAAAACGAATCCTCCGCCAAGCCCGAAAATTCGTCGTGCCATCAGCGGGTTGATGATGGCATCGTCCTGCCGGCGGGGTTGCTCCTTCATCACACCCTTGTCGGGAGGGAGCGAAGCCAAGGACAAGGCGGCGAAAGTGTCCATGATGAGATTGACCCACAGCATTTGCGTCACGGTAAGGGGCGACTCCGTACCCACAAATGCGCCGATCAGAACGATGATACAGGCCACGACGTTGATGGTCATCTGAAAGAGGATAAAACGGCGGATATTCCGATAAAGCGATCGTCCCCACATAACGGCTTTGGCAATGCTGCTGAAAGAATTGTCCAGAATGGTGATGTCGCTCGCCTCTTTGGCTACGGCAGTGCCATCGCCCATCGAGAGGCCCACCTGTGCGCGGTTGAGTGCAGGAGCGTCGTTCGTGCCGTCGCCCGTCACGGCCACCACTTCGTGAGCTTCCTGCAGCAGGCGTACAAGCCTTTCCTTGTCCATCGGACGAGCGCGGGACATGATACGCAGTTCGCCTATCCGAGGGCGCAGTTCCTCGTCGGTTAGGGCTGCGAAATCCGAACCGGTGATCATATTCCGCTCCGTACAGCTTTCGTCCCACAGCCCTATTTGGCGACCGATCTCCCGGGCGGTACCCGGTGTATCGCCCGTTACGATTTTCACCTGAATGCCGGCCTTCATACAGTCGCTGATCGCTTCGGGAACGTCGGAGCGAATGGGATCGGCTATGCCGACTATACCCATGAAGCGGAGGTCATGCACGTGGAGACGCCCATTGGCAAATACCTGCTCCTTGTCGGAGGACAGCTCCTTGTATGCAAATCCGATGGTACGCATTGCCTTGCCCTGATATTCGGCGAGCTTTCGGGTATAGGAGTCGAATTTTTCTTCATCGGGCAAGGAGCAGAAGCCGAGCACGATCTCCGGTGCGCCTTTGACCCAGAGTACAGGCTTGCCGAGGGAAGCCGATCGGACTACCGTGGCCATGTATTTGCGCTCGGTGGAGAAGGTCAGTTGCAGGAGTAGGGGGCAGGCTTCGCGCACGGTCAGATAGTTTATTCCCCTCTCTCTGAGCCATAGGAGCAAGGCTCCTTCGGTGGGGTTGCCGAGGGGACGTATCGACTTTTCGTCCGAGCAGTCCAGATAGGCTGTGGAGTTGGCGGCCATGGCTTCCGCCAGAAGCGAAGAATCTGCCTCATGCTCTGGCTCGAAGTATGTGTCTGCCACGGCCATGCGATTCTGTGTCAAGGTTCCCGTCTTGTCCGTGCAGATGACGGTAGCTGCCCCCATGGTCTCGCAGGCATGCATCTTTCGTACTAGATTGTTGGTCTTCATCATGCTGCGCATGCTGTAGGCCAGACTCAGCGTCACGCTCATGGGCAATCCCTCGGGGACGGCTACGACGATGACCGTGACGGCTATCATGATCTTATTGAGGAAAAAGGAGAGGGCATACGCCCAGTCGAAGGGGAAGAATCCGCCGTTGGCGGCGTACATGATGATGCTACCGATGAGTACCAAGGCTGCAATGCTATAGCTGACGTCCGTGATCAGGCCGGCCAGATGGTCGAGCTGTCTGTTCAGGGGCGTCTGTACGCTGTTGTCTGGTCGGGCACCCTCGAATACCCGTCCGTATTCCGTGGCGTCGCCCACTTTTTCCACCCTGAAAGTGCAGTGGCCGTCCAGAATGGTGGTGCCTCGGCAGATGTAATCGGAGGGGTAGGTGGCTTCCGCGTCGAAGTCCTGCCGGTCGGTGGTTTTGTTTACAACGGGTTCGCCCGTCAGGCTGGATTCGTCGATCTGTAGCGAGATGGCTTCGATGAGTTGGCCGTCGGCCGGAATTTGCTCTCCCGTTTCCAGAACGACCAGGTCGCCTACGACGATTTCTTTTTTGAGCACCCTGCAGATCATGCCGTTGCGATATACCTTATATAATATGTCTTCATTGACCTGATTCAGGATCTCGAACTCCTTCTCGGATTTCATCTCGAAGAAAAAGGCTACTCCCGTGGCCAATACGACAGCGAGCAGCACCCCTGTCGGCTCCAGAAAGACGGAGACGCCCTCTCCGCCCGTGAAGTAGTGATAGCAAGCCACGGCAAACGAAAGCACCATGGCCACGAGCAGGATGATGATGATGGGATCTTTGAACTTCTCGAAAAACTTGCTCCAGAGCGATTCGCGCTCGCGGGGAGTCAGTTCGTTCGAGCCGTGGGTAGCTCGGCTATGTAAGACTTCGGCATCGGACAGTCCTCGATGCGAGGAGGAAGGGGGAGACTTGTGGGTTTCCCCGGTGGGCATATTCATCAGGTGTTGTGTAAAAAGTTTTTCTTGACTCGTATGATGCGAAATGCAGAGTGCGATAATCGGAGACAAATGTACTTTTTCTTTAGCACGATTGCTTGCGTTTTCGGACGACGGCCGAGCGGGAAAAGGGCTGTTCGGTGGAAAATCTGCATCTCGTCGCCGAAAAGGGTCTCTCCAACTTGGAGGAAGCAATTGCAGTGTCGATTTGCAGATTGTCCGGTGGAAATTCTGCATTTCATGGCCGAGATTCAGATCCCCCACCGAACAATGGCATTCCCGCGGCCGAAACCGTGGCTTGTATCTCTCCTTTTTGAGACCTTTGCAAAATAAGGAGGTGGAGGGAAGAGG
>ENA-OWND01001491-OWND01001491.1-metagenome-genome-assembly--contig:-NODE-1491-length-14202-cov-14.446950_pt1 | contig 14202 bp, 9 predicted proteins | sample MGYA00245342_ERZ651119 | MGnify/ENA primary metagenome ERZ651119 (study PRJEB26857, sample SAMEA4031756) | metagenome | biome: human; feature: oral; material: saliva | place: Philippines | collected 2014...
GGCAGACGGGAGACGTCAGTCATTGGGTGCCTCCTTCTTGTCTGTCGTGCCGACATTTTCGGCACACGATGTCCGCAAGGATAGACACTTGTGCGGTAGTTATTCAAGGCTCTTGTCAGAAGTATGAGCCAGTTCTCATGGAGCGGCGTCCTGGGCAGTGGAAATACGGAAAAACTGAGATGGACGCACTGAATGAACAATGAACAACTTTTTGAATAACTTTGAGAGGTGTAACGCACCCGTTCCTGTGGCGTCTCCGGGCCTGACAGACAAGAATCTGTAAGCGTACGCAGGCGCACAGAGGGGAGGAGCCATGCCGCGAGCGATCCTTACGCACGTTGCGCACGCCGACCGTTCCCGCACCGTGTCCTCCGTCGCCGACGAACTTGGCGTCTCCGCCTCCACGCTTCGAACCTGGGAACGGCGCTACGGCCTCGGCCCTGCCAGGCGCGAGGCCGGCTCACGCCGCCGCTACCAGCCAGAAGACGTCGAGCGCCTACGGGCCATGGTCAACCACCTGCACGCGGGCCTCCCCGCCGCCGAGGCCGCCAAGCGCGCCCTCTCCGACGTCACCGCTCATCCCAACGCCGGACACGTCACCGCGTCCCAGCTACGTTCCATCGTTCTCTCCGACGATATCTCCCGCCTCGAGGACGCTCTCGAAGCGACCGTCGCCAGCCACGGCCTCGTCCACACGTGGTCGCGCTTCGTCGAGCCCACCCTCAAAACCCTGCGCACCACCCCGGGTGGGGACCCCGTCGGTGCCCCACCCGCGCTCATGCTGCTCAACGCCTTCCAGCGCGTGTGCCGCTCCGTCCATCTCTCACGCCCCGCCCGCTCCTTCGTCGGCGGTGACCGCGTCGCCCTGATCACCGACGCACTCCACGAGACGCCCGCCCAGGTCATCGGCGTCGCCCTGGCCTGGTACGGCTGCGACGTGCGCGTCCTGTCCAGCGAACACTACGGGGGCGTGTGCGCCGACGACCGCTTCCGCGAATACGTGCGCGGCGGCGTGCCTGCCATCGCCATCGTGCTGGGGTGCGGCCCCGCCTGCGCCAACACCATCGAAGGACTCATCTCCCGCTACGGTGGACCCACCATCATCGTCGGCACCGACGCGCCCGACATCCTGGCCCCCCACGTGCAGCGCGTGCGCACGATCAACGCCTGCGTCGAAGAAGCCCTCGCGCTCCTGGCACCCCAGGCGGACCTCCAACTGGTCGGTCGGTCCTAGCCCCTTGACGAGGCCGACGGGCCTCATGTTTGACTGACCGCCCACGCGGGGTGCGCGTTCGCGCCAAGAGCCCTGGTCAGGTGGTACCGTGAGGGTACGGACAGGCAGGAGAACAGTCATGAACGCCCCCTGGAACAATGAGGATCTACGCCGCGCCTTCGACGCCGACTTCGACGCGCTCGTTGCCTTCGCGTCCCGGTCGAAAGCCCGAGTTGGCTACGCCTTCCTGCGCGCCGACGGTCAGGTCGACCTTGGACGTCCCCTCGACGCACGCATCAGCGCGCGCATGACCCACGTGTTCGCACTCGCGCAAATGCGCGGAATCGAAGGCGCGTCCCACCTTGTGTCCCACGGCCTCGCCGCCCTGACCGGTCCCCTGCGCGCCGCCAACGGCAGCTGGTACTCCGAGGTAGTCTCCACCTCCGAAACCAGCGCGATCCCCGTGCCCCGCTCCGTCCTGTCCCAGCGCGCCCAGTCCGCGATGATCGGCGCTGCCGCAGCCGCCCTCATGGCCGGGCACTCCGAGGCAGCCGACCTTCTCGCGGACCTCGAGAAGGACCAAGACCAGCGCTGGTGGGACCCCTCCTACGGTGCCGTGCGCGAAGAAATCGACGCGGCCACCGAGGTGTGCTCGCCCCTGCGACGCCTCTCCACCAACCTCGACACCGCCCAGTCCTACCTGGCCGCCTGGGAAGCCACCTCGAACCGCGTGTGGTTCGACCGCGCCCGCTCCATCCTGCGCCTCGTCGGGGAAATCGCCGCCCGCTCCGGCTTCGCCCTGCCCGACCTCTTCGACGAGGAATGGCGACCCCTGCCCCCGACCTGCGACCAGCCCCCGCTCGAACTCATCCGACCCGGCGATACCCTGCCCGGCCTCGGCTTCAAGGCCGCGCGCCTCATCGGGCAAGTCTGCGCCATCCTCATCCACATGGGTGAAACCCCCGGGCCGTGGATGCTCGACACCGCCATCTCCCTGTATGAACGCGCCCACGCCGACGGATGGACCGAGGACGGTGTCGGCGGCATCGTCTACACCCTCGACTCCACCGGCATCGTCGTCGCGCCCGAACGTATGCACTGGGTCGTGTGCGAGGCCGCCAGCGCCGCCCGCGTCCTCGCTGAACTGGTCGTCCCTGACCTCGCCGAAGACCTCGCCGTCGACTACGCGCGCGCCGTTGCCTGGGCCGACTCCCATGCACGCGCCGGAATGGGCCGCTGGATCCACGAGATCGCGCCCGACGGGTCCGTCTCCATGCGCGTGTGGGAAGGGCGTCCCGACGCCCTGACCGCCGCCCGCATGCTCGCGCGGGGTGCCGCTCCCATCTACTTGACAGTCACCGGGGCAACCGCGATGGCCGGGGCCTCCACGCGCGCCCAGCGGGCCGCCTGAGAGCCGGGCGCGGTGACGCCCCGCGGCTACCCCCATGACGGCGGGTAGCCGCGCCCGTGACGCGTCTCTCGCGCGAGGCCACTGTGCCCAGGAAGGCCGCCCAGGCCTCGTACCCGAGCCTCGCCCGGGGAAAGGGTAATGACGCGAATGCGCCTGCGACCACCTACAATTGGCCTATGGGAGAACTTTCAACACACGATCCTTTCAGCCTCACCGGCCTCACCTACGACGACGTCCTGCTCCTGCCCGAGCTCACGGACGTCGTTCCTTCATCCGTTGACACATCCAGCCGCTTGACAAAGAACATTTCCCTGCGCGTGCCGCTCCTGTCCGCCGCCATGGACACCGTCACCGAAGCACGCATGGCCATCGCCATGGCCCGCCAGGGCGGCATCGGCATCCTCCACCGCAACCTCTCCATCGAGGAACAGGCCGCGCAAGTCCGCCAGGTTAAGCGCAGCGAATCCGGCATGGTTGAGGACCCCGTCACCGTCGGCCCCGACGCCACCATCGACGAACTCGACAGCCTGTGCGGCCACTACCGTGTCTCCGGTCTGCCCGTCGTGAACGAAGACGGCACCCTCGTCGGCATCATCACCAACCGCGACCTGCGCTTCGTCCCCCAGGACGAATGGGCCACCCTGCGCGTGCGCGACTGCATGACTCCCCGTGACCGCCTCGTCGTCGGTCAGGTCGGCATCTCCCGCGAGCACGCCAAGCACCTGCTGGCCGAACACCGCGTCGAAAAGCTGCCCATCGTCGACGAGAATGACCACCTGACCGGCCTCATTACCGTCAAGGACTTCGTCAAGACCGAGCAGTACCCCAACGCCACGAAGGACTCGCGCGGCCGCCTCATCGTCGGCGCGGCCGTCGGCTACTGGGGTGACACGTGGGAGCGCGCCACCGCCCTAGCCGAAGCCGGCGTGGACGTCCTCGTCGTCGACACCGCGAACGGCGGTGCCCAGCTGGCCCTCGACATGATTCGCCGCATCAAGGCCGACCCGACCTTTGAGGGTATTGACATCATCGGCGGCAACGTCGCCACGACCGAGGGCGCGCAAGCCCTCATCGACGCGGGCGTCGACGCCGTCAAGGTCGGCGTGGGCCCCGGCTCGATCTGCACGACCCGCGTCGTCGCCGGCGTCGGCGTCCCCCAGATCACCGCCATCCACCTCGCCGCCAAGGCCTGCGGACCCGCCGGAGTCCCGCTCATCGCGGACGGCGGCCTGCAGTACTCGGGCGACATCGGCAAGGCCCTCGTCGCCGGCGCCGACACCGTCATGCTCGGCTCCCTGCTGGCCGGCTGCGAGGAGTCCCCCGGCGAGGTCGTGTTCACCAACGGCAAGCAGTTCAAGCGCTACCGCGGCATGGGCTCGCTCGGCGCGATGAGCTCGCGCGGTCGCAAGTCCTACTCCAAGGACCGCTACTTCCAGGCCGACGTCACCTCCGACGACAAGATCGTCCCCGAGGGCATCGAGGGCCAGGTTCCCTACACCGGTTCCCTCGCCTCGGTGATCTATCAGCTCGTCGGCGGCCTGCACCAGACCATGTTCTACCTGGGAGCCTCCACGATCGCCCAGGTCAAGGCCAACGGTCGCTTCGTGCGCATCACCAGCGCGGGCCTGCGCGAGTCGCACCCGCACGACGTCCAGATGACGACGGAAGCGCCGAACTACCACTCCTCGTCGGCGAAGTAATCGCAGGTCGAGCGCTCGAGACGGGCGGGAGCAGTCGGTGGGCTGCTCCCGCCCGCTTCTTGTCTTCAAGGGTGACCGGGGGAGATGCGCTGTCTGAGTTGGTAGCGGGCATGTTGTGTTGTGGAAACATTCAAGGGTTGATGTGGCGACTGTGTGGATGGGGAGCTGTGTAAAGAGGACGGGGAGCTGGTTCTTTCGTCAAGTCGTGGCAGTGTGGCCCGTCTTGTCATCCGGACTCTTCAGTGAGCTGTCTTGATGGGGGTGGAGGAGGAAACTAAAGTAAAACCGACCGTCGGTTTGGAATGGAGATTGTATGAATCAGGCCGAGAAATCCGAGCGTGCCCGGGAAGCGATCTGTGTAGCTGCCCGTCAGCTCTTCGCAGAGAAGGGCTACGACACGACCACCATGCAAGATATCGTCAGGACGAGTGGCATGTCGAAGGGGGCGATTTATCATCATTTCTCGTCAAAGCAGGAGGTGCTCCGTTCCGTTATAGAGGGAGAGTGGCGCTATCTCAACGTATTTGTCGAAGACCTTGCTGCGCAATCTGATGCGTCGGTGACCGATAGAATGACGGTCCTCGCGACGCACATGGTCGCGTCTAGTCCGCAAAGTGGTCTCGGGCGCGCGAACTGGGTGAGTGAGGTTCCTGAAGCCTTACTGGAATCATTGCGTCACTCGCTGACAAAGCTTGCGCCCCACCTGGAACATATGCTGCGCCAGGGAATGGAGTCTGGTGAAATCGGCTGTATCTTCCCCCATGAAGTCGCTGAAGTGTTGGTCCTCCTTGTCGATGTGTGGGTCGATCCGCTGATCGTTGCGGATACGTATGAGCGAATGTGTCAAAAGGTGGACTTCATCGCTGCGTTCCTCGAGCGTTTTGATGCGCAGGTACTCAGTGAGGACGCTATCGCAGTTATCAAAAACGGGGTAGGTCGTTTCTATGAGTGAACGCAAATCCTACTCCATTCTCATGGTAAATTTGCCATTTTCTGGACACACGAACCCGACGCTCGGCTTAGCTCGGATGCTCACTGATATGGGGCATCGTGTCACTTATGTTCATTCGCCTACGTGGCGAGAAGCGGTGAAAAATACGGGCGTACGTTTCGTCCCTTACGATGACTATCCCCTCTTCCCGAGTCCATTCCAGGATCGCATGCGCTGCTGGCGTGCGGCTTATCGGACAGTGCTGCGTATTGGCGCAGAATACGACTGTCTGATCTACGAAATGCTCTTTGTATCAGGCAAGGCGCTCGCTGACCGTTTGGGGATAGTCCCCATTAGGCTATTTTCAACCTTCGCACTTAATGAGCATGTGCTGGAAGACTTCGGGCGCAACGGCGGGTTGTACCTAACCTCAATCTTTCGTTTTCCGCGCCTGAGATCGCTCATCTCTGCACCTATGAGTAGGAGATATGGCTGGCGATTCCGAGAGCTTGAGGCTGAGATTGTGCGTAATAGCCCTGCTCTCAACATTACCTACACGCCTCGGAGCTTCCAGGTGTACGCCAATGAATTTCCTCAATCACGGTATGCATTCGTAGGTGCATCTATCGATGGACGTCGCCACGAGCCATTTGAGCCTCCTGAGGGCAGTGGGTCTCTCGTCTACATATCTCTCGGAACAGAACTCAACAAATCCGAACGGTTCTTCCGTCGGTGCCTGGAAGCTTTCGGCAACACTGGTATGCGTGTTGTCATGGCAATCGGTGACTCGGTGCGCCCCGAGAGCCTAGGGCCCGTTCCTCCTACGATGATGGTTCGCCGCAGGGTTCCGCAGCTCGAGGTACTCTCGCGAGCATCTCTCTTTATTACCCACGGCGGTATGAACAGTGTCAATGAGGCACTCTTCTACGGTGTACCGATGCTGGTTGTTCCTGTTGGTAATGACCAGCCGACTGTGGCGCGACGGGTGGAGGAACTGGGCTTGGGTGAAGCGCTCGACATCCGCGAAGCAACTCCCGATGTCCTTCGTGAGGCGGCAATGCGCGTGCTATCGGATCGTGAGTGCCATGCGCGCCTGTCCGAGTTTCGCCAAGAGACGCGGAACGCAGGGGGCAACGCACAAGCGGTGAAGCTCATCATTAAACAGCTCGATCGAGCGTGAACTGCGGGCGGGAGCAGTCGGTGGACTGCTCCCGCCCGCGCTATCCTAGTGGTGCGAAGACCCCACGACAGCGCAAAGGAGCTCCACATGCTCATCCTCATCGACCACGCCAACGTCGATTCCATCAAGAAGACCCTGGAATACCTGCCCATCGACGGCGTGACGACCAACCCGACGATTCTGTACCGCGAAGGCAAGGAACCCCTCGAGGTCCTCCACGCCATCAAGTCCGTCCTGCCCGACGGCGCTCAACTGCACGTCCAGATCGTCTCCCAGCGCGCCGACGACATGGTCGCCGAAGCCCGCGCCCTGCGCGGCGAAATCGGCGGCAACCTCTTCATTAAGCTCCCCGTCACCCGCGAAGGCTTCGCCGCGATCCCGCGCATCGTACGCGAAGGCATGCAGGTCACGGCCACCGGTATCCACTCCTCCATGCAGGGCTTCATGGCCGCCAAGGCGGGTGCCCGCTACGTCGCCCCCTACGTCAACCGCATGGACAACTACGGCATCGACGGCGTGCGCGTCGCCTCCGAAATCCACCGCACCCTGCGCACCTACGACCTGAAGGCCGACGTGCTGGCCGCCTCCTTCAAGAACTCCGAGCAGGTCCTCGAGCTGGTCCGCCAGGGCGTCGGCGCCATCACCGCCGCCCCCGACGTGCTGGCCGCCCTCATCAAGAACCCCGCGACAGACGCCGCAATCGCGGACCAGAACCGCGACTTCGGCATCCTCGTGGGCGAGCGCCGCACGTGGCTGGACCTCATCAACGACAAGTGAGCTGTGTGTAGAGGCCCGGAGGCGGAGTTCCGCCTCCGGGCCTTGCTGCGCCCTCTGCCTGGGCTGATCTGGATAGGTTATGCGCACGCGGATAGGTTATGCGCATCTGGATAGGCTATTAAGCTATCCGGATGTTCGTTACCTATCCGGATGTGCCTTGGTGGCCGGGGGCTGCAGCCCGGCCGGCGCCCTCTACACTGGTGGTGCGTGGTGGGTGCTGAGCGGCTTCGTCCGCCTGCTCGCCGTTCACGCCGCGAGCTTTGCTCGGCGCGTCGGCTCGAAGCCCGCCCGGCCCTGTGGCCTCTGGTGTGCCCTCTGCCTGGGCTGATCTGGATAGGTTGTGCGCACGCGGATAGGTTATGCGCATCTGGATAGGTTATTAAGCTATCCGGATGCTGCTTACCTATCCGGATGTATGTTGGTGGCCGGGAGCCCCAGTCCTTTACGCGGGCGGGACCGCGGCCGCTGGTATGCGCGCCCATGAACAGCTAAACCCCAGTCCTTTACGCGGACGGAACCGCGACTGCTTGTACGTCGCAGCAGAGCCGCCCGCGACACGGTCCCTTACTCGGGTGTGTGCCGCGTTGAGGCTTGTTGCTCAGTGGTACACCACTTAGGTGGGTATTACGCCAGTTCGGAGGTGGCGTCATGCTCCCTCACTGGTGTCATGCCCTGGCCTCGTCTTGTGTGGGCAGCGGGGATGGTTCCCCGACAATGTCGCACGTAATTCCCCCGTGGCTGCCCCAAACCTTGACTTTGCATCGTTGGAATTGCAACGTTTTGAGCAGTGCTCGAAAAATGACCGAGGGGAATTACGTGCGACTTTTATTCGGCGAGGTCCGGTGATCCCGCCGTGGCCGCGTTTTGCTCCCGCCGTGGCCGCACCCTGGTCCCGCTGCAGCCCTGTCGGCGCCCTCCTCGCTGGTGGCGTGTGGTGTGCGCTCGGCCAGGCCGCCTGGTCCCCAGCGTTTGAGCCTTCTAATCGCCGAGCTCGCAACCAATTTCGCATGCAATTCCCCTGTGACTATTTCAAACCTTGAATTCACAGCGTTGGAATTGCAACGTTTTCGGGCTTTGTTGAATCTTCGCCCAATCGAATTGCATGCGACTTTTGGGGGAGAGAGACAGGCCTCGCTACCCGCGGCGCCCTCCACGCAGCTCGTATAAGCGCCCTTCGCGTGGCTCAGGCCCCGTGCAAGGAGGGCCCTCAGGCACAACGAAAACGGGGGCCAGCCCTGCCGACCCCCGCTCGAAGCGCCCTTATTGCTGATCGTCGCCGCGGCCTCGCGGCGTGATCTGCGGCCACTCGCGGTCGATGGTCGCGTCCTTGCCCTGCTTGCGCAGGTACTTCTCGAAGTCCTCGGCCCAATCCTGGTGAGCCTGGAGCTGATAATCCATGAGCTCCAAGGCGCTCATCGACGCCAGCTGCGGGTACTTATCCACCATGCCGGCGAGCACGTCAAGCGTCATGGCCACGTCGACCTCGGCCGTGTGAGCGTCCGGGGAGGCGACCGCGCCGTAGACGGGCGCCATCTCCGTCAGCGTCTTCTTGCCCTTGCGGAAGCGGTCGAGCTTCCGATCCAGGACGAGCGGGTCGACGACCAGCATTGGTGCGCCCTCCAGGCGCTCCTCGAAGGACCCCAGGTGGTGGCGACGCAGCTCCTGGTTGACCAGCGTGATGTCGTAGGTCGCGTTGAAAGCAACGACCGGGTAGCCGCGCAGCCAGTGCTCGACGATGGAACCGGCCAGCTCGTGCAGGACCTCCTCAATCGGGCGGCCGTCGCGGCGCGCCTGCTCGGTCGTGATCCCGTGGACGGCCGTGGCTTGCTCGGGGATCTCGACGCCCGGGTCGGTCAGCCAGGTCGCCACCTGATCGGGGGCGCTGACGCCGGACCGGTAGGAGGCGCCGTCGATGCGCAGCACCAGCGCGGCGGTGACGAGGCGGTCCTTGAGCGCGCGCACGCCCGTCGTCTCGGTGTCAAAACCCATCCACGGGTCGTCGATCCAGCTCATGATTGCTCCTAGTCTCGCCTATGACTCCAGTGTGGCAGAGGGCGGGCACATCTGCGTCCCCGAGGCAGTAGAATCGGTTCATGAGCCACGAAGTCGAAATCGGACGCGGCAAGCGCGGTCGGCGCGCCTACACACTGGACGACATAGCGCTCGTGCCCGCCCGGCGCACGCGCGACCCCGAGGACGTTAACGTCGGCTGGCAGATCGACGCCTACCACGTCGACATTCCCCTGATGGCCGCTCCCATGGACTCGGTGATGAGCCCGGAAACCGCGATCGCTTTTGGTCGCCTCGGTGGCATCGGCGTCCTGGATCTGGACGGACTGTGGACCCGCTACGAGGATCCCGCCCCGATTCTTGATCAGATCGCTCACCTGGGCGAGGAGGAGTCGATCGCGACCCTCCAGCGCGTCTATTCGGAGCCGATCAAGCCCTCGCTGATTACGGAGCGGCTCAAGCAGCTGCGCGAGGCCGGCGTGGTCGTCGCCGGCAAGCTCTCGCCCCAGCGCGTCCAGCAGCATTGGCGCGCGGTCGTGGACGCGGGCGTCGACCTGTTCATAATTCGCGGCTCCACAGTGTCCGCTGAGCACGTGTCGTCGCGGCGCGAGCCCCTCAACCTCAAGCGCTTCATCTACGAGCTGGACGTCCCCGTCATCGTCGGTGGCGTGTGCACGGACACGGCGGCCCTGCACCTGATGCGCACGGGCGCGGCCGGCGTCCTCGTCGGTTTTGGCGGGGGAGCGGCGCACTCGACGCGCCAGTCGCTGGGCGTACACGCGCCGATGGCGACGGCGATCGCGGACGTGGCGGCGGCCCGGCGCGACTACATGGACGAGTCCGGTGGTCGCTACGTGCACGTCATCGCGGACGGGGGCATTGGGCGCAGCGGCGATCTCGCGCGCGCGATCGCGTGCGGCGCGGACGCCGTTATGCTGGGTGCGGCCATCGCCCGCGCGGAGGAGGCGCCGGGGCGCGGCTGGCACTGGGGCTCCGAGGCCACCCACCCGGACATGCCGCGCGGCCAGCGCGTGCGGGTGGGGACGACGGGCACGCTTGAGCAGATTCTCTACGGCCCCTCGACTCGCGCGGATGGATCGCTGAACTTCGTGGGTGCCCTCAAGCGGACCATGGCCTCGACAGGGTACGCGGAGGTGAAGGACCTCCAGCGCGCCCAGGTGGTCGTCTCCCCGTATTCGGCGTCCTGACCGTCGTTCGCTCAGTGACGAGGCCGGGGCTGGTTTGTCGCCCACGGGTGACCTTCCTGAACGCCCGGCCGCCCGCGGGCGGATAGCGAGGGAATTTTCTCGCGCGGTTCCATTTGTGCCCGGATGCGCTTACACTTGTCATAACTCGTGTTGCCGTTGGTAAAGACGCCTGCGGTACGGGGCTGGTCGGCCCCTCACGGTGAGGTGAGGTTGAGAGGACATCCCGATGAAGTGCGGGACACGGTCACTAGCTGTACTCGGCGCGCTCGCGCTGTCCGCGATGGGGCTTGTGCCTGCGTCGTGGGCGGCAGATGCTAGTCAGTCGGGCGCTTTGGAAACGACCCAGCCGGGCACGGCGGCAGTAAGCCAGGTAGGAGCCGCGCAGGGAGAGGATGCTCAGGTCGCCCACTCAGATGCCGCGCAAGCCGCTGCGCCGGAGGCGCCGCCGTCTGACGCTCCGACGACGGCCCAGCCGAATGCGGAGCAGGCAGTCCCGGAAGGCGCCACGGACGCCAACAAGGCGGAGGCACTCCGGGAGGGCGGATCGGAAGGCACGCAGCCTGCCCAACCCGAGAACGCCTCGCAATCGGGAGAACCCGGCCCCGGCCTCGTCGATACGCCCATTCCGGATATTCAGGCCGTGGGCGAGGGGGATGACTCCGCGATGGTGGGGGCCACCGTCACCACGGTCGGCGTCGTGACGGCCTCCTACCCGGCCGCCGAATCGGGGTTGGGCGCCACCCTGGACGGATACACGATCCAGACCCCGGGCTCGGGCGGCGCGTGGGACGAGGGGCGCGCGAACTCGGACGCGCTCTTCGTCAACGCGGGGAAGAACGGCCAGGTCCCGGCCCCGGGGACGTGCGTGCGTGTCACCGGAACGGTCGGGGAGTTCCCGGCGACGACTGCGACGGGCAATCCGCAGAGCCTCACGCAGCTGTCCGCCACAGGATTCGCGCAGGTTGACGGGTGCGAGGCCGTGGCCCCCACTCCGGTCACCGGCGTCCCCGCGGATGGTCAGGCGGAGCCCAACGAGTCCATGCTGCTCGCACCCCAGGGCACGTGGACGATCACCGACAACTACCAGACGAACCAGTATGGAACCCTGGCGCTCACGCCTGGCCCGGAGCCGCTGCGCTCGGCGACCGACGTGGTCGCTCCCGGCCAGGCGGCCCGCGACTACGAGGCCGCCAACGCCGCGCGGGTGATCGCCCTCGACGACGGCACGAACACGAACCTGCTTAAGGGCGCGGCGACGGAGGTTCCCTACGCGTACCTGGCCAACGGCGCTCCCGCGCGCGTCGGCTACCACGTGTCCTTCGACGGGCCCGTGGTGCTCGAGCCCCGGCACGGCTCCTTCGTCTTCCAGCCGACCTCCATGGTCGCCGGGCACCCCGACCGCTCGCCCGTCACCATCACCGGGCAGCGCCCGGGGGCGCCCACGGTCGGCGGCGACACGCGCGTCGCCACTTTCAACGTCCTGAACTACTTCTCCGACCTGGGGGTCGACGAGGCCGGGTGCACGGGGTACCCGGACCGCACGGGCGCCTTCGTGACGGCGAAGAAGTGCAGGGTGCGCGGAGCCTTCTCCCACGAGGCCTTCGCCAACCAGCAGGCCAAGATCGTCGCCGCCATCAACGCGCTCGGGGCCGACGTGGTCGCCCTGGAGGAGATCGAAAACCCCCTCGCCGTCGGGAGCGGCACGGACCGCGACGCGTCCCTGGCCCGCCTGGTCGAGGCCCTCAACGAGGCCGCGGGGGCTGGGACGTGGGCCTACGTGCCCTCACCGCCGATCATCCCGGCGGACGAGGACGTCATCCGCGTCGCCTTCATCTACAAGCCCGCACGCGTCAGCCCCGTCGGGTCCTCCGTTATCCACGACGACCCGGCCTTCACTGGCCTGGCGCGCCAGCCCCTCGCCCAAGAGTTCGCTCGCGTGAGCCCCGAACGCACCGCCGCCCCCACCTTCGTGGTCATCGCCAACCACTTCAAGTCGAAGGGCTCCGTGCCCGAGGGCGCACCCGCCGGCAATACCGACAACGGGGACGGGCAGGGCAACGCGAACGCGATCCGCGTCGCCCAAGCCAGGGCGCTGGCCTCCTTCGCGGCGCGCTACGCGGACAAGCCCACGCTGCTGGTCGGCGACTTCAACTCCTACTCGCAGGAGGACCCGATCAAGGCCCTGGAAGGCGCCGGGTGGGCGCGCGTGTCCGGAGCGGGCCCCGCCTCCTACGTCTATTCGGGCCGCTCGGGCTCCCTCGACCACGTCTTCGCCAACGCCGCCGCCGAGCCCCTCCTGGCGGGGGTGACCAGCTGGGCCGTCAACGCCCAGGAGTCCATTGCCTTCGAGTACTCGCGCGCGGGCATGAACGCGCACCTGTCGGTCGAGGCCGACAACCCCTACCGCTCCTCCGACCACAACCCCGAGATCATCGGGCTCACCCTCCTCGGCGCCGACCCGGCCCCCACGCCGGGAGCGGCCCCCACGCCGGCGAGCCTGCCGACTCGCCAGCCCGCCACCCCCGCTCCGAACCGAGCCGCCCGGCCGGCCACGGCCTCGTCCCGGCCTTCGGGGGTGCCGACGCCCGCGAGCGCCCGTCAGCGCCTCGCCCGCACGGGAGCGAGCGCTGAGGCAGCCATCGGGATTGGAATCCTCCTCGCGGCGGCGGGAGCGGCCACCCGCGCCGGGGCGCGACGTGTCGCGCGAGGGCGCAGGCATCCCTAGACGTTCATTCATCCCATCCACGACTCGACGCGGCGCCGTCGCCGCTCAGAAAGGAACACACCATGCGCAGACAATGGACGCATCTGGCGCTCGCCTCGGTAGCCGCGCTGGCCCTGGCCTCGCTGCCGAGCCAGGCGGTCGCGGCCCCGCAGGACGAGGCCTCACAGGACGAGGCCGCGCCGATCACCCTGGACCTCTACACCCTGACGGACGTGCACGGGCACATCCAGCAGGTCACCAAGAAGGGAAGCGTGCGCGAGGCCGGGCTGCCCGCGATGAACTGCTACCTGAAGAAGGCTCGGGAGGCCAACCCGAACTCCTCCTTCACGCTGCTGGGCGACAACATCGGCGCGTCCCCCTACATCTCGGGGGCGCTCAAGGACAATCCGACCATCGCGGCCCTGAACACGATGAACCCCCTGGCCTCGACGATCGGCAACCACGAGCTGGACATGGGGCAGGCGGTCTTCAAGCAGCGCGTCGACGGGTCCAACCCGAGTGAGTTCGTGCAGGCGACCTTCCCGTACCTGGGGGCCAACATCGAGGGCATGGGCACCTACGGGGACGGCACCCCCTACCTGGGGGACTACAAGCTGTGGGTATCGCCCTCGGGCATGAAGGTGGCGTTCATCGGCGCGATCGCGCAGGACGTACCCTACAAGCTCAGTCCCGGAACCACTGCGGGCCTGACCTTCACGGATCCGATCGCTCGCATTAACTCCCTGGCCGCCGAGCTGAAGAGCAGCGGAGAGGCCGACGTCGTTATCGCCATGCTCGACGACGACGTGAAGAACAACTACGTCAAGGTCGGCAAGGATGTCGACGGCCTCATGGGCGGGGACACGCACGTGCCCTACGAGTTCGACCACGTCAACTCGGTGGAGTCCTTCGAGTCCGCGAACCCGCGTCTGGCGGGCGTCGCGTCGGGCTCCTACACCGACAACCTTGGCCTGATCCGCCTGACGATTGACCCGGCGACGCGGCAGGTGACCAGCGCCGACTCGATCCTCATCCCGGCCGCCGAGGTCGCCCAGTGCGGCGCGGACC
>ENA-OWND01001492-OWND01001492.1-metagenome-genome-assembly--contig:-NODE-1492-length-14194-cov-7.591909_pt1 | contig 14194 bp, 6 predicted proteins | sample MGYA00245342_ERZ651119 | MGnify/ENA primary metagenome ERZ651119 (study PRJEB26857, sample SAMEA4031756) | metagenome | biome: human; feature: oral; material: saliva | place: Philippines | collected 2014...
TCGAGGTAAAAAGGGAATCATACAATTTAATCAAGCGAAATTAACAATACAAATTTGAATTTTAAATTCATACTTTTATCCGTAAGCGCATAAGTTTGACTAAATTTCGCTTTAGCGTTTTATTTCACCTCGTTTGCGCCGATTTTCGGCCTTTTGCTTCGGCGTTTGACGTAAAAAATATAAAGCGAAGTGATGAGACCGACTGCGGCTAGCATAGCGACCACGATGTGGCTAAACGCGCTCTTGTCGTAGTTTTTGCCTAGATAATACCCGACCGCTAGGAGCACGGCGACCCAGATGCCCGCGCCCAGAGTCGTATAAAGGCTAAATTTAAAAATATTCATCTTGGCAAGTCCAGCAGGCAGGCTTATGTATTGACGAATTCCTGGGATTAGCCGTGAGTTGAAGGTCGAAATTTCGCCGTGTTTATTAAAAAATGCTTCAAATTTATCCATTTTTTCGTGAGTGATGCCTACAAATTTGCCGTATTTTAAGATGATCTCGCGTCCAAAAAAGTAGCAAAGATAGTAGTTAAAAATGGCTCCAAGCAAGCTGCCAAGCGTGCCTGAGATAAAGGCAAGTGCTAGGCTCATCTCGCCTTTGTGAGCTAGATATCCAGCTGGTATCATCGCCACTTCGCTTGGAAATGGGAAAAACGAGCTCTCCAGAAACATCATCACAAATATGCCAGCATAGCCCCAGCTGCTCACGCTTGAGACTATAAAATCAATAATGTCATGTAGCATTTTTACTCCGAGATTTATCTTAAAATGAGGCATTGTAGCAAAGCTTTATTTACTAATAGTAACTAACAAAAGCGATAAATTTTAAAAAAGATAGTTAAAACGAAAAGCTATAAGGTTTAAGTTTAAAGGCAAAAGCAGGGCGAAAGCTCGCCCCGTTTTTAAAATGCAGGTATGACCTCGCCTTTGTAGCGAGTGATGATGAAATTTTTAGTATCAGGGCTAAGTACCGCATCGACTAAAGCTTTGATCTTAGGATTGTTCTCGTTGCCAGCTCTTGTGACGATGATGTTGGCATAAGGACTGTTGGCATCTTCAAGCAAAAGTGCGTCTTTTGCCACGCTCATGCCAAGATCAAGGACGAAATTTGTGCTAATAGCAGCGATATCGACATCATCAAGCGTTCTTGGAATCTGAGCGCCTTCTAGCTCGACAAACTGCAAATTCTTAGGATTTTTAGTTATGTCATTTACAGTTGCAACTTTTACGTTTTTATCGATCTCTATAAGACCAGCTTTTTCTAAAATTCTAAGCGCTCTGTTGCCATTTGACGGATCGTAAGCGATCGCCACTTTTGCGCCATCTTTTAGATCTTTTATGTTTTTTATCTTTTTAGAGTAAAAGCCAAGTGGCTCGACATGGACATTTGCAACACTTACAAGATGCAGGCCTCTAGCCTTGTTTTGCTCCTCAAGATATGGCAAATGCTGAAAGAAATTTGCGTCTAAGCTGCCATCTTCTGTGGCGACATTTGGGATAGAGTAGTCTGAAATTTCAGAGATAACAAGGTCGTAGCCCTTATCTTTTAGCTTTGGTTTTACAAATTCTAAAATTTCAGCGTGTGGCACTGGTGAGACGCCAACAATGATAGTGTGGTCCTTGTCGGCTGCGTGAAGGCTTAGAGCAACTAAAGATGCGGTTAAAAGTTTGATAAATTTCATTGTTTTTCCTTTTTTTGTTTTGGTAAAGCGACGCTAAAAAGGTAAAAGCTTTTACGTCGCTTTTTATAAATTTAATTAAAACGCTGGGATGATAGCGCCGTTATATTTTGTCTCGATAAATTTCTTAACTTCTGGTGAGTTGATCGCTTTATCAAGTGCTTTAGTTTTAGGGCTATTCTCGTTGCCAGCTTTAACAACTACGTAGTTTACGTATGGGCTATCTTTGCTCTCGATCACAAGCGCGTCTTTTGTTGGATTGAGATTTGCATTTAGCGCGTAGTTTGTGTTGATAACTGCGATAGTAACGTCATCAAGCGTTCTTGGCACTTGAGCAGTCTCGATCTCTTCAAATTTAAGCTTTTTAGGGTTATCAACTATATCAAGCGGAGTTTTTAGTGGGTTGTTGTTTAGCTTGATAAGTCCGGTACTTGCTATGATATCAAGTGCGCGGCTCTCGTTTGTTGGGTCATTTGGTATAGAGACAACTGCGCCATCTTTTAGCTCTTTTATGTCTTTGATCTTTTTAGAATAAACGCCCATTGGCTCGAGGTGTACGCCAACTGTTTTTACAAGGTGAGTGCCTTTGTTTTTGTTAAATTCTTCAAGATATGGGATGTGCTGAAAGAAGTTTGCGTCAAGGTCGCCGTCCTCTGTCGCAAGGTTTGGTGTGGTGTAGTCGTTAAATTCTTTGATCTCAAGTGTGTAGCCATCTTTTGCCAAAATAGGCTTTACAACCTCTAAAATTTCAGCATGTGGGATAGGTGTAGCACCGACGATTATTGTTTTTGACTTGTCAGCAGCATTTGCGCTAACGCTAAGGCCTAGGGCAACTAAAGAGGTAAGAAGTAGTTTTTTCATTTATTATCCTTTTTTAAAATTTGCCAAGCACCAAAAAAGGATAAATTTAAGCTAGAAGGTTAAATTTCTTTTTAAGCGCTTAAGCTATTTCTAAGCACTTAAAAAGAAATTCTGTGCTTAGAGATTAGTCTTTCGACGACGCGTTTTTTAGTGGGCGGCACATCTGGCACATATCTGATTTCATCTTTTGTCCTTTCAGCTAAAATTAATTTGGCAATTTTAAGGAAAAAAGCTTAAAATCAGATAAAAAATGTGGCCTTATTTTTTTGAAATTTTATAGAGATAGTTGCCTAAAACTTGAAAAATTTGAACCATAATGATAAGAATAACCACGGTGTAGAGCATGATATCTGGGCGAAATCTCTGGTAACCATAGTTTATAGCAACAGATCCTAGTCCACCACCGCCAACTGCACCAGCCATCGCTGAAAAGCCGATATTTACGATAAGCGTTAGCGTAAATGCCGAGATGATGCCAGGAAGCGCCTCTACAAACATCACGCGAAAGATGATCTGAAATTTCGAGCTACCAAAGCTTTGAGCAGCTTCGATGATGCCTTTATCAACCTCTTTTAGAGCATTTTCAATGAGCCTTGCCACAAACGGAGCCGCGCCAATAGTTAGCGGAACGATCGCAGCTGTGGTGCCGATGCTTGTGCCTACGATCATTTTTGTGACCGGAAAGAGCACGATGATCAAAATGATAAACGGAAAGCTTCTAAGCACGTTTATAACGATATCTAGCACAAAATAAAGCTGCTTGTTTGGCTTTAGTCCGTCTTTGTCTGAAAGGATGAGCAAAACCGCAGGTATGAGGCCTATGGCAAAGGCGAGCAGGGTAGAGACTATGCTCATATATAGCGTCTCGCCGATAGCTGGCAAAAGTATCCTAGAAAAAACATCTGGAAATTTAGAAAAATCAATACCAAACATCAAGCAACCTCCCACAAAACGCCACTTTGCTTGATATAGTTAAGCACGTTTTCTTTATCTTTTTCATCTATGTTTATGACAAGCGAGCCAAGGACGTTGTCGTTTAGCTTCTCAAGCTTGCCCCAGACTATGTTAAAGTCGATATTTAGGCTTCTTGCCATGTGCGTGATCACGCTGTTTTGAGCCACTTCTTTTGGGAAAAATAGCCTGATATTTGTGCCAGTGCTTGGCAAAATTTCAACTTCACCCAAAAACTCTTTCATCTTCTCATCTGGCTTTAAAAATAGCTCTTCGATGCTTCCAGAGCCTATTATCTTGCCACCTTCTAGCAGTATCGCGCGTTTTGCGATCGATTTTACCACCTCCATCTCGTGCGTGACGATGACGACGCTGATATCTAGCTCTTTGTTTATCTTTTCAAGCAGCTCTAAAATTTGATTTGTCGTGTTTGGATCAAGAGCTGAAGTCGCCTCGTCGCTTAGTAAAATTTTAGGATTTAAAGCAAGCGCTCTAGCGATTGCCACACGCTGCTTTTGACCGCCACTTAGCTCGCTTGGATAGCTTTTTGCCTTGTTTTCAAGACCGACTAAATTTAAAAGCTCTCTCACTCTTTTCTCGGTTTCATCGCTTTTGTAACCCCAAAATTTAAGCGGAGTAGCGACGTTTTCAAAGACATTTTTTCTAGCCATCAAGGCAAAATGCTGAAATATCATCCCAACATCTCGCCTTAAATGTCTCTGTTGCGTCTCGTCTAAATTTTTTATCTCTTGATCAAAGACTTTTAGGCTGCCACCTTGATAGCTCTCAAGCCCATTTATGCACCTTAAAAGCGTTGATTTACCAGCACCGCTGTGTCCCACGATAGCAAAAATTTCACCCTTTTTAACCTCTAAATTTACATCAAAAAGGATCTGTGTATCACCGTAAAATTTGGTTAAATTTTCTATTTTTATCACTATTTTTCTCCAAGAGCTTCTAACTCTTCGCATACTTTTTTAAATTTAGCCTCAGCGCTCTCTAGCGCCTCTTTGTTTGTCTCTATGACCTCTTTTGGTGCGTTTGCAACGAAATTTTGGTTATTTAGCATGCCTGAGAGTTTGGCTATCTCTTTTTCAAGCTTTGTCTTTTGAGACCTTAGTCTTGTGATGATACCGCTCATATCAAGCCCTTCAAGCGGGACAAATGCCTCTAAATTTTCGCTCACATCTCTTATTGAATTTTCGATTTTCTCATCTACAAAGCCGATCTCTTCGCATTTTGCAAGCAGCTTGATATACTCTTTAACCTCGTCAAGATCTATTTTGTCATTAAATTTAACAAAGGCTTTTGCTATCTTTGAGTTGCCAAGATCGATGGTCGCTTTTGCACGGCGAATAGCCACGATCGCTTCGATAACTAGCTCAAATTTCTTCTCAACATCTAAATTTCGCTCTTTTACCTCTGGATAGCTCATCACCATTATTGATTTTGCATTTTCAAGCTGTGTGCCGCTAAGCTCTTGAAATAGATACTCTGAAAGAAACGGCATGAAAGGATTTAGTAGTTTCATCGCCTCTTTAAATATGCTTCCAAGCTCTTTTACGCTCGCTTTGTCAGCCTTGCTAAGCTCGATGCCCCAGTCGCAAAACTCATCCCAAAGGAATTTATAAAGTGTGTTTGCAGCGTCATTAAAGCGGTAGGCGTCGATGTTTTCGCGCACCTCTCTCACGCACTCGTTAAAGCGGCTATTCATATAAATTCCAAGCTTTGTTTGAAGCTTGATATCCTCTAAATTTGCAAATTTGCTCTCATTTAGCATGAGGTATTTGCTCGCGTTATAAAGCTTGTTGGTGAAATTTCTTACCTGTTTCATCTTGGCGTCACTTAGCTTGATATCACGTCCTTGAACGGCTAGAAGCGTTAGCGTAAAGCGCAAGATATCGGCGCTATACTCATTTATGCTATCAAGTGGGTCGATGACGTTGCCAAGGCTTTTGCTCATCTTTCTACCAAACTCATCTTTTACAAGCGCGTGCAGGTAGATGTCGTCAAATGGCAGCTTGCCAAGGGCGTTTTCACCCTGAAACATCATCCTGGCAACCCAGAAAAATAAAATATCAAAGCCAGTTATGAGAAGGTTGTTTGGATAAAACTCGGCCAAATCGCCTTCAAACCATTTTTCATTTTTTAGCTCATTTTCATTGCCCCAGCCAAGCGTGCTAAATGGCCAAAGACCAGAGCTAAACCACGTATCTAGCACGTCTGGGTCTTGGTGGATATTTTTACTTTTACACTTTTTGCACTCGCACGGCTCTCCCTCATCAGCCCACATATAACCGCACTCGTCGCAGTAAAATACTGGAATTTGATGTCCCCACCAAAGCTGGCGTGAGATACACCAGTCTCTTAGCTCTCTCATCCACGCGTTAAAGCTGTTTATCCAGTGCGGCGGGTAAAATTTAGCAAGACCTTCAGAGACTTTTTGTATCGCTTCGTCTGCGATCTCTTTTTTTACAAACCACTGCTTTGAGATGTATGGCTCGACGACGTTTTTGCAGCGGTAGCAGTAGCCTACTTGGTTTTCGTAGTCTTCTATCTTTTCAACATTGCCAAGTTTTTCAAGCTCGGCTACTACGATATCTCTAGCCTCAAGCCTCTCAAGTCCTGCAAATTTATCGCACTTGTCGTTTAAAATACCTTTTTCATCAAAGACGGTGATAAACTCAAGGTTATGCTTTTTGCCTACCTCGTAGTCGTTTTGATCGTGCGCAGGTGTGACCTTAACAAGACCTGTTCCAAACTCCATATCAACGTGCTCGTCTGCGATGATCTCGATCTCTCTATTTATGATAGGTAGCACAACTTTTTTGCCGATTAAATTTTTATAGCGCTCGTCGTTTGGATTTACCATTACCGCCGTATCACCGAAATATGTTTCAGGTCTGGTGGTCGCAACAACAACAAATTCGCTTGGCTTGTCTGCAAAGTAGTATCTCAAATGATAAAGCTTGCCTTTGTTTTCTTTATGTTCGACCTCGATGTCAGAGAGTGCGCCATCATGCGTACACCAGTTTATCATGTAGTTTTTCTGGACTATTAGCCCTTTGTCGTATAAATTTACAAAGGCTTTTTTCACAGCTTTTCTTAAGCCCTCATCCATAGTAAATCTCTGGCGTGACCAAGCCGGAGTGATGCCAAGTTTTCGCATCTGATGGACGATCATGCCGCCACTTTTTTCTTTCCACTCCCACACTTTTTCTACAAATTTCTCACGGCCAAGCTCTTCTTTTTTGATCCCTTGAGCCAAAAGCTGCTTTTCAACGACGTTTTGAGTAGCGATACCAGCGTGGTCAAGGCCTGGCTGCCAAAGTGTCTTGTAGCCGTCCATCCTCTTGTAGCGAGTCATGATATCTTGAAGTGTGAAGGTTAGGGCGTGTCCGATGTGAAGCGAGCCAGTCACGTTTGGAGGTGGCATCATAATGCAAAATTTACGTCCATCTTTTTGGATATCTTTGTTTGCGTCTATCTCGAAGTATCCGCGTTCTTCCCAAATTTTATAAAATTTATCTTCTATCTCTTTTGCATTGTAAAATTCTGCCACTTTTGTATCCTCTTTCGTTTAAAAAATGCTTAATGTTATCTAAAATTTGTTTAAAAAAATCTTTGCAAAAGTGGGGAAATATGGGCTTGGGGCGGTTTAACGCCCCGAAGTTTAAATGGCTATTTAACGTTAAAGCTTCTCACGGCTAGGTCGTAGTCGTTTTGTCTTTCGTTATACATATTTTCAGTTGTGACTGCACCAAGCGAGCATTTACCACCAAGTCTTACGCGATAAGGTGTGTAAAGCACGGCGTCTTTTTCGTCACCACTTAGCGTGTAAAAGCTTAGCACGCGGTCATCTTTTACGCTTTTATACTCAACTTGTAAGCTGTTTTTTAAGCTCTTGCTAAAGTTGCTTAAATTTTCATTTATCGGCTCAAAGCAGCTACTTACGATCTCGTTAATAACGCCATTTTTAACCATTGTTTTTGAGTTTATCACCACTTTTGAGTAGATGACGTCATTTACTTTTAGGCTGTCAAGACCTAGCTCTTTGCCTTTTTCATCGACAAAAACGCGGTAGATATCAAGCTCTTTTGGCTCGATTTTGTGTTTGATCTCAAGTGGCAAGTAAGCGTAGCTTAAGATAGTCGCATAAAGCTTATTTGAGCCTAGTGGAGTGATGCTAAATTCGCCATTTTTTGTAGTAAAAGAGGTGCTTAAAAGACCGTCAAATTCTTTGCTTTCGCCGTTGTAGCTAAGCTTAAATTTATTATTTTTCTCGCCGCTATCTTTGCCAAAGTAGGCGTTTAGCGCTCTTAGCGTAAATGCACGCTCCTGCGTTGAGCTTAGCTCATTTAAATTTACTATCAAGAAATTTGCAAGGTCGTCTGAGTAGTCGTTTTTCTCAAAGTATTTTGCGTGCAGATATAAGATAAAGGCGTTATCTCTTACTTTTGAGCTAAAATCAGATGCATTTTCTTCGCTTGTTTTAGCATTTTTGATATCTTTTAGCGCGACCTTTGCCTCGTCATTTAGGCCATTTAGCTTTAAAGCCGCTGCCATTAGGTATTTACTTAGTGCTGTTTTATTGTAGGCTTTGTCGTCATAAATTTTATTTAAGATTGATCTATCGGCCATATTTGCACGTGAGCTTACATAAAGGGCGTAAAGCGCCTCAAGGTCGTTGTTTGCGTATTTTAAGAGCGAATTTAGAGCATTTTGTTTGACGCCTTTACTTACCTCATATCCAGCCTCTTCAAGGTCAAGAAGCACGTCTGTTGCAAAGATGCTTGCAAATGCATTTGTCTCGCCTAGATCGCTCCAGTAGCCAAAGCTGCCGTCTGGTTTTTGCATCTTGACTAGCTCATCTATGCCGCTTGCGATAAATCTCTTTTGATCGCTTTTTTCAAGCTCATCTTTTGGTTTTAAATTTAAAAGCGCAAGCAGTCTTGAGCTTCTTTGCTCCGCACATCCGTAAGGATACTCTACTAAATTTTTAGAAGCTGCTAAAAGCACGCTTGAGACCGAGCTTGAGGCATCAACGCTCACATCGTGATAGCCTTTTGGTAGTGAAATTTTACTCTCTTTGTCAAAGACGCTGCTCTTTGCGTAGGTGCTGATCGTATAAGGGCTAACAACGTCTAGTAAGTTTTGAAGTGTTTTTGAGCTATTTTTGTCGCTTATTGTGACATTGTATTCGCCAGCACCTGTTTCAAGGGCTGAAATTTTAAGCACAAATGCCTTGTTTTCAAACGGCTTAAGATTGGCATTTTCTTGCGTTTTGATGTTTAAATTTTTGCTTGTTACGATGTTTATAGTAAGGTTTTTGTCCGTATTTGTCGTATTTATAAGCCTTAAATTTGCGCTTAATTCATCGCCTTTTAAAAGATAAACTAAAGCACTTGGCTTAATGATCACATCATCTTTTACTTTTATCTCGCTATTTACGGCGTTCATTGCAGTTGCGTCATTTGCCACAGCATCTACTCTAATGGCGCCGTTAAAGCCATTTGGCGTTTTAAACTCGTATGAAATTTCGCCTTTGTCGTCTGCTTGAAGGCTCACTAAATTTGCATAAGTTTTTACATTTTTGCTATCAACTGGGCTTGCATGTTTTGCCATTTTTGCAGCCACTGCCATCGCCGCAGCATCACCGCCAAAGCTTAGCGTTTTGCCCTCGACCTTGTAGTTTGTGAGCATATTATAGATGTCGTAGTCAAAGACGCCATCAGGTAAAATTTTGTCAAAAAACTTAAGCGGATCGGCTGGTTTTTGTGAAGTGATATCAAGCACGCCAACATCTGTGATAAACAAATCTACATAAGCTTTTGGCTTTGTTTTTAGTGAAATTTTGATATTTTCATCGCTCTTTGCGCTTTTTGGCGCTTCTAAGCTAAGCTCTATCTTTCTTGAAGATTTATCGCCGTTTGCATAGACCTTGCCGTAGGTTCTAAACGGAGTTAGTCCAGCGTCAGTCATGCGGTAGATATTTGCGCTCACATAAAGGCCGTTAAAGTCAAAGTCAAGTTTAAATTTAACATTTGCTGAGTTGTTTTTGATCTTGACGACCTTGTAGGCTTTGACACCTGCGTCTTCAAGCGTAACAAGCGCGATGCCTTCTTTTATGGCTGAGCTTATGTCTGCGCTTAGCTCGTCGCCTTTTTTATAGACGCTTTTGTTTAGCTTGATTTGAGACTTGCTAAGCTCTTTTGTAGGCGCTAGAGTTGAGTAGTTGTAGCCGCTCACATCGATATCTAGGCTCGTGCTCGCGCCACTTACTAAATTTGTAGCAGTGATGACGTATGAGCCACTTTGCGTAAATTTATAGCTAAACTCGCCACTATTTTTATAAAAACTATCCACATCTTCAAGCGTTTGGATCCATTTTATATAGCCATTTGCGTCCCTTTGATACTGCCATGTGACACGTTTTATATCAAATTTCAAATTTGACTTCACTGCCTTTTGGCTTGGCATATCAACAACGACTGTTCTTATCTTTACGTCTTCGTTTGGATCAGCAAATGCCGTGCTAGCAGCGATGCCAACCATATCTTTATAAGGATAGAGTGTAAAGCTTTTTGCGTCACTTACGTTTTTGCCATCGTCATTTACGTTGAAATTTATGACGCCTTTTATGATAGAAGGTGCGTTTTTGGTGTTAAAGCTAAGATCTATCATCTGGCTTGATTTGCCATCTTTTGAAAGAGTTAGATCATTTTCTATGCTTGGATAGGCAGCCGCTTTTAGGGTGTCATTTTTAAATTTATACTCTTTAAATTCGCTATTTTTATACTCATCATCAAAGAAGCTAACCTGCATGCTGCCAGCTAGGTCGCTAGCTGCTCCGCCAAAGAGATAGCTACTTGTCAAATTTACCTTTACTAGCTCGTTTGAAAAGAATTTATCCGCGTCTATGGCTATGTCGTTTTTTATCTTGTTTGGCACAAAGCTCTCGACGTAAAATGGCACGCTTGCTATCACTTTGCTAGCGTAGATTATCTGCATGTTAAATCTACCGCTTAGATCGCTTAAAATTTCTTTTTCGAAATTTATCATGCCGACATCATTTGTATTTTGCGTGATCTGGGCGCTACTTTTGCCTTGTGGATCGATAAATTTGATCTTTACTGGCATATTTTTAAGCGGGTTAAAGTCCCTATCTCTTAGATAAATTGCTCCTTTTAAGCTCTCGTTTGGTCTTATGATATTTGAGGCAAAATGCGTGTAAGCATCGATGCTCTCGCTTGGATTTTGGCTGATGAGCTTTGCCTCATTTAGCGCTTCGCCATCTTTTATGATGAGGAAATTTTGCTCCTTGCCAAGTGAGACGACGATCGATGAGATCTCTTTGTAGATATCTTTTTTGTTAAATTTAAAGACGCCGACGTCATTTGTCGCGCCAACTGCGATCTCTTCGTTTCTTTTGCCATAAATTTTTACATTTGCGTTTGGTAGCATTGTGTTTTCGCCAAGGCGGTTTGCAAAGACGAAAATTTCATCCTTGCCAAGCTTTGCATTTATGGCGATGTCGCTTAGATAGACGACCTTTGAGACGCTCTTGTCTTTGCCGTAGTTTAAGCTTATCTTATAGACGCCGTCTCCTGCTCCTGCAAAGTCAAGCTTGATCTTGTTTAGTGAAATTTCGTTTAATGCACCCTCTAGCTTGTAGCTTTTGCTTGCTACTTTTGAGCTAAAATTGCTTAGATCTTCGCTATTGTCGTTGAAATTTAAAAAGTATCTAAAATTTTGATCGCTTAACTTTTCAACGCTTACATTTAGCTCAGGTAAATTTGCACTTCTAATGCCGATCTCGCCCACGCTTGAGATGTAAGGCTCTTCGTTTGTGAAATTTGCAAATGGAGTGAAGTTGCTAGCGACCACCTCGTAGGTTTTGGCCTCTCTTACGACATTTCTATCATCTCCAAAGCCCGGTTTTATCGTGATCTCGTAGCTATTTTGTGGCTTAAACTCATCGCTTGTGATATCGATGTAATAATCATACCCCTCAAGCTCAGAATTTGGCGCGCCGTTCTCATCGTCATTTTTATATGCCACGTCGCTTATGCTAAAGCTTTTTACGCCTTTTATCTTTATAAATTTCTTTAGATTATTATCATCGCTTAGCCACTCTTTTAGATAAATTCTAAAAGCTAAGATGCCGTTATCAAGGCTTGTCGGATAAATTTTAGCTATCTCAAAGCTTTTAGCTTCAGCGTTTAAATTTGTGCTCTCATCGCTTGCTTGCTCACTAAATTTCACCACGCCATCACCTGCTAGCTTAGCGCCAAATTTACTCTCAAAATTTTCTCCAAACTCAAAAGTAGGCTCGCTTATATTTTTATCAAGATCAAGCTCAAAGCTGTTTTGAGAGAGCTGCAAGGCATTAAAGCTTGCACCTTTTACGGCTATTTTTTTTACAAGCTCATCACTAACTTCGTCATTAAATTTAAGGATAAATTTGCTATCAGAGAGCTTTTCTATCTTCTCAAGCGCAAATTCTTTCGTCTCAAAGCTAGCGCTGCTGCCATTTTCTAGCTTACAGCTATACTCTACGCCTGCGTGCATATCTTTTGTAAAAAGCGTAAGGCTTTGAGCGTTAAATTTCACCGTGCCACTTAGCGCTGGCTCGCACGAGATAAGCTTTTTCTCGCTTAGCGTGCCTATGAGATTTTTGCTAACATCATCTTCTAGTCCAAATTCCACGCTTAAAGGCGACTTTATCTCGACACTGCCATTTAGACTTAAAGCATATAAATTTACTGCTCCTAAAAGTGCTAGAAGTAGCGCTTTTTGCTGCATTTTATCTCCTTAGTTTTATTGTTATTTCACTTTGATTTGAGTTTTGATCAAGGCATTTTAAAGTGTGCTCGCCAAGAGTTAGATCTAGCCTTTTTTCGCTTGCATTTTCTATCTTAGAAAAGTTCAAATCATCCACTTTTAGGTAAATTTCATCACCTAAAAACGCGTAGCATTTTAGCATAATTTGTGTTACATTTTCATCTGTCACGATCTCTTCGCCGTTATATGGATAGGCAAAAACTGGCTTTTTATCTTTAAAAACTTCAGCGCAAGGGCTATTTTTGACCTCGTTCTTGTCTAAAAAGCCATTTTTTATCAAAAACTCAAGCTCCTCGCCTCTTAAACTCTCGCACTTATCTTGCAGTTTAACTCCAACTATCCTATCATCAAGCGCCGTTTTTTTGCATGTTTCATAACTAAAAGCATCAAGGCAGGTTGGCACTTTTTCGATGCCCTCTGGCTCGCTCATAAACTCTAAATTTTGCCTTTGCGCCGTGATCTTAAACATATCAAAAACGATCTTTGAAACGTCATTTAGCCCAGTTAGTTTGTCAGTTTTTTCGGCGTTAAAGTTGCCCACCCAGACGGCTATTGTGTAGTCCTCATCAACTCCTATGGCGTAAAGATCGCGTGAGTTTGCACTTGTGCCTGTTTTAAAGGCGATCTTTGGCGTGTTTTGCGCATATTGCCAAGCATTTTTTAGATATGACCTTGAGGCCTCGCTCATCATTTTGGCGGTTAGATATGCGCTTTGAGGCGAGATGAGGGTTATGTTTTTATCTTCATTTTTGTAGTTTTTGCCCGCAAACTCAAGCGGCCTATAAACCCCGCCATTTGCGTATATCGTATAAAGATGCGCAAGATCAATCAGGCTCATCTCAGCGCTGCCTAAAACTATCGAAGAGCCGTAAAATTCCTTGTTTTCATCAACTAAATTTACCTTTTCAAGTAGCTCGTAAAGTGAGTTGTCTTTTAGCTTTAAGTCTAAATTTATAACTGGGATATTGAGGCTAAAATTTAGAGCGTCCTTTGCGCTTACAAGCCCCAAAAAGTCGTTACTAAAGTTCTTTGGCACATATTCATTTAGATAAATTTGCGTATCGATTAGCTGCGAGTTTGGCGTGATAAGCCCGCTATCAAGGGCTAGCGAGTAGATAAAAGGCTTTAGCGTGCTGCCGGTGTTTCGCTTCATATTTAGGGCTGAGTTTTTGCCGTCGCGTGCGTGCTCATCGTGAGAGCCGATAAAGGCAACAACGCTCATTTTTTTATTGTCGATGACCACGGCTGCGGCGTTATTTGCGTTTTTAGCCTTTAGCGAAAACATCGCATCTTTTAAAATTTTAAGCATATCTTTTTGTAAATTTAGATCCAAACTCGCCTTTGAAATTTGGTTTTTAAAAGCGACATTTGCGTAATCACCTGCATTTACGACGGCTCTTATCCTTACATTTTTAAATGGCTCAGCTTGAGCTCTTTTAAAGGCGCTAAGATCGATTAAATTTGCCTTATAAAGCATCTTTATGACCCTGTTTTTTAGGGCATTTATGTTTGAGACGCGGTCAAGTCTATTTTTATTTGGATTTTTAGGGATCGTGCTTAAAAGTGCAGCCTGAGCGTAGCTAAGCTCGTTTAGCTCCTTGCCAAAGTAAAAGAAGCTTGCCGCCTTTGCTCCCTCGATGTTGCCACCATACGGGGCTAAATTTAGGTATAAATTTAAAATTTCATCCTTGCTAAAGTGAAGCTCGAGCTGAAATGCTCTAAAAATTTCTCTTATCTTATTTTTATAGCTTCGATCTCCAGGCTCCAGCATTCTTGCCACTTGCATCGTGATAGTGCTAGCTCCTATGCGGTTGTCGCTTCTTAGGTTGTGGAAAAATGCTCTAAAAATGGAGGCAA
>ENA-OWND01001499-OWND01001499.1-metagenome-genome-assembly--contig:-NODE-1499-length-14145-cov-13.404400_pt1 | contig 14145 bp, 12 predicted proteins | sample MGYA00245342_ERZ651119 | MGnify/ENA primary metagenome ERZ651119 (study PRJEB26857, sample SAMEA4031756) | metagenome | biome: human; feature: oral; material: saliva | place: Philippines | collected 2014...
AATACAGGCAAAATCATCCCTTCCCTATAAAAAATTCATGGGGTTTTATAGGGAACGGACGAAATGTCAGTATTTGCATGGCACTTACGCTTGTGTGACACTTGCGCGGTGCACGCTAACATGCAAGATCATGGGGTTCTACCCGTAGGCTTCGTGGTGCAAGCACCTGACTCCACTTATTGAACTGCTTAGGGCTTAAGCCTTCTATTCAAGAATGACTGCTTCAATCCTTGCACCTTCAACCTGCTTAGCCGCCTTAAGCGCCACTTGTCGCCACCAGCGTGCATTAAATTTCGAGTCAGGGTAAAGCTGAGTGAACTCCCGATCATTGCGACAGACAAAAACAACAGGCTCTTCTTCACCCTTCAACTTTTCAACCAGTTCTTCAACTGCTTGTTCTGTTTCAGACTGAAGTTTTTCTAACTCAGAAGGTACACGGTAAGGGATAGGGTCGCGGCCTTTCTGCCAAGAACGAATGGTCCGTGGGTTAACTTTTAGGATGCCAGCTAGAGCATCGTCGGTAAGTCCAAGGCTTTCACGGATACAAGTTAACTCGATTCCAATCATCCGTTCCTTGTGTTCGTGTTCTTCAGACTCCTCTTTTTTGACTCCCACTAGCCAGTCGGCTACCTCTTTTTCATCGCGACAAACTGGCCCTAAAACATAATTCTTTGTTTTAGGATCCATAGCCATCAAAGTGGCTGTTCTAGCTTCATCTTTAATGAAAGCTACCCTTCCACCTACGCCTACAGCTTTATAACTTACCTCGTTTTTTTGCCAGAAGTTAACAATCGGGTAGTCTTGCTCAATGATGGCTGCGACTTTTTCAATATCAATCTTCACTTTTGAATCCTTCCCTTTTAGGTGATTGTGTGGGAGAGCTAGAACTCTAGACTAGCCATCTCATTAGTTATCTTTCCCTGGCTCTTCGCATTTGGGTGTAGGTGTGGTGGGCGACGTTTGCCGTATTGCGGCTTTGTAAGAGTCTAGGTCTTTCAGTGAGAAATTCCTGCACCGTTCATCTGAAAGACCCCGACATGGCTCATACTACCTTTGATAGCTCCGACCTGAGCGCGTTCACGCGCCTGGGATACCTTGGACTGGAAGTGACGGGGCCAGCACGTGGAGAAGAGGCAGACAGTGTCGGCTTGCGTATCACTGGAGATGACCGATTGTGTCAATGATGCAGGTGCTGGGACAAGGCAGCCTCAGGGCACACAAGCATGCGTCATACAGGCGTGCGCTGCGTAAGCGTCACACAAATACTGAGATTTCGTCCGTTCCCTATAAAACCCCATGGAAAAATCATAGGGAAGGGATGATTTTGCCTGTATTTGTCTGCATGCCTGTATTTGTACTGCATGTTTACCTGTATTTGACTGCCTGACTGCCTGACCATGTTTGTCTGCAGTGCCTGCCTGTGCTTGTCATGAGAGACAAAATCAGTTTGGATATTAACTAACACTGAATGCAACACCAGTTTTAGGAGTCACTTGAGTATCGGTCTAGTCGCCCTTCTTGACGACATTGCCGCCCTGGCCAAAGCCGCCGCCGCCTCGGTTGATGACGTGGCGGGAGCCGCAACCAAAGCATCTAGCAAGGCAATCGGGGTGGTTATCGACGACACTGCCGTGACTCCCCAATACGTGCAGGGCATCAAGCCTGAACGCGAACTGCCAGTTATTAAACGCATCGCGCGCGGCTCACTGATCAACAAGCTGGGCATTATTTTGCCGGTGGCCTTATTGCTGACCTGGCTGGCACCCTGGTCACTGCCTATTTTGCTGCTAGTGGGAGGCACTTACCTGTGTTTTGAGGGCGCAGAGAAAGTACTTAGCGCCTGGGGGGTCATTAAGGAACATGAGGACTCCCATGGTGCCAGTGACAAGTCCGCAGACCCGGCCGCCGTGGAAAAAGCCATTGTCAGCTCAGCCGTGCGCACAGACCTGATTCTTTCCACTGAAATCATGCTGGTGTCTTTGGCGGGCCTGCACACCAACGACAACCTGAGCAAAGTCGCCATCATGGTGGTGGTGGGCTTCATCATGACGTTCTTCGTCTACGGCCTGGTGGCGCTGCTGGTGAAAATGGATGACCTAGGCCTGGCCCTGGTGCGTCGCGGCCAGGAGAAACTGGGACGCGCCATCGTTAAAACCATGCCGCGTGTTTTCCGCGTGATCGAGGTGGTTGGCACCGTGGCCATGCTCTGGGTGGGCGGTCACATCGTGATTGACGCTCTCAACAACCTGGGTGTGAGCGCCCTGCATCACCTGGTGGAGCACGCCGCCCACGCAGCCACCCACGCCGCCCAGGGTCTGGGCGACTCGCTAAGCGGCGTGGTCAAGTGGTGCGTGGAGACGGCTTGCTCGGGTGTGTTCGGCCTGGCGTTTGGCGCGCTGGTTACTGGACTGGTTCTTGGGCTGCAGCGGCTGCTGCGGCAGCGCGCGGGGCAGCACTAGCGATCTTTTCCAGCTCGGCCTCGCCGTGAGCTGCGGATAGGAACCACACTTCAAAGATCGACGGCGGCAATGCCACCCCCGCCTCCAGGAAGGTGTGGAAGAAGGGCGCGTAACGCCAGGTTTCCTGCTGGCGCGCCTGGTCGTAGTTGTAGACGCCGTCGCGAGCCGCCTGCGGGCCGAACATGATGGACATCAGTGAGCCGGTACGTTGCACGCGGTGCGCCACCCCGGCCTGGGTGAGCGCCTGGCCCACAATCTCACCTACGGCCTGGGCGTTAGCGTTGACGGCGTTGTAAACGTCGACGTCGGCCAACTGCAGCGTGGCCAGGCCAGCAGCGGTGGCTAGCGGGTTACCTGAGAGCGTGCCCGCCTGGTACACCGGCCCTACCGGCGCCAGTAGGTCCATGATGTCGGCGCGCCCAGCCACGGCGGCTAACGGCATCCCTCCGCCCACGACCTTGCCGAAGGTTACCAGGTCAGGCACCCATGTGGGGGCGGCGACGGCGTTGGGGTCAGCTACGGCGACGGCGTCGGGCGCAGCTGCTTTAGTGGCTTCTGAGCCGGCGGCCCCGGCTGCCCCGCTGGTCCCGGCTGCACCTAGCTGCGCCAGGGCAGCAGGGGTGGTTAGCTCAGCACTTAGCGCGGTGGCGGGGGTGGCGCAGTCGTGCTCTTGCCAGCCGGCCACAGCCTCCAAACCCCACCAGCCGGCAGAGCTGACCCTAAAACCTGTGAGTACCTCATCCAAAATCATTACCGCACCGTAGCGGGTGCATAGGGAACGGATGCGCTCATTCCAGCCGGCCAGTGGGGGCACGCTACCCATATTGGCGGGGGCGCCTTCGAAAATAACGCCCGCGATTTCCTGACCGCGTTCGGCGAAGCAGGCTTCTAGCGCCTCAAAGTCGTTGTAGGGCAACACGATGGTGCAGGCGGTGATCGCTGCGGGCACACCCGCACTGCCGGGTAGGCCGCCCGTGGCCACGCCAGAACCGGCCGCAGCCAGCAGCCCGTCGCTGTGACCGTGGTAGTTGCCGGCGAATTTAATGATCAGCTCGCGCCCGGTAGCCCCGCGTGCCAGGCGGATTGCGGTCATGGTGGCTTCGGTGCCGGTGGAAACGAAACGCACTCGCTCCACAAACGGCACGCGTTCGCGCACCTTTTGGGCCAGCAGGGTTTCGCTCTGGGTGGGGGCGCCAAAGGATAGCCCGCGCGCGGCGGCCTCCTGTACGGCGGCCACCACCTGCGGGTGAGCGTGGCCTAGCAGGGCCGGGCCCCAGGAGCCCACCAGGTCCACATAGTCGCGCCCGTCGGCGTCGGTAACGTAGGCCCCTTTAGCGGCGCTGATGAAACGCGGGGTGCCGCCCACGCCCCCAAAAGCGCGTACCGGCGAGTCAACACCACCCGGAATAATCCCCTTGGCCTGGGTAAATAAGTGTTCATTTAGATTCATAATTAAGTCCTATCGCAGCGTTTGGTCTATTTTTCCTGCGGCGTTGGCTTAGCGCAGCATCTGGGCGATTTCGCGGGCCCAGTATGTAAGTACCGTGTCGGCGCCGGCACGGAAAATGCCCAGCACGCTTTCAAGGATCACGCGCTCGCGGTCAATCCAGCCGTTGGCTGCGGCCGCCTCAACCATGGCAAACTCCCCGGAGACCTGGTAGGCGGCCACCGGAATGTCGCTGGCTGCGGCCACATCGCTAAGCACATCCAGGTAGGGTCCGGCGGGCTTAACCATTACCATGTCAGCCCCTTCGGCGGCGTCGAGCAGTGCCTCATACAGGCCTTCGCGACGGTTGGCGGGGTCTTGCTGGTAGGTGCGCCGGTCGCCCTTGAGAGTGGAGCCCACGGCCTCACGGAAGGGCCCAAAGTAGGCGGAGGCGTATTTGGCCGAGTAGGCCAGGATCGCCACATCGGCGTGCCCGGAGGCGTCTAGGGCCTGGCGAATGGCGGCCACCTGCCCATCCATCATGCCTGAGGGGGAGACCATGTGGGCGCCGGCTTCGGCCTGGCTGACGGCCATGGCCTGGTAGAGCGGCAAGGTTGCGTCATTGTCGACGCCGCCGCGCTCGTCTAGCAGCCCGCAGTGGCCGTGGCTGGTGAACTCATCTAGGCAGGTGTCGGCGCAAACCACCACGGCGTCGCCCACCTCTTCACGCACGGCGGCGATGCCCTGGTTCAAAATTCCTTCGCTGGCCCAGGCCTGGCTGCCCACCTCGTCGCGCAGTGCGGGCACGCCGAATAGGTCAATTGAGCCCACACCGGCTTCGGCGCAGGCCACCGCCTCGCGTCGTAGCGAGTCCAGGGTGTGCTGGTAGACGCCGGGCATGGCGCTAATGGCTTGCGGCTCGCTAATGTCTTCGCGCACGAACACCGGCAGGATCAGCTTGGCCGGGTCGATGCGGTGCTGGCTGACCAGGGCGCGCATGGCCGGGGTGGAGCGCAGGCGGCGCGGGCGCAGCGTAGGAATGGGTGCGGGCGCGACGCCGTGGCTGGCTAGCAGGTCCAGGGCGCTTTGGGGGATGGTAGTCATGAAAAATCCTTTGCTTTAAATAGGTTAATTATGGCTTGGGTGATGTGTTCGGCTCGCGGCGTGGCGGCGGTGGCGTCCACGCGCAGGCCCAGTTCGCGGCAGCGTGCGGTGGTGGACTGGCCGATGCTGACCACTGCGGTTTTCTCAGGTGGGGGTCCCAGCAGTTGCAGTAGGGCCTGGGCGCTAGATCCCGCAGTGACGACGACGGCGTCCCACGCCCCGGCTTGCCACTGGGTTTTGAGGTGGGCTGGTAGCTGGGTGAGGGGGGCGGTGGTGTAGGTTGCAACGGCGTCCACCTGCCAGCCAAGTTGGCTAAGTCCCTGGGCTAGCGTGGGGGCGGCTAGCTGCGACTGAGGCAGACAGATGGTGGGTGTAGTCGCCGTGGAGGCTGCTGCCGTGGTGGCAGTGGGCGGCGTTGGGAAAACTTCCAGTAGCTTGGCGGCGCTACCCGCACCCACCAGGGTGGGCTTAAGTGCGCAGTGGCTGTTTACCCACTCGGCAGTGGATTGGCCAACCACCGCCAAGCGTGTGGCGCCGTGAATAGAACCTGGTTGTTGAATGGAATCTGGTTGGCTGGCGCGGTCAAGGCTCTGTTTAGTGGGGCTCTCGCGAGTCGCAGCTTCCGAGGCTAGTGCAAATGGGCTCAATGCGAGGGTGGGTGAGTGTGGCGTGGGGGCTGAGGTGGGTGGATTGAGTGTGGGGGCTGAGGCGGGTGCTAGCGCAAGCGCATTTAGCTGCGGCAGTACAGCCTGTGCGGCTCGCCAAGAAGACAGCACCACCCAGGCGTAATAGCCAGATGCAAGCCTTTGGCGCATCTGTTCTAACTGCTCAGATTCAATGGGAATGGTTTGGGTTAGCGCGAAAGTATCCACCTGGGCGCCGGCAGTTTTAAGGGCTGCCGCAATGGCGTCGTCGGACTTTAGGCGCGGCAAAGCCACCCGTAAACCGGCGAGTGTTTCACGTGAAACAACCATAACCATCTACCTCTAAATCCGATCGTAAAACCTTAGTTGTCACCTTGCTGCGCGCTTAGTTGTTGCCCTGTCGCCGTAGCCTCAGCGTTGTCGCGGCTTTTGCTATCCTCGCCGCACCCTTAATTCAGGCTTACCGCTGTCTCAGTCGCGCTCCTTAATGCCTCAGCTATACCCCCTTAACTCTTTAGCCACGCTCCTTAACAGCCTGCAAATCCGCTACCTGCCCGGCGCCTTGGGCCAGCAAATCCTGGGCGGCGCGCTGGCCCAACTCCGTAGCTTTTTGCAGGTGGGAAGCCTTGGTTAGGTCCACGCCCCCAAGCGTTACGGCCTGACTGCTACGCACGCTAGCGGCGCCGTCGAGAGCAAATACCCCGGCCTCTAAGTGCAGCTCATAATCAAAACCTGCGTGCACCAGGTAGGCGTAAGTGCCCACGGGCGCCGCGCACCCAGCCTGCAAAGTAGACATCACCGCCCGCTCGGCCACCGCAGCCAAGTGCGAAGCCGGATCGTTCACCTGGGCGATAACCGCCTCCAACTGGGGGTCAAGCTCCTGGGCGGTCTCAATAGCCAGCACTCCCTGCGACGGCGCCGGCAGCATCTGCTCGGGGTTGAAAGCCTCGCTTATGTGCCTGGCTAAACCCAGTCGCTCCAAGCCAGCGCAAGCCAGCACTACGGCGTCCAGGTCCGCGCCGGTGCCAAGAGCCTGGGGGGATGTGCCAGCGTCGGCGGCAACCTGAACCCCGCGCACACGCCCCAGCCGCGTGGGCACGTTACCCCGCAAATCCACGGTCTTAATGTCGGGGCGCAAAGCCTTCAGCTGGGCCACACGCCGAGGTGAGCCGGTACCCACACTCGCCCCACTAGGCAGCTGCGCCAGGCTCATGCCGTTCGAGGCCACCAGCGCGTCACGTGGATCGGCGCGGCGTGGGGTGGCAGCAATGCGCAGCCCTGCAACCGGGGCGGTGGGTAGATCCTTAAACGAGTGCACCGCCAAATCCACCTGCCCTTCAAGCAGGTGAGTGCGCAGCTGGGCAGCAAACACTCCAACGCCCCCAAGCTGGCTTAGCGCCGCGCGCGAAGTGTCGCCCTGAGTTCGCACGGTAACCAGCTCCACGCGCCAATCCAGACCCTGAGAAGCGGCGGCAGTTTCCAACATGCGCGCCACCATGCCCGACTGAGCTAAAGCCAAAGCCGACCCGCGCGTCCCCAGACGCACAACCTTTTCACTCATAAGAAGTTCCTATATATTTGTAGTGCTATGCGGACTGTGGCGCTATGAGCGCTGTAGGCGCCTGGCGTTCGTGCGCGCGTGAGCTACCACCGCATTTACGCCCGTGCCACCAACCCAGGCGCCAGTAACCGCCAAACCCTCAATGTTTTCAACCTGGCTCATAAAAGCCGCAATGCGCGCGCGGTAGCTGGGCGGCAGTGGCGGCAAAGTGCCATTCCAACGCACCAGCTTGTGCTCGCTTACCTGCTCAGGGCGAATAGTTACGCCCGTCAAAACCCGCACGTCAGCTAGGGCTTGCTCCAGGCTCACCTGCGGCTCACTTTGCCCCAAACGCCCATAGGACAGGCGCAATAAATGCTGGTGCGGCGCCAAAGCCTGGGCGATCCAGGGCCACTTAACGTTTAAATGCGACAGGGCCTTGGCTCCCACGGGGCTCTCGACGGCGCCGGGCTGGGTTGGGCTTCCCTGGTTGCTGGGCTCGACGGCGCCGGGCTGAGTGTCGCCGCATGGTTCTGAGGCGGCCTGGGTGTCGGGGGTGGACTGGTCCGGCTCGGCCTGGGTGTCGGCGCAGCTTGCGGGCGACGCCGGCGCCACCAGCAGACCCTGACCCACCGGGGCGGCGTCCAGCTCAGGGCTATCAACCAGCAGCGAGTAGCGCGCAATGGGCGCGCCCACCGGAATAGTGATGTCAGTGTCTAGGGTGGCCAAGTTTGCACTGGCCAACAGCCGCAAGGCCGGGCGCGCCGAACAAGCCACCACCAGGCGTTTAGTGTGCAAAGTACGCGGCGCGCCGGCAGGGACCGGCTCGCTCGAAGGAGTCGGGCCCGGCTTGGTGGGAGTCAGCACCACCTGCCAGTAGCCGGAGCTATCGGGAGTGCCAGAGCTGTCGCTGGCACCGCAGTTGGCGCCGTGGGCGGTATCCTCGCTGACGCCGTGGGAGGCGGCGTCGGGAGCAATGAGCTGCTGGGCCCCAACGCGAGTGAGCACAGTGCCTCCCGCCGTCGTGATGGCCTGACTCAAAGCCGCAGTCAGCTGGAACATGCCGCCGCGAACGCACTTATCAACACTGCGCCCACCAGTAGCTTTACGCGAACGCGCCAACAGGAAAGCCACCGCATCAGCCAGGCAGCCATGCTCGCGAGTAGCCTGACGCAGCCCCGGCGTAACCGTGTCAGTGGCCAGATCTTCCGGATCGCAGGTGTAAATGCCGGCGACTATCGGGCGCACCAAGCGATCAACCACCGCCTGCCCCATGCGCGCGGCCACAAACCCCGCCAAAGTCTCGCCCTCAGCGCCCTGGCCCACCTCACTGCCCAGCTGGCGGTCTTGGGCGGCACGTTGCGCAGCCTTAGCGCCCAAAATAGCGACGACGTCGTCCGCGCCCGGATCGGCAGGAATACCCAGGTAGGCATCACGCAAGAACCGCCACAGACGCCAGCGACTTTCACCATTGGCGCGGTTGGGAGGTAAAAACAGGCGTGCACCGTCGCCGCTAGGGGCCAGTGCCTCCAGCCCCAAAGCAGCCACCATCTGGGCGGTTTCCACCCCGCGCGGAACGAAAGTCTCAGCGCCCAAATCCACCTGGACCGGGCCAATATAACCGGGGGCAATCAGTCCGCCCAGATAGCCGCGCGCCTCCACCAGCAGCGGCTTGAGTCCATCCTGGGTTAGCTGCCAGGCGGCAGACAGGCCGGCGATCCCGCCGCCAATCACTAGGGCATCTACCTCGTCGGGCAGGTCACTAAGCGGGTTTGGGCGAGAAACGACCGGAGTGGCTGGGGCGGCAGCGCTCTTGCGCTCAGAAGAGGGCTTGTGACCAGCAGGGACAGAATTGTTTTTAGCATCCAGATTCATAAGCTTTCCTTATGAACAAAATCGACGATTCGCGTTAACACGGCTGGGTCAGTAGTTGGCGGCACCCCGTGCCCCAGGTTAAACACATGCCCTGGCGCTTGGCGCCCCGCGCGCAAACACTCCACGATGGCCTGCTCAATCACCGGCCACGGCGCCGTCAGTAAAGCCGGGTTCAAGTTGCCCTGCACCGGGCAGCTGCCCTCAAGCTGGCCAATCGCCCAATCCAACTCGGTGCGGTCATCAACCCCCACGGCCTGCGCCCCAGCCGCCAGCATCTGTGGCAATAGGCGCGCACTGCCGGTAGCAAAGTGAATCAGCGGCGCTGCTTTGCCAGTAGTTGGGCTGATCGCCTCACGCGCCCGCGCAATAGCCAGCGCCGAGTAAGGAGCCACGCGCTCGCGGTAGTCGGTGGGGCTGAGCGAACCGGCCCAAGAGTCAAACAGCTGCGCCGCCGAGGCGCCACAGCTAATTTGTAGCGCCATGAAATCGCCCGTGACCTGCGCGCACCAGCGCATCAGCAGGTCCCAAGTGGGCGGGTCGGCGTGCATTAAGGAGCGCGCGGCCAGGTGGTCGCGGCTGGGTTTACCCTCAACCAGGTAAGCGGCCAGAGTGAAAGGCGCGCCCCCAAAGCCAATCAGCGGGGTCCAGTCCGCTGCTTGCACTGCGGGCGTGCCTAGCTCGGTCAAAATCAGGGCAATAGCCTCACGCAGGGCGGCCACGCCCTCAGCGCCCTGGTGAGTGACGCCGTCGTGACTAGTCCAAGCACCCTGGCCAAAACCGCACCCAAGTAGGCGCTCAACGTCGTCGCGCGTGCGGATTGGAGCCGATAAAACCGGTCCCACCTGCGGTTTAATCTCCACATCCACCCCGGCCAGGCGCAGCGGCACCATGATGTCTGAGAAGAAAATAGCCGCATCCACCCCGTGACGGCGCACCGGCTGAAGCGTTGCCTGCGCAACCACCTGCGGATTTAGGCAAGCCTCAAGCATGGGCAGATTCACTTGGGCGCGCAGCTGGCGATACTCGGGCAAAGAGCGCCCGGCCTGGCGCATAAACCACACCGGGGTGCGGGCGGGGCGTTGCCCATTAAGTGCAGCCAAGAGGGCGGGCTGGGGCGAGTTGGGTGGCGGCAAAGCATTCATCGTTTATTAATTCTAGCCATAGATAATTTAAATAATATTCACGTTTTCAAATACCGCATTGGTGTCAGTTATGCTCACCTAACCGCTTTTATGACGCCGCGTCTTTATTTATTTAAAATGACACTTCGACACTTAAAAAACCTTGCTGTTGCAGGGAAAACCGACGCTCTAGAGTTAACTGTCGTGGTGGCATAAAAATAGTTTTGCGCAAATCGCGAGATAACTGTGTGTGGCGGGCCGATAGGTGCTTGAATAGCACTCGCTGTGACTATTCATCTACTCTCCGCCGATCATCGTTATCAAAGCCTGGATGAGGTTGCCCGGCTCAGTCGGGTAGACAACCTGGGCCCCAAGCTCATGCGCGCGCTGCCCTACCTGCGCGGCGCCGTGGTGGTGCGTACCTGCAACCGCCTGGCAATCCTGGTTGACGCCCCAAGCAGGCTGGCTAGCTCTGGTCAGTCTGGCTCCGACGCCGCCCGCGCTGGCTCAGCTTGCCCCGGTTCCGCCCCGGCCGGTTCTGGAGCCCCCGCTGTTGCCGACGACGTGCGCGCGGTGCTGGCTCACTGTACGGAGCTACCCCTTGAACAGGTGCATTTGCGTCACCTGGCCGGGCACAAAGCCCACCTAGACCTATTTGCCACCGCCGCCGGGCTGGAATCCATGGTGGTGGGGGAGCGCGAAATTGCTGGCCAGCTGCGCCGTGCTTTCCATGCGGCCTGGGAGGAAGACACTCTTAGCTGCGATTTGGGGCGCGCCCTTGAGCACGCCTCACGCACCAGTCGGTTGGTGGCCACGCAAACCGGCTTGGCTTCTTCGGGCCGCTCAGTGGTGGCGGTGGGCCTGGATTTGGCTACCCAAGCTTTACAGGACGCCAAACTGCGCCCGCTTAAAGAGGCCCAGGTTGTGCTGGTGGGTACCGGCGCCTATGCAGGTGCCACGGTCACTGCCCTGCGCGAGCTGGGGGCCACTAATGTGCGGGTGTATTCGCGCTCCGAGCGCGCCCAGCTGTTTGCGCAGGGACGCGGCATCGGCTGGGTTGATGAGGCTGGGCTAGGGCAGGCGCTTGACGCGGCAGACCTAGTGGTTACTTGTCGCGGCTTGGGTAGCCCGGTGCTCACCCGCGAGATTGTGCAGCGGGTTAAAACTCCACTGGTGATCTTGGATTTGGCGTTGCAACGTGACGTGGAGGCGGCGGTAGCTGACCTAGCTGGTATCAGCTACATTGACTTGCTTAGCGTGCAGCGCGCAGTGCCCCAGGCGCACGGTGAACAGGTGCGTGCGGCCCGCGAGATTGTGGCCCGCGAAGTGGAGGTATTTGAGCGCAGCTTGGGGGCGCGCTCTATGGATCCGGTGGTGCGGCGCCTGCGTGACCATGTGGATGAGGTGGTGGGAGAGGAGATCTCCCGGCTGCGCCCTGTGGATGGGTGCATTAGCGCCGACGACGCCACCCGCGCACTGCGTCATTTAGCGGCACGTTTGATCCATAATCCCACCGTTATGGCCCGCAAAGCGGGCGAAAGTGGGCAGCAGGACGCATACTTGGAGGCTTTGCAGCTAGTGTTAGGCATGGATGCTAGCCCAAGCGACACTTTGACAGTGTCTAATAAGGAGAGAAATGTCTTCACTTGCGCCCTATGACGCGATCATGCTGCTGTCCTACGGCGGACCTAATGGGCCCGAGGACGTACTGCCGTTTATGCGTAACGCTACGCGCGGGCGCGGCGTGCCTGATGAACGCCTGCTGCAGGTAAGTGAGCACTATAAGCTTTTTGGCGGGGTTTCGCCCATCAATGAATGCAACCGCCGTCTGCTGGCCCACTTGCGGCGTGAGCTGGATCGGCGCGGCTGTGACATTGCCTTGGGGTGGGGTAACCGCAACTGGCATCCTTTCGTTAGTGAGGGCCTACGGGAATTGGCCGACGCCGGTGCGCGCCGGATCTTGGCCCTGCCCACCTCCGCTTATGCTTCCTACTCGGGATGCCGTCAGTACCGTGAGGACATTGCAGCCGCCCTGGTGGAGTTGGAGGACACTTACGCCCCCGGGGTTTTGACCGTGGATAAGGTGCGTCCCTACTACAACACTGACGGCATGTTTAACGCCCAGGTGCGTTCCATCCAGGTGGCTTACGCCAAGCTAGCTGAGCAGGGCTTTAAACCGCAGCAAATCAAGTTGCTGTATGTAACCCACTCGATCCCGCTGGCTATGGAGGCCGGTAGTGCCCCTAGCGCTGAGGAGCTGGAGCGTTTCCCTCGCCTGGCTAACGAGATTAGTTATGTGGCCCAGCACCAGGCTTTGATTGAGGCTTTACAGCCAGCTTTGGAGTGGGCGCTGGGAGTTAAGCAGGTGAACGCGGATCTGGCTTACTGCTCGCGTTCTGGCCCGCCGCACGCCAAGTGGCTTGAAAGCGACATTAATGACGTGCTGGCCCAGCTTGATAGAGACCAGATTCAGGCAGTGGTAGTGGCTCCCATTGGTTTCATCACTGACCATATGGAAGTGGTCTACGATCTAGATACTGAAGCCGCCCAAACTGCTGCTGAGCTGGGCTTGGGCTATGAGCGTGCAGACACTGTCAGTGAAGACCCAGAGTTTGTGGCCTCCCTGGTGGACATTATGGAGGAGCGCGCCGCGCACGCCCGTGGCGAAAGCTACGAAATTGTTAACACCACCGGCACTGGCCCGTTCCATACTGTATGTCCGCCGCAGTGCTGTCGTAGCGGGGCCACCCCGGCCCGCCCTGGCCCAGACCGTTTCGCCCCGGCGTCCGCATTTAACAGTTTTAGGAGTTGAACATGGGGAAAGCTAAGGAGCTTAGCGCCGAGCAGGAGCTTGAGCGCAGCCAGAAAAAAGCTAAGAAAGCTGCCAAAAAAGCCGCTAAGAAAGAGCGTAAAGCGCAAATCAGTGCCAACGCTAAGGATTGGGATGGCCGCCCGCTAACCAAGAAGCAAGCCCACAAGCTGGTTAAGGAAGGGCAGGTACTGCCCTTGCCGCAGGGCCACCCCAAGGTTGGCAAGAAATACCTGGCCAAACTGGCTGCAGAGACGCAAAACCGTAAGCAGGCCGCCGCTTGCCCAGCTGAGGCGAGCCACGGCGTCGAGACTAAAAACTGCCACCCAGGCCAGGCACAGGACCCTAAAGACCCTAAGGTAACCACACAGCCAAAGGAGAAAGCTATGGCTAAAACCCACCCGCATGGGCATCCAGACACTGTCAGCCGCCACGATCCGCGCGACGTCGCCACCGTGGACTTTGACGAGGTAAACAACAAGCAGCACTACGCCCTGTACACGGTTTGGAAGCTGGCCACCCCGCTACCTGCCGACGACGCCGCCCGCGAGGCCCTGGTGTACGAGTCGGTGCAGTATGTGGCCGGCTCAGGCGCCTCCACGCGCGGCTGGTATGACCTGGCCGGTTTCCGTGCCGGGGCGGACCTGCTGATTTGGTGGCTTAACGACGACCCCAAGGCGCTACAGGATGCCTACCAGCGTCTGCGCGCCAGTGCGCTGGGGCGTTACCTGGAGCCGGTGTGGAGCTGCATGGGTCTGCACACTCCGGCCGAGTTCAACCGCCGCCACATTCCCGCCTGCTTTGGGGGTGTGGTGCCGCGCGAGTGGATCATGGTGTACCCCTTCGTGCGTTCCTATGACTGGTATCTGCTCGATGCAGCTGAGCGTTCACGCATTATGGCTGATCACGGCCGCAATGGTTTTGCTCAGTATCCAGATGTTAAGGGCTCGACTTTAAGCGCTTTTGGGATGAGCGACTATGAGTGGGTGCTGGCTTTTGAGGCTGACGGCCTTGATCGCCTTGAGGGGGTTATGCACGCCCAGCGTTACACCGAGGCGCGTTTGCACGTGCGCGTAGATACCCCCTTCTACACCGGTCACCGCGTAGAGCCGGTGGTGTGGGCGCAGCGTCAGCCGCACGTGTAAGTTGCGTTTTAGTCGCTAGTTT
>ENA-OWND01001500-OWND01001500.1-metagenome-genome-assembly--contig:-NODE-1500-length-14143-cov-5.146934_pt1 | contig 14143 bp, 10 predicted proteins | sample MGYA00245342_ERZ651119 | MGnify/ENA primary metagenome ERZ651119 (study PRJEB26857, sample SAMEA4031756) | metagenome | biome: human; feature: oral; material: saliva | place: Philippines | collected 2014...
ATATTGAAAAAAAAATTAATCAAAAAAGCTAAGATTAAGCTAAGAAGGTAAACTGTGGTTATTAAAACAATTTGTAAGAAGGACTCACCTGATAAGAGCTTTAGACCTGCAATCAGAATTACAAATGGTAGACCAACACTAACAAAAACTAGCCATCTAGACCCAATTTCTGTGAAAAGATAAGACATTGCAAAATGAACTGGACGAAGCAGTCGCATAATAATAGAGCCATCCTTTACTTCCCATCCAATCATAAAAGAACTATCTGATTTTGTCAGTAGATTCGTCACAAAACTCATGATGATATATAAGGTCATATCAGATAAAGTAAAACCTTGAATGAGAGACTGGTGAGATGAATCAAACACAGCTTTCCACAAGTAAAATGCTACAAAGGCCCCCATCACATCCCCAATGCGATAAAGAAAAAAATTGACACGATACGTGATTAATTCTTGGATTCCAGCGCTAACAAAAGGCTTATAGCGTTTCCATAATTTAGTCATCCTAAAGCTCCTTTCGATAGAAGCGACGAATAATATCTTCAATATTCGCATCCGTCATCTTTAAATCACGGATCGTAAAATCAGACAAAGTTTGTTGAATAATGTCAGCCGTTTGATACTGCGAGCTGTCGTACTGAATATCAAGTGACAATTCCTGTCTCGTCACATAGATATCAGAAAGTCCTTCAAAATGAGAGACAATATAATCCTGCCCAGGATGTAGTTCAAAAGAGAGAGTCTTCATCTTCCCGAAAGTCTTTTTCAGTTGATTCACAGTTCCATCAAAGATTTCTCGGCCCTTATCAATCATAAAAATACGATCACATAACTGTTCAATATCACCTAAATCGTGGGTCGTTAAAAGTATGGTCGTCTCTTCTTCTTGATTAATCTGTGTAATGGCACGTCGAATATTATCCTTGACCGAAACATCTAAACCAATAGTAGGCTCATCTAGGAAAAGAACTTTCGGATTATGCAATAAGGAGGCCGCAATATCCGCCCTCATACGTTGACCTAGAGATAGAGTTCTGACAGGATCTTGAATAAATTCCTTCAAATCTAAAACTTCATTTAGAAAATCCATGCGTTTTTGAAAGACCGCATCAGGAACATCATAAATTTCCTTTAAAACCGAGTAAGTCTCCTGCAAAGCCAAATCCCACCAAAGTTGAGTTCGCTGCCCAAAAACTACACCAATATCTTTAACATAGCCTTGACGGTTCTCTTGAGGAATCTTTCCATTGATACGACAAAAACCTGATGTTGGTTTCAAAATCCCCGTCAACATCTTGATAGTTGTTGATTTCCCCGCTCCATTTGCGCCAATAAAGCCTAAAATTTGTCCTTTGGGCACCTCAAATGATAAATCTTTAACAGCTTCAAAGACTTGTCTCTTGGGATGAAAAAAAGAGCGAAAAGCTCCCTTTAAGCCAGGTTCCTTTATTGTTTTCACAAAATTTTTCTGAAGATGCTCTACTGTTATCATTTTTATAAATCACTCCTTTCGTTTCACTCAAGTTATAATATCAACAAAAATTGTAGCATACTACAGTAAAGTTAAGAAAATTTACCATCATTACAAACCATATGAAAAAAGCTACTAAAACTATGCCATCTTGTATTTTATCTGTAAGTAAGCTAAATTACTCAAGTACAAAGAATTATGACGAAGAACATATAAATTTATAATTGGATAAACTATAGATTTCAGCAAACGAAGTTATCCCAATATAAAAATACTTTAATAACTGAAGATATTGACAGGAAGATATTAAATTCCTCATTACTATCCTTTACTATGCAGTATAATTTTAATATCATTTACCTACTTCCAAGATGCTGAAAAATACTAAGTCACACTATTATGATGTTATTATTTCCATTTTTATTTTAACAGATGAGTCAATTCTTTCAACTGCCCCCTCCCTTATAACTATATTCATGAAGTATTCTTGATAATAAACCTCATTTAACTTCTCAAAGTAGTCAGCTTCTGCAACTGCTATTATCTCATAACAGATTGATTTGGTTTCAATAAATGGAAGCTAGAAGCCTTGTCAGCTACCCTGCACAGTTGGTGTTTTTTCATTTTTCTCTTCAAAAAAATTGGTCGGAAGTTATAATAAAAAGGTGATGTGTTTGTGGTGAGTTGAATTAAGAGACAAACTCACTTTGTCTTAACTTTTAAATTGCCTAACAAAAATACGGAGATTATTCTCTAAGCTTTAACTGCAACATTATGTCTCTACAACCAACGATAAGTCCAGAAATCTACCCAAATAACCAAACAACCTACATTTGTTGAACTTTGATGACAAGTAGGAAATTTTACATTTGATAAACACTATTTTGTACGCATTTTGCACATAATTTAACGTGCTTTCCATCAATTTAGTTAAGGACTTACATAGAAAACAATCCGTTTTTGCTTATGTTAAATTAGTAGAATTAGACAAAAACAAAACCGCCGTTCGCACTGTTATATATTCATTTTTAGTACTTACTATTCTAAAAAAGATATCTATCTTTCAATTCCTCAATTTCTTGACTACTTATTCCTAGTTCTGTATTAATATATCTAAGTATTCCTCCATATTCTTTATCAAGGACATTCAATACTCGATTAATATATTCTTCTTTTGCTGAACTGAGTGAAAGTAAATTATGCATCAATATTACATTCCCACTATGGTTATTTACATATTCAATATTTTCTTTTCTCACATTTATTAAATACTTGTTAGATAGTAAGTAATCATGAAAAATATCGTTCATATCTACTCCCAATATATAAAGCAAGAACAAGCTAGCTATTCCTGTTCGATCCTTCCCCATTGAACAATGAAACAAAAGAGATTCATCTTTTGGATGACTTAGTAATAATTTAAAGAATTTCTTGTAACCAAGTTTACTCTGTTTTTGATTGATCATTTGATCATAAGTTTTTATCATATGTTGAAAACCTGCATCTGATTTGTTAAAAAATTCTATTGGGAATTCTGTCAACTCTGAATCATCATTATAGAATATTGGAATTACTATATTTTTTATATTTTTTATATCTGGATCTGGAGCTTTTTTTATTTCATTCGCTGATCGAAAGTCAATGACTTTTGTTATTCCATAGCTCTGTAACAAATCGACATCAATTTTAGAGATTCCAAATAGTTTACTTGAACGGAATAATGTTTTAGGTTTTATTTTTTGTCCTGTTTGAGTGAGGTGGTTTCCAAGATCTCTAAAATTATATTCTTTTAGTAAAGTTAGATTATTCAATGCTTTTCTCCATAATATGCTCAAAAAACCATCTTTATTTTATTCAACATCTCCGGTTGTTAATTTAAATTAAAAAAGGCTACTTTCGAGTATTTTTGAATTATCTACTGGATGTTTGTTGCAATTCTAAAACTTCCTCGTCAATTTTTTTCAAATCAATCCTATCAAACAACATTGATACATCTGATAGCTTGTTAGGAAGGTTTGAAATATAATTCCAAGTATTTAGCTTTGTTTTAAACATATCCTCAATCTTTTTACCAGAAAAAGGAATGAATGGATTTAACATTTGTCCTAAATTAAGTATAATGATTACACAAGTAGCTAAGACTTCTTTACATTTTTCAATATCGGACTCTCGCAATGCCCACGGTTTCATATCATCATAGAATTTATTAGCCGATCTAATATATTCAAAAATTTCTTCTAATGCCTGTTTCATATGCCCGCTCTCAACTAAATTACCTACTGTTGTATATAATTCTTTCAAATTATATACAATTTCTCCTTCGAGATATTTAGTGGGTATTTCAGATTCAAAATACTTTTCAATAAACTTTAGAGTCCTATTGATAAAATTACCGTACGATCCTAATAATTCTGAGTTATGACTATAAATAAATTCTCTCCAAGAAAAATTTGCATCTTTCATCTCAGGAGCATTTATTGTTAGGAAGTATCGGATTGAATCAGCATCATATTTTTTTATGATATCGTTAAGCCATATAGCCCAATTATTACTTGTTGATATTTTTTTGTTTTCTAACGTTAAATATTCACTAGAAATAATATACTCTGGAAGAGGCTCTATTTCTAAACCTGAGAGTATTGCCGGCCAAATAATAGTATGAAATGGGATGTTATCTTTTCCATGAACATAATATGACTTTGTCCGATTGTTCCAAAAATCAGTAATATTATTTTGAAGTTTTTGCGCCCAATCAACACTTGCTGTGTAGTAACCTGCTACCGCTTCAAACCAGACATATATTTTTTTATCTCTAAAACCATCAATGGGAACTGGAATCCCATTTGGTAGATCACGAGTAACAGCTCGATCAGGTAAACCTTCCCGTAAATACCTTTTAGTTAGATTTATTGCATTTTTTCGCCATCTCACTGTTTCTTCAGCATCATTTAAGTAAGTCTCTAACAAATTTTGAAACTCACTAAAAACATAATAAAAGTGTTCTGTCTCACGAACTTCTGGTTCATTGGAACAAATAGAACATCTTTTATCAACTAAATCTATAGGATCTAAAATTGCTGAGCAATTATCACATTGATCTCCTCTTGAATGGGTTCCACAATTCGGGCATTTTCCTTCAACGAACCTATCAGGTAAGAATTGATTATCAAATGTACAATAGAGTTGTTTAATTTTTTTTGTATACAAAAATTTCTTCTCGTATAATTGCAAAAATAATTCTTGTACTATCTCATGATGTAGTGGAGAATCTGTTCGCGAGTACAAGTCATATGTAAAACCTAATTTTTCAAAAGTTTCTTTAAATTCCTTATGATAAAAATCAGCAATTTCTTTCACAGACTTATTTTCTTTTTTAGCTCTGATAGAAATAGGGGTTCCATTACAATCACTTCCAGAAACATATAAAACTTCCTCTCCCTTCTGACGATAGTATCTTGCAAGAATATCCCCCGGTAAAAGCGCTGCCGCGTGACCAATATGTAACGAACCGTTTGCATATGGCCATGCTCCTCCAATAAAAATTGACATATTGTATTTCTCCTTAAATTCTTTATTTTTATTATAACATTATTTAAATGCAATATCTTTTCAATCATTACTTTTTTTGAAAATATTCATTTATTTTATTTACAAACCTTTGCAATAACACAAAAAAATTAGATACGTGTAATCCATCTCCCATTCCATGATTAATTTGTAAATTCACTGTACAAAAATATCTTTGGTTCTCTTGAATAACTTTTCCCCACGTTATTCGAGGAACTGTATCAATTTTTGAAAGATTCATAGGAGTGCTTACATGTAAAAAATCAATCCATGGAACACAAGAAAGATAAGCAATGTTATTCTTGTCAATATTTGGTTTTTGCCCTTCTTCTGCCTTCTGTTTATTTATGTTGAACGCAGAAACAAATTCAATTAAATTATCTCCCATCGTAAATGAAGAAAAATTAAGCTTATCTTCCGATGTAAGGGTAGTGAAAGAACAACCTCTTTGATTGTATTGCCAGACAATCTTTCCGTCGGTATCCATTAGTAATTCTGGAATAGAATTTATTGCACTCATAACACACCACGATATTATGGCATAAAGTGATATCGAATGTTTTTTATGAAAATTGATAGCCTGCGTTACTTCTATTCGTGAACTCATAGATAAATAAGGAACATCCATTTTATTGAAAAAGTCAAATTCTTCATTCCTTTTCCACTCTGATATAGGAAATGTCATTCGTATAAATTCCCCCTTACCACTTTCACTTCACTCTCTTCTGAGAACAAGCCATTCTTATAAAGTAGTCTTAAGATTTCATCTCCAGATAGAGTAAAAATTTGTAATTCATCTAAATATTGTTTAGCAATATTAGTACCGAATTTAATTTTTGAATACGGTGCAGGAAAAATCCCTCCTTTATATATTCCTGTTAAATACCTCTGCAATTCATTCATTGAATTTTCTTGAATAACTTGTGATAATCTATTTAGGCCAAGCCTCCTGACATGAAAGAATTGGACTGAATATTTTCGGTATGATAATTTCTGAGCAGCATTTTTCATAGCCCTTCCTGTCAAAATATTATCATCCATTAATAAGATACTTTTCGAATCATTTCTCCGACTGTCCCTGAACCTTTTTACTTCAACTTCTTGAGTACTGTAGTGGCTATTTTGAAATAAAAATGATATTTCATTTTTTTCTTTAAATAGGTGCGCAACCAAGGGAATTTCTATCCCGCCATAAGCTATCCCACAAAATTCACTAATATTATCTACATCCAATGAATTTTCACTTTCAAAGAAATACTTTAAAGAAATAAAAATTTCCCAGATAGAATCTAATTCCCTAAAAACACGAGTAAGCTTTCTAACTTTATTATTATCTAGATTTTTAAGCTTAGGAATCAAAGCTTCAATTTCAGAGTTTAAAATATCAAGGATCACAACTAAATCTTCCGGTTGCAGAATAAAATGCTTGAAATTAAATAGCTTTTCATAATAGCTGTAAAATAACTCAATAGCTTTGAATAGTTTAGAATCGAAATTCACATAATATTTCCCATGTTTAAAATCATTCTCTACTAAAAACTTAGCATTCAAGAGTATTAAAATTTGATTTCTTAAATTGTCTAGAAATGCAAGACTGATTTTAAGAGTCAAAGAGTTTTCTGAATTTATATATTGGATGAATTCCGTTAAAAAATTTTGTGTAGATTTCAAGCCATCGATAAATATATTTTTGTCAATGAGTTTAAAATAATCATATGGTACATTCGATAAATAATGGTAGTATGTTTCAGAACCTCTGAGTAAATAGCCGTCATTTGTTGGAAGTACGTAGAGGTATTGACCATTTTTATTTTTTCTCCCAAGAAATTTAATCAACTTTTCTTCACCTAAAATCCAATCAACATCACTAATCTTAATTCCCCCAGTAAGTGAATCAAAAATATCAAAAAAGTGCTGCTCATAAGCCTCTTCAAATCTATCTAAGAAATTACCAAAAATCTTTTGTTGCAACATTTCCTTGTCTTTTATAAAATAAGAGAGTTGCCTTATTAAAATATTTAAGTCACTACTTAATTTCATATTATTATTCAAAATCTCCGCACTATCTTTTATTTTCAACACCTACCCCTTGTCATAACTATCACTGGCTTTGTCATCAAAATCTTCAAAGATATCTTTCATTATGTGCATCAAATCTTTAATCTCTGATAACGTGCCATTACTAATCCTTATCCAATTTTCACCCAATTCAGGATATGAAGCACTTATATTTCTTATCAAAAAACCTCTTTCCGTTAGTATATCTATTATTTTATTACCATCATATTTTGCTTTCAACTGGTATAACCTGAAACCACACGCCTTTTCAGACTTTTGAGTAGTGTATTTCTCCATAAATAAATCTAATTGTCTAAATGAAGACTCAATGTCTGAACATATACTTAGAGAGAGCGGAAAATTTTCTAATATTTTTTCAGCTATACATTGATTGATATTAGAAACATTGAAAGGAATTACTTTTTTTTCTAATTTTTTTACAATTTTTTCGTTAGCACATATATAGCCTATTCTTAATCCAGGAGCACATAGTGACTTCGATATTGAGGAACAAACAATCAAATTAGTATATTTTTCTACAAATGGTATCATTGTATAATTAAAAAAATCATATTTATATGGCAACATGCTTTCATCAATCAAAAAATATGTTTGTGGATTGTTTAAAAGAAGATTTTCTATTTGATTTTTTGTTAAAGTAGCCGTAGTCGGATTATTTGGGTTACATATTATCATAAGCTCACAAGATTTAGAAATTTTATCTATTTCTGTAACATTATAATTATAAATATCTGACAAAGGTGCCGAAATCACTGATTTATTATACCTTTTTGCAGAATCCCCATATCCCCAAAAAGTAGGGGTTAAATATCCTATATTATTTTGAACCAAGTTCGCAATTATAATATTCATACCCTCTAAAGAACCGTTTGTAATCAAGAAATTGTTACTGGCTATTGTTAATTTAGAAGACAAAACTTCTTTAATGCTGCATGATTTTTTTTCTGGATATGTGCTTATCATTTTTTTTATAGTTTCAGAAGGAAATAAAAATGAGTAATCTTTCAAGAGTAACCTATTGACGTTTTCAGATAAATCAATTATATCTTCCACCTTTTTCTCGTTCAAAATTGCTAATCGGTGAACATTCCTTTCTAAATGTTTAACAACATTCCTTTTTTCTTTTTTATATCCTAAATAATACTCTCCACTTGCTTTCGATACTGGGTTTTGATATAGTAAATTTAAGAATTCATTTTCATTTTTGGTCGTTAATTTAATATTATACGCTCTTTCAATTATTTTTTCAATGTCCTCCCATGCCCTATATTTCAGATTATTAACATAATCTTCATCACCAAATAAAACTGTAGAATCTGTAGTCAAAATATTTAGTAAGAGACGTTGTTTCATAGTTCTTGAAGTTAAAAAGTTCTTCGTTTTTTTAATATCTTCAATCTTAACTTTCTTAGAATCTGATATGAACGGCGGATTATCCAAAAATAATTCAACCTCACTGCTTAGATAAATAAGTTTGTTGCTCAAAGGAATATCCTTATCTATCGGTAAATTTTCTTGAAAATGAAATAACTTTGTAAAGTCACATATCAACCGCTGATTCATAGCAACAAATGAATCATCGTTAACAATAAGACAAACATCAAAATCAGATGAAATAGACAAATCATTACTACCATTTGAACCGTAAGCAATAACATGGATTCCCTCCAGATTATCACAATACTGATTTAGTTCGTTTTGTAATTGATAAACATATTTTTTACATAGCTCATTCATTATAATAATTATTCCTATCACGTTTTACTTTCCCTGTAGAAGTGTGCGGGATATTTTTAACCTTCCTATATTGATCAGGGATTTTATAATCTTCTAGATTATCTTTGCATAATTTTATTATTTCACTTGCTTCTTGATTCAAATCTTTCTCTTCATCATTGCAAATAGTATATTCAAGAATAGATATTAATCTCCCAGATTCTATTTTAGGATAAACTATTACTTCGGATATAAAAGGTAATTTTCTTACTACAGATTCTATTTCTTCCGGAAATATATTTTTTCCTGATTTTATATACCTATTGTCTTTTCTGCCTAAAATATATAACCTGTTTTTATCATCAAAGTAACCAATGTCTCCAGTCCTTAACATACCTCCAATTTTTATTTTAGAAGTAAGCTCTTCGTTCAAGTAATATTCAACCATAATATTAGGACCAGTAACACAAATTTCTCCCTCTTGGGTGTTGTTGCTACTTGTATCAATATGCACACCAACTCCTGAAATTGGATAACCTACACACCTAGGATTTGCATATAATTCTTCTCCTCCTAATACAGCAACTCTAGGAGAGGCCTCTGTTAAACCATAACCATTAAATAAATCAATTTTTGGCCAGTTTTTATGAAAATCTGTTATATAATTTGGAGGACAAAATGCACCTACAACCTGTACTAATCTTAATTTCCCTAACAATTGTCTATAATTATTTATAAATTTAATAGAGTTCATAAACAATAGAAAATCAGGTATAGCGTATAAAATAGTCACACCGTATGTACTTATTAAATACCCTAATGAACTAACGGTCGGAATTAAATCGCTTAACAACACTGAATTTTTTGATAACAAACTATTTATTAATTCTGATATCAATGACGACGAGTGTGTGATTTCTTTTATTATGAGACACCTATCTTCTCTAGTAGGAATAATATATTTTTGAATGCTTCTAGTATTAGATAAAATATTATCAAGCGATAAACTAATCGCTTTTGAAACTCCTGTAGTACCTGAAGAGAGCATTAACAATTCAATCCCCTTCAACTCCTCATGTTTCGGAAATGATTTATTACACTCGTATATAAAATACTCTTCTGAAAAAACACTCCCATGATATATTAAACTATACCCTACCAAATTAATTTCATGGTCAGAAACCATATAGTTTATGTCATACCTTTCACAGATATGTTGTAATTTATTTTCTGGCGTTCTAGCATACACTGGCATAACAACACCATCACAACAATTAACTACCAGAAAAAGAAAGAAAAAGTTTATTTTTTTATTACAACTTATAGCAACTGCTTCTTGTGATAAGTTGACAATATCTGCAGTAAGTATTTTAGAAATTTCGAGAATTCTCCTATCAATTTCATCCCTGCCAAATTCAATGCCGTCATATATTATATTTCCAGCTTCCTTTGTCAAAATAAATTTATTATAGAGCTCTTTACTCATTTTTTAACTCTCTCCTACAAATCTATCCCCTAGATTTTCTACTTCTATAACCATTTTTTGTAGTTCTTCAATTGTTAAATTAGGATTTCCAGACATAAATCGTAATGGACATAATTCAAACCCTCTGTATATGGTTTCTGTATTATCTATTATTGGAAATTGATGTAGGTAGTATATTCCTTCATCTTTTAGTCTGTCATAAATACTCTTATTAATGTTATTTATATTCTGTACTGATGATAAGCTTACTTCTTGATGTTTATCACCTATATACATGAACATAACTGAATTAATATCTGTCCTATTTAATAATATTAACTTAGAACTCTTAAGTATTAGATCTTGCAAATAATTCGTTAACTCTATTCTCTTGTCTACCATCGCTCCTATTTTCTCTGATCCTAAATGTTTAGCTACTAACCACAATTTTAGAGATATCCAACTTTTACTTCCCAAAAATGGAGTCGTTTGCCCAAGGGCCAAGTTTTCATTCATAATCAAATCTGATTGAGAGTGAATTAGATTAAGCGATTGAGGTGTTTTCACTAACAAAACACTTATGCAATAAGGAATTCCTAAAACTTTATGCGGATCTGTCGAAATACTATCAAATTTTTCAATTCCTTTTATCCTATCTTTATACTTTTTAGAAAAAGCTAATGAAAATCCGTGACAAGCATCACAGTGTAACCAAACATTTGGGGTAAGTGTCTTTACCAAATCTGCTACTTCAGATAGATTATCAATAGTCATTGTTCTACTATCTCCAGCATATGCAACCACTGCCATTATTTCATTAGAATGGTTGATTAGTGCTTCCCTAAGTTTCTTCAAGTTATAGCGATAATTTTCTGTAGGAACTTCAATAATATTATTCCCCAATCCCAGCCACTTTAAACTTGATGCGATACTATAATGACCAATTCCTTTTGGCACAATTACCTTATAGTTTCTGGGGTTTCTTACGCCTAATTCAAGAGTATTTCCATCTTTATTTTCTCTTGCTAAAAGCATAGCTGTAGAATTACTTCCTGTACCACCATAGGTAACGATGCCACCTACTTCCATAATATTATGAACATCAGAAGTGGAATATCCTAAAACTTTTCGTAACCACTGGATTACATTTATTTCCATAATAGTAGCAACGGGAGCGCAAAAAGATGCATTAATCAAATTTTGCTGTAATAAATCACTAAGCAAACTACCTGAAAGACCGCCTAATGAATTTCCTGAGTCAGGAAAACCCATAAAATTAGGGGAAGAAAAATTTGTACAGTAAGGAATTACTTTTTCCCTGAATTCTTCCAAAAGTTGCGGAAGATTGTCTATACTCTCTTCTAAGCTGAGAAAATTTAAATCATCGTGTTCTTTCATTTTTTTCTGAGAAACTTTTTCGCTTAATTTAAAATCCAACCCCATATTTAAAATGTCATTTGCGATAGTTTTCATATCTTTTACATTTTCTGAACTCAGAAAAAACTTTGAAATTTCGTTTTCATTATCCATGTATGAGTTTGCCTCCTACCAAATTTCATTATTTATATTCTCTTTATTTATTATCCCACGCATTTTTCCTGTCAGATTATCTCTAAAAAATTTTGAACAATTTCGAAGAGAAACTTTTATTGAACTTTTGTAGTGTTCTTTGATATATTCTTTTAAAACCGAGCAAACAATATCACCTTGTGTCACTTCTAAATTTAGAACATTAACCACAATCTCTGAATTTTGAGCATCGTAGATAATCTGATACTGTTCTAAAGGTTCAAATTTAAATGGTAATGTTCCAAATAAATTATCAAATATTGAACAATGGATGGTATCTGTTTTTAGTTTTACCATGTCTGTGTATCTAAAGCCAAACGGGATAATATACCCATTATCAAAGTAAACCAAATCAGTAAGTAAATATTTTATAAATGGCATTGCCTTTAGAGTTAGTGAAGTAACAACTGGACTATATAATTTTTTAGAAGTAAATTCTTTTCTCAGCAGACCTTCAACTATAGAATTATCTAATGGTTTAAGTACATTATACATTTCTAATGAATTTGTAAATGCAATTCCCCATAACTCATGACAGCTATATTGCATTAAAAATTTACATTTAAATACATCTTCTATTTCCTTTCTATATACTTCAGGGACATACTCACTAGTACATTCACAATATTCAACATTAAATTTAATACAATATTTTTTACAAATCTTTGCATATTTCAAGAATATCGAAACCGGACCAATCAGCCATTTTATTTCTTCCTCAATAAGATATTTTAAATCCGCAATATATTGATTATCGTCAGCCCTATTCATTGGAACTTGAATCAATCCCGATACTTTTTTCAGACTGCCATCATGATTCATTAATGAATCATGACTGTAATAAAAAACTGCTATCTTAACAGACTTAATATTAGAAGCACTAATAAATTTTCTTCTTTCTTTCCAAAGTGAAAAGTTCAAGTCAACTCTTTCTTGAGGAGTCTTGTATAAATCCAATGGATGATAATCTGTCGTGCCATTAGTTGTTTCATGTATAAGATCTTTTTTGCTGTAACATTCTGAAATAATAGAATCTGGGTTTAATCTAATATCATTCTTATTCAAAATTGGAATATCATCTAAAACTGTGGCATCATTAATGATGTTTGAATAATATTCATTGTTGTTTTTTATATTATTTAAAAATTGTGTGATTTGAGGCATCATCTACTCTCCTTGCTCGTGATACATTTATGTACCAAGTCAACAATTTTTCCAAACGTTTCCATTTCTGACATAGAAATTTTTTGTGGGGGAAGCATTATGTCAAATTGTTCTTCAATATCTATAACTAATTGCGTGATTGTCAGAGAATCAAAATCTAAATCATCAATCATTTTTTCATAATCATAAAAATAATGATCTTCTAAATGCGGATTAATCTTAATGCATAATTCAATAATTTTTTTTCTAATATCCATATTTTTACCTTTCTCAAAGTTTGTAATTTGGTTGTGGAGTTAATTGTTGTTAATTATAACCCAATATAATATTTGTGCTATTTTGTAAAGTACACACTAATAGAAATATTTTTCCAAAATACAGTTAAATCTCAATATAATTAAAGTACAAAAAATCCTACAAAAGTGAACTTTTTGACTTTTCTAATTTGCTTCTTTTATTACCTCGTCCCAAATCACAAAACTACAGATTTAGAGAGAGGTTCCCCATGGCTCTATAATCCTTCTAAAAAAATCTAATCTTATATCTTCGAATTATCTTTCAAAAATCCACTATTAGATTCCAAAGATTTCTCTTAAAAATTCAATATTTTACATTGACAAAATCTCACTGATAATTTCGTACTCCATTTCTTTTAATTCCCTTACTATGCTAATCATATCAAAGTATAATTTATTGTTGATTTGATTAGATCTATTTATTTTCATACCAATTAGCAAAAACAACTGAGCCTTTTCAATACACGCTTGCACCTTTTCAGAGTTAATACCTAACACTTGAACTATTTTTTTATAAACATCAAAATGTTTTTTTAATAATACAAGATTTTTAATTCTCATCAGAACTTGAGGTTCTTTAATACTTTCTTCAATATAAAGTTTCAAATATTCATATACTTTTATTCCTGTCACACTAAGATTTTGCTCTACTATACTCTGTTTCTGAAAAACCTTATGATTAGCTAACCTATAATTTATATAACTAAATGTATCCATTGAATCCTTCACTTCTTCTGAACCCAAAACATAGCCTTTAAAAACTTTATTTATCGCCATTCTATCACAAATTTCTGTTTTATTTTTACATATATTT
>ENA-OWND01001501-OWND01001501.1-metagenome-genome-assembly--contig:-NODE-1501-length-14138-cov-4.553220_pt1 | contig 14138 bp, 28 predicted proteins | sample MGYA00245342_ERZ651119 | MGnify/ENA primary metagenome ERZ651119 (study PRJEB26857, sample SAMEA4031756) | metagenome | biome: human; feature: oral; material: saliva | place: Philippines | collected 2014...
CGTCATCGGGAATCGGCGACGGCTCATACGATTGCTATGTGGCGAAAAACGAAGCCGGTCAAATCATCGGCATCAAAATCGACTACTACCTGGAAGATAATGAAGAAGATTTGTAAAAGAAACACGAGAAAGGAACACTTATGCGAAACAACTTTGACGACCTCGTGCGCGAACGTTGTAAAGACCTGCTTTTGAAAGGTCATTTGACACGAGTCATCGCCGCACAACAATTCATGGGGCACACCGATCAACAATTCGGTGAGTTTCTTGCCCCTCTCATTCAAAAAGAAACCCTTACCGAAACGCCGCAAGAAGTCACGAACGAGGAACCACAGCACGACTCGTTCCCGCAGAGCACGCGCATAGGCACGGTGCACCTAAAACCCGGCTACTATGCCGTTTGTGATGAAACCGGTGCAGAGCTCTTCACAGGAAGTATTGGTGAATACCGTGCGTGTGATTATCATCACGGACAACTTGTAGAATTCCGCACGGACTCACACGACATCATCAACCAAAACCTCGGTGATGATCCATCCGCACCTGTTTTACGCTACATTAAACACGGCATCGTAGAATTAGAACCAGACTCACAAGAACTCTATGTCGAACGGGATATCAACGGGCAAGGTATTCGAGAACTCGGTTGCGCCTTTGATACTTTCTACTTGCGCCACATGGCGGATCGGTTCAACATCCATGCCGGAGACACGGTAGACTTGTACGTTAAAGATGACGGTTATCCCTACATCAACTGGGTTTATCGTAACAACTATGACGAACCTGAGGCGCGAACCACTCAAACAACGCGTAAACGTACAAAAACAGAGCGAGGAACTCGCTCCACAATTGACTATGACTTGACTGATAAGAAAGTCGCCATCTACGGCATCCCACCACGCATGATTCAAGAAATCGAAAACACCCTCATCAAAGAAAAGGGTGCACGTGCAGTTGAATTTCAGGAACTAGGAACTTATATAGCCGGATTTAAAGTTGGCAGGGCTAGAATGCTCGGCAACACCGATCTTGTCATTATCGCGAAAACAGGCATCAGTCACGCCATGTCAAGCGAATTAATCGAAGCCTGCAAAGAAAACAAAATCCCATTCGCTTACGCTAATCAACCAAGTTTGAAACGCGTCGAGATGGCTATTTACCGCGCCCTTAACGGTTATCCGAGCGATGAAATTAGCGCAGGCGACTTGCAATATCCAGAAATTACAGAATAAGAGGAATAAACTATGTCATCACACAACTACAACGGACAAATCTACGGACTTTATATCGAAAACGAAAGTGTTTTCAAAGAATATCTTGATGAACGAAACCGAGACATGGAAGATCTCCAAGACGACTTGTCAGACTACGGGGCTGTCTTCATCGACGAAGATTTTGAAGACGTTTATATCGAAAGTGCTGTTAACAATTCAACATTCGATGATTCAGACAAACCATTCGAAAACGTTTGGATTTTGCCATTGGACCATTGGCCAACATTGTTAAAACCTGCCTACAACTCTGAAGATGAAATCATCACAGAGCTCAAAAACAAATACAGTCCAATTTTACCAAAAAATTTTGACTATCACAATAACATTGTCTATGCAAGCTACGTTGTCTGGGGCTAATCATGTTTGTAACTAAGAAGGGGAACAAAATGAAACAGTTATTAAAAGGACTTCTTCTCATTTTTAGCCTGATTTCTCTCACAGCCTGTGCAACACCAATCAAAGAAGGGCATATCGTCGACAAACACATGACCGAAGCCCACAAGGAAATGAAAGCATACATGATGGGGGATGACATGCCAATATACGCCAATGAAACGAAGCCTGCCGAATATTACTTCGATGTATATGGTGAAGATGAAAACGGTCGCGGACAAACCGTCACGGTACAAGTGGACGAAAACGCTTATAACAACCATAAGATTGGTGACTTTTGGCGCATCAGTATCTAAAACGAGAGGAAAATAAACATGTACTACGGAATTTTAGACCAAAACCTAAATCAGCTACGGATGGGATTCGCAAACGCGGATCCTTCCGAGTTGGCTGAAAATGTAGCCTTCCACATATTGGAAGTAACAGACGACCCCGATATTTTAGCTTATCATAAGCAATATCCGGATGATTATGAAACAATTTTAACTATGCACAACTTTGAAATTGTACCAATTTCAGAAGATATTTATGACACTATGTCAGACGAAAACATTGAAACAGCCGTTGTATCGACTGAAGCTAAATACCTCTGGCCAGAACAATATAGATAGGAAAAAAGAAATGACAATTGATAGCATTACCATCAACCTTAAAGACAAACAATCTATTGAAATCAATAAAGTAACGGATTTACGGCTCCTCACTTTGGATTTTGACGAAGATGATGAGTTCGTCATCACAACTGTCGAAATCGATTACAACAATGAAGACATCACGATTACAGCAACACCAACAGAACGCGATCTTGATGAGCTTGAAGAACTCATCGAAACACTATACGAATTGTTCGATTATGAATTGGCTGAACTATATGACCAACTCCCAAGTGTCGCACAAGAAAACTTGAGCGTATCTGAATGGATACCTCACGATGAAGAATTCTATAACCTTTACTTCTCTGAAGACCCGGCTCGCGCCGTTCGCGCAGCTATTTTCGGAAAGGTTTATTGGATGGACGACTATGTGCGTTTCAACGGATATGGAAACTTAGAAACAGCATCACGAATTCCATACGATGATGAAGCTGATACTATCATTCGTGAATGGATTTATGATAAAACCGATATTTAGAAAGGACATTAATATGACACAAACATATTCAGTTGCTATTACTGATGGAGGTTTTGGCCCTATTGACATCCAAATCAACCTCAGTTTCAAAGAAGCCCTCAAGGAAGCTCTATCACCCTTAGAACCTCGGGATATTAGTAGAATTTGCAATTTCTACGCTATTTCAACTGAAAATCACAATGAGGCACTTGCTCAAATTCAAGAAATTATTGAAAGTCACCTCGAACGCGATAACGAATACTACTATCATAATGATAGCAAGGATAATACATTTATTGACATTAACATGCACCTCGAAGACGAACCATACAATAACATTCGTATCGAAATCGGTGGCTATGCGTTCTTCGCTTTTGCTAAACAAGAAGACAACAAATAATAGAAAGGCAACCCACATGCGAAAAATCATTGTACACACAGGATATGTACCCTATAGTGTCCTTCGAAAATCAACAACGCTTACCCCTAAAGGGGTTCAACTATCATTCGTAACATTAATACCCGAAATCAAGAAAGTTCATGGTGTAAACAAACTCTTAGACAGTTTAAACGACGGTAATGTACTGGAACTTGCAACTAATGACGTTATCGAAGCGTATGCCATTCGAGCTTATGTCGTACAACATGCAGATGATTACGACGTAGAGTATCGATATTACACACAAGACGACTATAAATTAGACAATCCATCCAAATACAAAACTATCAAACAAGGTGAACATGGTGACTTCATCAATCCACCTGAAGGATTTTTTGACACCATTGACAATTTGCTCAATCAAAGGTTAGGATTAGACTAGAAAGGAACCCTAAATGAACAACATTTTAGATTACGTAAAGCCACTCGTAGACAACATTTACAAACGAGAACCCGATTACGACAACGATATTGTTGTCCAACCCGATGAGATCCTCATCAAACAAACAGGACGATTTCCACGCATCTATACGATTACGTTGAACGAGGACAATCTGTTCAATATTGTCATTAATTTCGATGACGGTGTCATGGACTTCGAACGCGAAACCATCGAACAAGTAGTTGATTTCATTTTGGAGTAGGTGAACCTCATGAACTGTACACAAGATAATGATCTAATGCCATTACTCATTGAACTAGGGATCTTACCGTGTTTGGGACTGATGCTATTAATAGTTGGTCTATTCTATATCCTTGTTAATTATATAGGGAGTGAAAAACCTGGACCACACAAGGATGAAGACGCTGGTTTTGACTTGTTTCTACTCCTATTAGGCACTATCATGCTCGTTGTCGGTATAGCCTGCCTCGCAGGTGCAATCCTACTCAACCTCTTAAACAGTGGGCTAAACGGACAGCCAATCCACTGGTATTAGAAAGGAATCAATGCGAACGATTTTAGACTACACAAACGAAATTGTGGACGAAATCCGTCGATATGAGGATGAATTCACACTTACATTCACACCTGACACGATTCAGATTATAAACTATTACGAAGATGAAGATTGGACAGTTGTAGACAACTTTACATTCTCGGACGGTTCCTTTAGAGCTTGGACGGACTATGGAGATCACATCGTTGAAGGTCAATTTGATACCGTCAAAGAAGCCGTAGATTTCATATTCAAATAGAAAGGATGTCAAATGCGAACCATTTTAGACTACACAAAAGAAATCGTCAACGAAATTTACAAACATGACGAACATTGGGATTACACAATTGTTATCGACCCCAATGCGATCGAACTAATGGAAAAGGATTTATATATTCCATACGCTGTCATGCTTTCAAAAAATGGATTTCTCGTTGCGAACCACCATGAATGTGGCATTACCGAAAAAACATTCAAAACCGTCAAGGAAGTCGTAGATTTCATTTTTGATTAGAAAGGAACCTCAATGCTAACAATTTTAGACTATGCAAAAGAAATTGTCAACGAAATTTATAAACATGACGAACATTGGGACTATACAATTGTAATCGAGCAATATGCGATTCAACTCACAATGAAAGATTTGTACATTGAATTTACCATCATTCTTTCAAAAAATGGATTTCTTGTCACAAACTATCATGAATTTGGCATCACCGACAAAACATTCAAAACGGTCAAAGAAGCCGTCGATTACATTTTCGATTAGAAAGGAACCTCAATGCTAACAATTTTAGACTATGCGAAAGAAATTGTCGACGAAATTTATAAACATGACGAGCATTGGGATTATACCATCACTATTGAACCAAACGAAATTGAGCTCGTCACAAAAGATTGGGACGCAGAACACACCATCATGTTCTCAAATGGTTTATTTGCCGTTTGGACGGATTACGGATTTGGCATTATTGATGAACAATTCAAAACTGTCAAAGAAGCTGTAGATTTCATTTTTGATTAGAAAGGAACCTCAATGCTGACAACCATTGCAATTGACCCACAGAACTTCGATTATGATGCCTTCGCCATCCATATCGAAAACAACCTTGAACACATTTCAAACACATACCAAAAAAAAACCGGTTACAAAATCACGGACATGAGTATCACAACCGGTAACAGTTTCGTAATCGTAAACTATGAACGCAAGCACGCTACGGAAAACCGTCCAAAAGACCACTGCTTTAAATTCATTTCGACACAGTTGAACTTTGACGGCATTTATTCAACAGATATCCCAGGCGTCATCTTGCCCTTACTACTTGATGAAGACATTCTCACCCTTGATGACGTGCAATATGTTCTCACACACATCGATTACGACAGTCGCGACATTGTCGTTCTAGAAGGCGTCTATGACACGCAAGAAGACGCTGAAAAACAAGCCTTCGACAATTCACGACTTAGCATCGTCCCACGTAACAAACCTTGTGACGTCGGGCTCAATTAGAAAGGAAAATATATGTACAACATTTATAACGAAAAGGGCGAATTAGTTGGGCAAAACCTTATAGACTATCAAGTAATAGATTTTGCCAACCAAGAATTTGCCGAAACAGACAACATGGAAGACGCGATCGAAAACGATTTGCTCTTCTATGATTGCGCATACGACGCCGAATTAAGCTTGAATGAATTCGGATTTAAAGTAGTGGAACTGTAAAACTTGACAAAACTCGCTAAAAATGCTATTTTTATACTAAAAAGTGAGGAAGAATATATGCTCGATTTAAAATTATTAAATAAAGTAAATGAAGTTGAAACACAAACAGGTCAATCGTTACCTAGTTTACTGTCTAAGGTGCCTCTTGGAAATGTGTTAACAGCTTTTAAAGAACTACAAATTGCGGACTTAGTTGAAATGGTAAACAGTGTACCAATATCAAAACTCACACACGGTCTTACAATTATTACTCCGGACGAAATTTCTCAAATTTCCCCAGAAAAACTAAAAATTGTGCTAAAACATGGAAACATGAACAATGTAGAAAAACTTCAATCTAAATTCGATAGTAGAAGTATTATCATCGCAATAAACAAACTAGATGAAAGCGAACTGAAGTCTTTGCTTGACGAAGATAACTTCGAGGTCATGTCCGATGTTATCGACAAACTTGCATTTGCTGAATAACGGGGGATAGAAATGAAAGCGCGTAAAAAGCCAATTGAGGTAATGGCAATCCATTACAGTCATAACATCATTCTCGACAAATGTTTGGAATTGTTAAGAACAAACAAAAACGAACCAGTTCGATATGACGAGACCGATAAAACAATCTATATCCAGAAAGAACGTGGAGAAATTGCGTTGAAATACGGGAATTGGGTTATTTTCGAAGGAAACACAGACAAATCCTTCTGGGCTATCGACCATGAGATTTTTCTAAAAACGTATTATAGAGTTCCACATACCACTAATACGTTTGTCAAAAAGGTTTACGAAGTAGAATGCGTAGAGTTTAAGTCTTTAAATGAACAAGACATCGTTGAGGTTCTGGATTTTGTAGGATATTCGGTAAGTTCAAATGAACCTTTGACTTTTCTTCAACGAAATGAACTAATTGAAGAAATCAAAGAACAAGGATATATTTTAATAAACACATTAGAAGGTACTGAAAAATTGTATCCTACAGAAATTTTGATCCGAGGTATTGAGGGTGAATATTACCCAGTCAAACGAATCAATTTTGATAAGGTTTATGAAGTAATCGAATAATCCATCACCAAAGATTGACAAACTTCACCCGAAATGCCACACTATTACTAACAGGACAGCATACCTCTCTACGATGTGAAAAAGCCGACAATAGTAAACCTCGCATACGCGAGGTTTTTTAAATGGGCTTCGCCCAGCCCCATTTCCCTCACGAAATTCTAAAAAGCCACGAGCCATGCTCGTGGTCGTTTTTTTATGCGAAATTTTTAAAGGAAAAAACTATTATGAATAAATTAGAAACATCACTCTCACAAAACGACCTGAACTCTTTGTTTAGTACAAAAGTAGAGAAAGCGAGTAACAACTATTTCTACATTCTCACTAAAACGCACAAAATTTACATCAAAAACCCAAAAATCAAGTGGGAGAAACCGTATACAGAGCCCGCCGGGGCAACAATCAAATACATTGATACAACAGAAACCATTATCGCTCCAACATCAACAACTCGCACAGAACTTTTCTTCAACGGCGTTGCCTCAATCGAAAACTATCCAGATTTGGCTCTATTCGACAGTGTTATTTTAGATTCACCGATCATCGAACCAATCGAACTACTCAAAAACAAGCACTTCAGCTATAATCTTGATTATCACTTGTGGGATTTCGGAACAGGTGAAGATATCGACCTCTACGACGATACAAAATCATTGTCTGATAAAGAATGGAACGCTATGTTCGAGCAAGGCGTACCAACCATCAACACAAAAAACCCGATCATATTCACAGCAGACATTGAAGCCGTTCCGCTCCCTGTAAAAGAAATGATTGAATTTGTCATCCCGGGAACTGAACGCAAACTCGTGATTAATGTCGATTCAGCTCGTGAAAACTGTCTCGTCGATATCTTCGTCTCATCACTCGACGAAACTGTTGAAGATGCCCTTGTTCACATTGATAACTTCGATAACAAAGACCGATTATTAACAGCTGTCTATCTAGAAGATGATGATCCTGTCGACATTTTTCGAAAAGACATTTAAGAAAGGATACTTCATGTTAACAATTATTCCAAATCCCAAAGCGATGGACTATGACAAGCTCATTGATTTTCTTAACAAGCGCAAAAACATTGAGTTGAACCGTTTTATACAACGCGGTGATAAAAACATCAAAGATATCGAATACCGCATCAACAAAGAAACCAACCGACCAGAACTGCTAGAATTGCTTTGGCTTGGCGGTCACTATATTCATCCACTCGACCAACTCAAATTCCACGAAGAAAAACACTCGGAAAATAACACCATTCCTTGTACCGTTCAAGAACTCGTGGCAAACGATATTCTCGATTTGTCACAATATATGTTCCTCACACATGAGTATGTGGACGATGGTTTCAACATGGAAATTGTCTTGCATGGTATTTTCACAACACTCGAAGAAGCGGGCGAACAAGAACGTGAAGAAATTGTCGCAGTTGTACCGGGTGACTATATCAATTACACAGCCTACAAAGAAGTCCTCGACGATGATCCATGGTACAACGACTGGGATGACCTTTGGGATGAATAGAAAGGAAAACGTATGTATAGATTCTTAGTAACCATAACACTTTTATTTATAGCTCTTCTGGCTATAAGTGGTGTATCTGCCACCTTGGATCCTAGCTCGAAGAAAAAAGACCGACTACAAGGCATCTACGCTGTGCTGGGTGCTCTTGCACTATCGTTTGTATTTTGTAAAACCACAATCGGTTTGTTCGACGCACCCGATGTCAAACATTCAACCAAAAAATGGAACATTGTTTATAAAAATAACATCAACGCCGACATTAAATTAAAATACAATAGTGTAACAGATGGTGCCAACATTAATCTCAAAAATACAAAAATCAAAAAAGAACTCGATGAACATTTTGACAACAATTTTGGTCTTACAGAACCTGTTGTATATATGTCTATCACAGCAACAAATAAGAATGATTCCATGACAAAAGACGTCACGCTTACACAAAACAATGTCATTGAAAAGTGGCCAAAAGGAAAAACGCCTGACAAATCGAACGGAAAAATCACTCAAATCGAATACCGATCAACACCTGTAACACGAAAATGGTTCGGGCTTTCAATCGATAAAGTGGACTACGAAGAAATTCGTATTACCATCGAATATGCTGGCACCGATGACCCATCCGTGAAACAACTCTTCGGTGAAGAAAAGTAGAAAGGAAATCAAATGTACGGAATACTAACAGGTGTCACCATAATCCTTCTTATTAGTTCCATAACGCCCGCCATCATGTTGCCCGACTATACAAAACTAACAAAAAATGGCAAACGGCTATTAACTTTGACATTGACAGGTACAGTCGCACTATTATGGTTTACGTTTTTTGCAACTACGACAACCATCCTTTCACAAACACCCGACGCGAAACACTCCAAACAACCGTGGCGCGTCATTTATAAAAACGATATCAAAGCTGACATCAAAATCGAATCATGTAGCGGATGGTTGACACCGGTCACACCAAAAGACATTGTTTCTAAAAGCGACTTTAACCAATTCATGCAAGGATTACCAATCCCTGGTATAAATACAGATGAAGCAAACATTAACATTACTGCTAAAAACGATGTTGACGAAACAACAAAAAAAGTCACACTACCAAAAGACAATATTATCGAAACCTGGCCGAAAGGAATGAAACCTAACAAATCTAAAGGACATATTACAAAAATTGAATATCGATCAACGCCGGTTACACGAAAATGGTTCACCATCCCTGTTGATAAAACCGACTATAAAGAAATTCGCATCACCATCGAATACGAAGGACAAAAAGAACCATCGACCACGCAACTCTTTGGTGAGGACTAGAAAGGAAAACCTATGTACGGAATACTAATGTTACTCACACTGATTGCATTTATTGCGATAGGTGACGTTATTATCGTGACTAGTTTCGAAAAAGACAAACACGGTAAAAAGCATCCTTGGCGATTGTTATGGTTTATATCACTCATTGTAACACTACTCTTCATATTTGACAAAACAGGATCAATTATAAATTACGACGACGTAGCAAAAAACTCAGACGAAAAATGGTACGTTGTTTACGAAAACAACATTAATGCCGATGTTACAGTTACCACGGGTGCTGTGACATTGAATCCAAGAAAACTAATCACCAAAGGCGACACGGAAAAACTCTTTAGCTCTGATGAAACCCTGATGGATACCTTACTTGGGGTTAATGACCCAAACGATACCCGTGCAGACGTCACGATTACAGCAACCAACAAAAACGATTCGACATCGAAAAACGCAACACTCACAAAAGATAACTTTATCGAAAAATGGCCAAAAGGTGTCAATCACAACACATCAAAAGGACGCATCACTAAAATAGAATACCGTTCAACACCCATTACCTTGAAATGGTTCGGAATACCCGTTCAGAAAACATCATACAATGAAGCTCGCATTACTGTTGAATATGGAGCCACGGGTGATGAATCGACAGCACAACTATTCGGCGAAGACTAGAAAGGAAAAACCCATGGACGAAAACCTCATAGAAGAAAAATCTGAAAAATCTCAATCCTTAGAAGAATTGCATATGTTTTTACGTATCATTGCCGTTGTGCTATTTCTCATCGGTGCCTATTTTCTATTAACAAACCCTAGCACGAGCTCAACCTCAATCAGCCCAGGAATGCAAACCATTATCGACAATATGGACTTGATTGAATATGGAATGGCGGGGTTTATCAGCCTAATCTGTCTGATTGTAGCGTTCATCGCAAGAAAAGACTCACCTAAATTGGCGCTAGTCATTCTCATTACTGGAATAGCCGTGCCACTTATCGTATGGTACCTCCACATCAGCTTTCCACAACCACACCTCGTACCAACACCAAACTAAAAAGGACACTCACATCATGCTCTTATCACTCACTTTATCGAACAACCAAACACTCTACCAGTTCCTCCACGCGACCGAAACACCCTTAGCAGTTGTCGCGAAACCAGACAAACTAAACGAACTGCTCACAAATTACGGATTAGAATCATTTGACCTATCCGACGAAGACACCCAAAAAGAAATCACTTTCGCGAACTTCCTCAAAGAGGAATACGGCGACAACTTCACCGACACGCTTTATTGGGACTATCACGACGAACTGTCAGCGACTGCACAAGAGACCATCTTAAAAGACGCTCTCGAAAACGAAACAACCTTTTCAACTGCGACTGCGTGGTACGTTGAAGAAAACATGGAATGGCTCCCCGATTACGAAGCTATTAACAAGTTCTACGATCAGAACCCCGAAGTCGATGAAGATGACGAATTCTATTTAGAACTTTTCAACGACTACATTGAAACCGACTTCAACGTAGAACAACTCCTCCGAAACTCTGCGCCCGATGATATGACCATCTACTTCGGTCAAAGCTGGGACGATGATTATCGCCTCATCGAAAATCGGTATAATGAAAACACAACGGACTCAACGCCCATCGAATGGCTCATCGCCATGCAAGGCTATGCGCCCGAAGACCTCAAAAATGAAGAAACCGTGCTCAAATCACCATTCTTAACTAGTTTGAGTGAAGAATTGTACGACTACGATACAGAGCTCTATGGAATGCAACTCATCGCGATTCCTGACAGTAATGATTTTGAAGCCATCTTAGCTGTTGCTCGCAAACGAGGCGTAATCAAAGCTTCGACAACGTTCGGTCTCTTCAATCGCATCCACGGCGGTGGTAGTGGTCTTGGCATCGAACTCGAAAAAGATATTCGACTCGATGAATCTGCGCCAATTCACGACCTCACGCTCGCTTATCGTGACAACTCTTACGATTATAGCCCAGACGCCGTCTACGGATTAGTCCGTAAGAAATTCACGGGCGAAGACTTAAGCGAAGACTAGAAAGGAAATTCATAATGTCAATCAAAAAACTCATTGAACAAACACATAATGAACGTATGACCAAATCAGAAAAACTCAAGAAACTCAATGAATTTTTCGAAAACAGTGAAGCTGACAAACTATTACAAGAGCTCAAAAAATTAGACTTGTTGGAAGACGAATATACAGACATCATCGATATGGGATGGGACAAATATCGTATTTCAATCTATCGAGATCAATCTATAATTATTGACCGATTTGATGAGTCATACAATCGACCTTGGCGCCTCCAAATGGCAACAACCTTTGACGGAGACGTATCTACAGTAAACCTATTAGAATCAAACGTAGGTGTTAAAGGCATGCTGGATGTTTTAAAAATCGCGTTCTTCGGTGAAGAATAGAAAGGAAACTTATTATGTACATTTCGCGACAAACATATGAAGGTGACAATCATACAGTAACACCATATAAAGAATTCCCTACCAATATATTGCTTGAAAACATTACATGTCTCTTGAATGAACAATCAAGCTCTGAGTTAGAATCATTGAAAGACCTGGAATCAATGCTCCGTCATACAAACAACCAAGAACAAGTTCTCATTGACTATATTCATAAAAATGGAACTCAAGATCCTAATGATATAATGACGACTGAAATTGACATTGATAACGAACTGGGATATTATAGGTTCCACCTAGCATATAATGAAACAAGTTTTTATCACTTTGCGTACTCGAACACTTACGAAGAAGACTGGGAATCATGCATCACCTATCACGAAAAATTCGAAGACGAGGAAACCACCAATGATTAACATCGACGAACTATTTAAAATCACAAGGCCACGCGCACTGGTCAGGAAAGGAATAAGCAATGCAACTACTAATTGACATTTACTGTAGCCTATCACGACTGAGTCCGAGTATTCAGCCTCAAGATTCTGCTTTCTTTTTAGGCTTCATAATCATGCTCGCACCAATGTTTATAACGTTAGCAATCGCTGATAACATTAAATATGAATGGGTGAATAAAATTTTAGTAACTATTAGCTTTATTACACTCATCGGAAGCCCAGTCATGATGATATTCACGCACGATCCCATCGAACAAGGCATCGAAGCGCCAACCTACTTAAAAGAACAAATCACAAATGTGAAGCAATCAAAAGAAAAACATCAAATTTACACAAACGACGATAATATCACATTGACTTTCATTTACAAGGATTTGAAATATAAACCAAGTATACATGACGACGGTACATACAATATTGGCAAACAATATTATCAAGACGAAGCTGTATCAGACGTCTTCGATAAGTTACCGTCCAACATGGACGTTCCTATTGATGTGTTTCGATATGATGTTTTCCCAATTCAAAAATCATTCAAGGATTTTGACCCAAATCAACTTGACGAAACAATTTATGGGTATTTGGCAGGAACTAAAAACCAAGCAAGGCAAACCACCTACGCAATGTTGCAAAAAGAAAACATCCACATTATCGAAACAGAGGACGCTAAAAAACATCCAGAATATGCATCCTTCCAAGTATCAAAAATTGAAGCAACCGACGGAACAGCCACTGTCACTAGAAACGGAAAATCAAAACAAGCCAAAATCAAAAACTTATACATCACAATGCGTAAATTCATCAGCGATAAAGACCGAGCTAACATGGAAGCTGACCAAAAGGCAGAAGATGACAAAAAAGCCGTTAACAAACTCATTAATTAGAAAGGAACCTAGATGGAAAACCACACCAATAAAACATATCAAGAACGTATGAACAAGACGGCATCGTCTAAGTTCGGCGCAATTGAAAAACACCTCGAAAAAGGTGTTAAACTACTCGATTTCGGCTCTGGTTTCTCACCAGAGTTCATCGAACAAGTGCAACAAACATTCGGCTTTCTCCCGATGAGAGATAATTTAATCGAATAACAGACCGATTGGATCGAAGCATCTCAAACTCCATATTTTTCAATCGGGTCGGCTCGTTCGATGCCGGAAAATACATACGTAAACTGTCGACGATGGCCTGAACCGGCTTTCCGTCAATATGAGTAATGATATCTCCCTTTTTCAGCCCCATCACGCTATCCGCCGCTTCGGTAGTCAGTACCGTGTCTCTCAACGCCCGATATCCCGAAACGACTAATTTGTCTTCCGCAAAACGGACTTTTATCGGAGAATTCCACTGGCCCCCAGACCGCCGTATTTGATCGCCTCCTTCGAGCAAGTTAGCCGCATGCGAATCGCGTATCTCCGCAATCATCCGCAAAACAGTCCGTTCGTATCCTAATCGATCGTTTATATCCATAAAGTATGGGA
>ENA-OWND01001503-OWND01001503.1-metagenome-genome-assembly--contig:-NODE-1503-length-14124-cov-38.496268_pt1 | contig 14124 bp, 8 predicted proteins | sample MGYA00245342_ERZ651119 | MGnify/ENA primary metagenome ERZ651119 (study PRJEB26857, sample SAMEA4031756) | metagenome | biome: human; feature: oral; material: saliva | place: Philippines | collected 2014...
AGAAAATCGGCACACCCAAAATCGCCGCATAAATAATGCGGTCAGTGAAGCCGCCATTCATGCTCGGGGTGCTGTGATGGTTGCCGCCGCCGGATGCGCTCGCGTTCGTTCCAGCGCCCGCGCGCGGCCCGTTCTTGAGGCGCGCCGTGTAGCCGGCGTTGTTGATGGTCTCAACGATCTGCTCGTCGCTCACACCCTCGGGCACGATGACGCGCGCCGACTCCAGCGGCAGGTTCACCGCCGGGTCAACGCCGGGGATTTTGCGGAGCTTACGCTCCACGCGACCCACGCAGGATGCGCAGGTCATACCCTGAATATCCACGTGGATGATTCGGGTTGACTCCGTTGATTTTACGGCCGTTCCGGTGGAATTAAAAAGAGAGCGCTCACTCTGTGATGAGGGCTCACGGGTGGTTAGTGAAGGCTGTGTAGAAGACACAATACTTCCTCAAAACTCAAAAACGGGAGGGTAGAAAAAAGGTACACCAAGCCGGGGGAGGGGCCCCGAAGGACCCCGCCCCGGCGGTATTTGGTGCAGTATCAGGGCGCGGTGCCGAGAGTACGCGAGGGTGAAGCCGCGGGTAAAACCGCGGGGCTGTGAAAGTGGCGGCGCGAGTAAGGCTACGGCTGTGAAAGCCGCGGCTTAGTGGTCGCCGGGCAGCCCATCCGGTCTGCTCGTGTGCGGGCGAATACCGGTCACCTTCGCGCCACGATCAGACACACCGTACGCACGCTTCACGGCAGCCCGCGGGAACGGCGAAGCGTTCGCCTTCTCGCGCGCCTTCACGCCCTGCTCGTGCTCGGCGGAACGCTTATTCGCGCTCGTGCCGCTACGACGCGCGGCGCCGGTCGCATCTTCACGCGCCGTATATTCGGGGCTCTGCTTCACCCACGAATCGACCAGCGCCGCATCCAGATTCATCTGCCTGGCAACGCGGGCAATCGCGTCGCGCAGGTGCATGTTTTCGGTACCGACAAGGGTGCGGACCGCGCCAACAACCATCGCAATGTACTGCGGAGGATAAGCCATGATGACTCCTAATCGAGCCGGCTGCCGCGCTAGACAGCGGGGGTGAAGCCAGCCTCCACAATAGCGTCTGCGACGGCCTGGGTGTTGAGGGTGCCCTCGTGCTCAATGGTCACGGTGGAGACGCCGTCCTTGACGACGTCCACGGTCACGCCGGTCACGCCGGGAACTTCGCTGACCTCTTCGCTGACGCTCATAGCGCAGTGGTTGCAGGTCAGGCCGGTTGCCTTAACGGTGGTGGTGCTCATGATGATTTCCTTTCGGTAATGGGTTGAAAATTTGGGGCCGCCCGGCGATTGGAGGCGGGGTGTTTAGCTGCGCATGAGGCGAGAGATCGCGGCGGTTGCCTCTTTGACCTTGGCCTCTGCGATGCTCGGATCGCCGGTGCGTTCGGATTCGACCGCGGCGCCGGTCACGCAGTGGCCGATGTGCTCTTCGAGCAGGTTTAGGGAGACGGCGTGGAGCGCCTTGGAGACCGCGGCAACCTGGGTGAGGATGTCGATGCAGTACTTGTCTTCGTCGACCATACGGGCGATACCGCGGACCTGCCCTTCGATGCGGCGCAGGCGCTTAAGGTGCGCCTCCTTGTTGGAGGCGTAACCGTACTGGGTTTCGGGCGCCTCGCCGCCGCAGCATGCGCCGGTGTGCGCCTCGCTGGGTTGCTCGGCTGGCTTTTCATCGGGCGTGCCGGATGCGGTGCTGACCTGGGTGGATGTGCTGTGGCAGCACTGGTTGCTGGTGGTTTCCATGGCTTAAGTATATACCCTAGGGGGGTATACCGCAAGGGGGTGTTACGGGTTGTTACGCGGTGAGGGTGCGGGGGCCTGTCGATAGGGGGTTTTTCGATAGGTTACGGCCCTGTCGATAGGTTAGTGACTTTAATGCGGGTTAAAGACCCACAGCGAAGACACTAACCTATCGAAAGTTCCCCCGACCCTCCCTTATGAACGGCGAAAAGCCACATGTGTTTCGAGAAGCCACCAAAGAAGTGGCTTTTCGAAACACATGTGGCTTCTGGGCGAACTACCCCAGTTTACCGCCGGTTACAGCACGTCACCGCGGGTTATTCTCCGCCAAGGAACGGCATGAAGCGGACGATGTGCTTCTCTAACTTCTGCTTCACTCGCTTCGCCTTGGTTGCTGCGTCTTCGGTCTTCGCGCCGCCGAGCTTGCCGCCGAAGAGCGAGATTTTGCCCTTGACCAGGCGGCTGATCTTGCCGGGGATAGTGCGGCGGTTTTCCTTGAGCGCACGGTTGACGACGCGCTGGGTTTCTGCGGAGTCCAGCTCTTCGTCCTTCACGATGGTGTCTTCTTCGCGGGTGCGGCGGTCGGTCACGTAGCGGTGGAAGTGTTCCTGCACGTCGTGGTCTTCGGACTCGTTCAGGTAGGTGTCGAAGTAGTCCTCGATGATGTCGCCGCTTTCGCGCAGGTCAGCGTCGTTTCGAATTGCGAGGCGCACGCGGTCGCGGAAGTGCTCCACACCGTCCTGAGCACTTTCGGTGGTGCCGTTCTCCCCTGCCGCCTTGCCGTGGCGTGCGGCGCGGGCTGCCTTGACGAGCTCCAGGATGTAGAGCACACCGACTTCCTGCTGCCTGACCAGTTCGGTCAGGAAGGATACGCGATCAAACAGGTCAACTGCGGCCGGCTTTTCTTCGCCTTCGCCGGTTTCGCTGTCGGCGCTGTCCTTCGCTTCTTCCTGTTCGCGGCGCAGTTCGCGGGCTTCTTCGTAGATGTCGTTGTAGACACCGGTGTAGCCCTGCATGTCGTAGTCGCTGATGAGTTCGTTGCCGCCGTCGCGGATGAACTCGTCGTGTACGCGCAGTTCCTGCTGCAGTTTAAGCACCTGGTTCATGAGCTCGATGTAGCGGACCTTGTCTTCGGTGGTGTCCACGGTGATGGAGCCGCCCTCGTCGATGGGGAATTCTTCGCGCAGGTCGGATACGGCCTTGTCGTATGCGGCGTAGGCTTCCTTGTAGGGTCGGGTGAACGCGATGTCGAGGGCGGACTGGCCGTTGCTGTTTTCGGTGTCGCCGAAGAGGGTGAAGGCGTCCTTGGTTGCCTGTTCGAGGTCGCGGAAGCACACGATGTTGCCGGAGGGCTTGAGCGAGTTGAGGATTCGGTTGGTGCGGCTGTATGCCTGCACCAGGCCGTGCATCTTCAGGTTCTTGTCGACCCAGAGGGTGTTGACGGTCTTGGAGTCGAAGCCGGTCAGGAACATGTTCACGACAATGAGCAGATCCAGCTCGCGTACCTTCATGCGGCGGGAGACGTCCTTGTAGTAGTTGTCGAAGGAGTCGCCGTCGGTGCTGAAGTTGGTGCCGAACATGGTGTTGTAGTCTTCGAGGAAGCCGTCCATGCGGCTGCCGGTGCCTTCGGTGGCGAAGGTGAAGTTTTCTTCTTCGCCGAAGGTGTCGAAGAGCTGCCCGCCGTTGCCCTGCGAGTAGATAATGGCGACCTTGAGCTTCTGTTCGGGGCGCAGGGTGCCGTCTGCGATGCGTTCTTCCTGCAGGGTGTTGAGGGTGTCGTAGTAGGTGCAGGCAGCATCAATAGACGAGGTTGCCAGGATCGAGTTGAAGCCGCGCACGCGCTGTACGTAGTGTTCGGTGACGCCGTTGATGGTGCGGGTCTTTTTGATGTCGTAGCTGGTGGCTGCGCTCTGGTTGGTTTTGCGGTCGTAATTGTCCAGGATGTAGGTGGCTACGGCTTCGATACGTTCGGGGCTTTCGAGTACTTCCTTGCTCTTTGCGAACTTGGCGAGTTCCTTCGAGTCGGGGGTTTCGGCGTGTTCGGCGGCGATTTCTTCTGCGTAGGAGGCTTCTTCGAGTTCGGCGAAGTGGGGGCTGGTGTTGGTGTATTCCAGGTGGAATTTCAGCACGTTCTTGTCGTTGATGGCGTCAACGACGGTGTAGGTGTGCAGGCAGTCGCCGAAGACTTCGACGGTGGTGGTGCCGGGGCCGCCTGCGGAGTTCTTTTCGAAGATGGGGGTGCCGGTGAACCCGAACATGCTGTACTTCTTGAAGCTCTTCTTGATGGCGGTGTTCATGCGGCCGAACTGGGAGCGGTGACATTCGTCGAAGATGATGGCTACGCGCTGGCCGTAGACGGGGTGTTCGGAGTCGGCGGTGATGAGGTTGGACAGCTTGTGGATGGTGGTGACCACGATGTTGGTTCCATGGTCGGCGAGGCGTTCGCTGAGTTCGCGGGTGCTGCCGGTGGAGCTGACGGAGTCTGCCTGGAAGTTGTTGTATTCGAGCATGGTCTGGTAGTCGAGGTCCTTGCGGTCCACGACGAAGATGACCTTGTCGACGAGCCCGGTTTCTGCCAGGCGGCGTGCGGTTTTGAAGCTGGTGAGGGTCTTGCCGCTGCCGGTGGTGTGCCAGATATAGCCGCCGGCTTCTTTGGTGCCGAGCAGCTTGGGGTTGTTGTTGGCGATTTCGACGCGCTTAATGATTTTCTCGGTTGCCGCAATCTGGTAGGGGCGCATGACGAGCAGGTCCTGGCCTACGGTGAAGATGCAGTAGCGGGTCAGGACGTTTGCGAGGGTGTGGCGGGTGAGGAAGGTGCGCGCGAAGAGAATCAGGTCGTTAATTCGGTTGTTCTGTTCGTCTGACCAGTAGCTGGTGAAGTCGAAGCTCTTGCCTGCGGAGCCGCCGGAGGCGGTCTTGCGGCCGGCCTTCTGCTGGTCTTCGACGTGCTTGTGGCGCACGGTGTTGGAGTAGTACTTGGTTTCGAAGCCGTTGCTGATGACGAAGATCTGGGCGTATTCGAAGAGGCGGTGCTGGTCCTGCTGAAAGCCTTCGTTCTGGTAGCGTTCGATCTGGTTGAAGGCTTCGCGAATGCTCACGTTGCGCTTCTTGAGTTCGATGTGCACGAGGGGCAGGCCGTTGACGAGGATGGTCACGTCGTAGCGGTTGAGTACTTTGCCGTTGGGGGCGGGTACGCGGTACTGGTTGATGACCTGCATGTGGTTGCGTGCGGGGTAGGCGGCGTCGATGAGCATGATGTTGCGCAGGGTGCCGTCTTCGAGGCGGAAGTCGATGAAGCGTTCTTCCTGGATAAGCTTTGCTTTTTCGAGGATGCCGTCGTTGGAGCGGGCGATGTGTTCGGTGAGTAGGCGGTTGAATTCTTCGTCGGTGAAGTGGAAACCGCTGTTGGGGCCGTATGCGCCTTCTTCGGGGCGGGTATTGAGGCGTTCGAGCTGTTCGCGCAGGTTGCGGATGAGTGCGGCTTCGTCGGTGAGGCGCGGCAGGTAGTCGTAGCCCTGGGTTTTGAGGGTTTCGATGAGTTCGGCTTCGAGCTGCGATTCGCTCTGGTGCTCACGCTTCTTCTGGTGCTGGGCGTCCCATTCGTCGTAGCCCTTTGCTTTGGTGCGGTCGGCGATGACGGTGAAGTCGTCCGAGCTGAGGATGCTTTCGGTGCGTCCTTCGGTGGGGCGGGGGTGGTTGGGTACGGTTTCCACGGGGTGCTCCTTTGCGTAGGGGTTGAGTGTGTGGATGGGTGGGCTCAGGGTTGGTGAGCCCGGCCAGTTGAGTTTGGGATGTTGAGTGTGGTTGAGGTGTGGGGCCCGTGCAGGGGTGGCGGGTGCCGCCCCTGCACGGGGTGCGCGCGTGATGCGCGGTTTGATGCGCGGGTGGCTACTGGTTTTCGCCCTTGCGGGGGAAGGTCAGTAGCTGGTCGCGGTAGTACTCGTATTGGCTGCGACGCGCCGCGAGCTCTGCGGGTAGACCCTCAGAGAGGCTGCTGGTTAGGGCATCGAAGCGGTCGAGAATATCGACAATGCGCTGTTGCTCTTCCAACGGAGGAAGCGGAAATTCGATTTTCGCAAGATTCTTAGGCGCAACATCAATAACCTTCGTACCGAAAGCATGACGCCTTTTATCCTTATTGAACCGGCCGGTTGCCATGTAATAAGAAATAAACTTTGCGTTCTGCTCAGGAGCCTTAATAACCGTTGCGTGGCCGCCAGTAACAATGTCAGAATCTCCAACCCACGCTACAGCCTTGCAAACGTCTTCAAGGTTTTCACTCGTGTTAGCGACAATGACATCACCGGGGTTAACTACAGCAAGTTTCTTTGCTTTCTCTTCCGGGACGTGCGCTATGACCTCTGCGGTTGCAGTACCAAATTTCGTATAAATCTGGCCATAGTGAATCGCGCCTACACCGGATTCAGAAAAATCGGTTTTCGGCATACCTGAACCACGGACAAGCTGCGCGAAGGAACCCAGGGGAACACGAGGACAGTCGAGGGCTTCGAAGAGCGAATCACGGTAGTACTCGTATTGCAGAGTACGCGCTTCCAGCTCCGCTTCCAGCTCCGCTTCCAGCTCCGCTTCCAGGTTCGTGAATTTGTCGAGAATTTCAACAATCGCTTCCTGAATCTCCAAGGGAGGAACAGGAATCTCGATATTCGAATACTTAGAAATCCACTGTCGAGCATGGTCAGACGAGTTATACACAATGCACTGCATTGCATAATAGACATACTTAAAAAGTGAATTAGTTCCACTCTTCAAAGTCAGCATTTTCATAGCACTCGACTTAGCTTTAAACGGGAATCCAACCCATTTAAAAGCAGTCGTAAAGTCATCGAAAATAATGACAGGCTCTTCCTCAGATGCAGGGTAAATACCCTCGGTCTCATTCGTATAACCGAGAATAAACGTTTTACCCGCAGTGAGTACCGGCGTAGGGTACGAGTCGTCATAGTCCTTAGACGACACAAGGTACTTCGTCGGCTGCTCATAGCCAAGGAGCTCACCCAGCGGGCGGTACTCCACCCCATCCGGGCAGAGTTCAGCCACCAGGCGGTCAATATAATTCGTCACCTCAGCCACGACTACTCGCCGCCTTCCAGGCGCGCCACAATAGCGTCAATCTCCACGCGCAACTGAGCCTGACGAGCCACAATACCCTCAATACGGGAATTCAACTCGACAATATCCACACGCTCACGCGTATCCTCCGGCTCAACCCAGCTCGACACCGCCAGGTTCGCCTCCTGCTCCAGCAGCTTCTCCACCGGAACCAGCGCCGAGAAATGCTCACGCTCCTCACGAGCTGCCAGCACCTCAAGAATCTTCTCACGGTGCGACTTACCCAGAATATTCTGGTTCGTGCCCTTATCAAAGAGCTGCGAAGCGTCCACGAACAGCACCGAATGGTCCTTACGGCGCCCCTTCTTCAGCACCAGAATGCAGGTCGCAATGCTCGTACCGTAGAACAGGTTGGCGGGCAGCTGAATCACAGCATCCACCACGTTCTGCTTCAGCAGGTACTCGCGAATCTTACGCTCCGTACCGCCACGGTACAGCACGCCCGGGAACTCAACGATAGCCGCCGTACCCGCCTCATCCAGCGACGCCAGCATGTGCATCGTAAACGCCAGGTCAGCCTTCGACTTCGGCGCCAAAACCGCCGCCGGAGCGTAACGGTCATCGTGAATCAGGGTCGGGTCATCATCGCCCTTCCACTTCGTCGAATACGGAGGGTTAGACACAATCGCACCAAACGGCTCCTCAAAATCGCCGCCCGCACCACCGCGGTGCTTCGGGTCAATCAGAGTATCACCGTGCGCAATACTGAAATCATCCACCGGCACGCCATGCAGCATCATGTTCATACGGCACAGGTTATAGGTCGTCAGGTTAATCTCCTGACCCACAAAACGCAGGCCGTCCGAGTTCTTACCCAGCTCACGCTTAACCTTCAACAGCAGCGAACCCGAACCACATGCAGGGTCATACACGGTACGAATCTGCTCGGCGTCACGGCCATCCATGGCGATCTTCGCCAGCAGCTCTGAAACCTCCTGCGGAGTGTAGTACTCGCCGCCGCTCTTACCCGCATTCGCCGCGTACATGCCCATCAGGAACTCGTAGGCGTCACCGAAAGCATCGTTCTCGCTATCCTCGTAGTCCTTACCCAGGTTCATGTCCGCCACAGCGTCCATGAGCTTGAGCAGGTTCTCGTGACGAGCCGCCGGGCTCACACCCAGCTTGTTGGAGTCCAGCACAAAGTCGTCGAAGAGGCCCTTCACGTTATTCTCAGACTCGGTGCCGCGCGCGGACTCTTCAAACGCCTTGAACACGTTCGCAAGGGTCTCATTCAGGTTCTGGTCCTGACGAGCCTTCGCGTGCACCACAGAGAACAGCTGCGAGGGCAGCAGCAGGAAGCCGCGCTCCTCCACCAGCATACGGCGGGTATCCTCATCAAAAGCCTCATCAGGAATCTGCTCAAAAGCCTGATCCAGACCGTACTTCTTCTCCACAAAGCGCACCTGGCTCTCAGAGAGGTAACGGTAGAAGAGCATACCCAGCACGTACTGCTTAAAGTCCCAGCCGTCTACCGAGCCGCGCAAATCATTCGCAATACGCCAAATCGTGGAGTGCAGCTGCGCACGCTCAGCGTTGCGGTTACGGTGCTCGTCAGTAGTAGCGGAAGAATCCGTAGACTGCGTCGTCATAGGGGCGGTCAACCTCTCATTAGTTATCGTTTCTAGTCGCAGAAACGTCAAAAGTTCGGGACCCGTGCGGTCCCGGTCGTACACATGCGCCAGCGCGAGTTCAGAAGCCCTGCTAGGTGGGAGCGTTCATAGCTTCCACAAGCCATTTCGTACCCGGCGGCGCGAACTCTTTCAGTATACGGGTTCCCCAGACCCCGCACTCGCCGGTTCGTCATCACTGAGCCTCCGCTGCGAAGCCCACCGCTAAACCACGCTCCCTCCCACTCCCCCGCCGAACCCTACTGCGCGGGAAATTCGGTCATGAGTTACGGACTTTGACCATGGGTTAGTGACTTTAGGCTGGGGTTTTAACCCCCACCAAAGTCACTAACCCATTACCAAAAATCAGCGCCGGGCTGAGGTGGCTACTCGGCAGCGTAAATCCGTGCCGATACCGCGCACCTCCCCCTCCTTCACAACCCGTTTAATGGCGAGAAGCCACATGTGTTTCGAGAAGCCACCAAAGAAGTGGCTTTTCGAAACACATGTGGCTTCTCAACCTAAGACCCACGGGGGCGGCTTTACATGTCGGGCCAGTCGCGGTGCAACGAGTACTCTGTATCCCCGTCACCGTTATCGTTCAGGTGCCAACGCTGACCAGTGCGAATATCGGCCTTGCGCAGGCGCGGGTTCGGATTATCCTTCTTGCCCATCGTGGGATCGTTCTTGCAGCCCCACCTGGTGTCATCGTAGCTGCAGTCACCGGCTACGCGTCCAACATCAACCCACCACACACGAATCAGCAGCGGGTCACTGGTCGCCTGCGGGGTCACTTCCATCATCTGCCACGGGCCGCCGTCCACGCGGAAACGAGCCGTGTAATGCACGGTCGCATACGCATGGAAATTACCCGAACGCTGGTAGGCGTAGCTGGTATCCGTCTGCCTCGGACGCTCACGAGGGTAGGTGGTCACGGGCCGACCAGCCGTGTAGTTGGTTGCCTGGTCGCCGTTGCCGTACTCGATGACATAGGAGGAGGGCATGAGCTCAATTTCGACGTGTCCGGCGAGCATGTCTGCTTCGAGGCGGTAGGGGCCTCCGTCATCGACGTAGAAGTTGATCTGGTCGCCCTTGTACACGTTGGGGTCGCCTTCTGCTCGTCCGGTGCCTGCGGGGTTGTTGTAGGACTGGTGGAGGGTCGGCTTGCCGGGCTCTAGCGATTCTGCTGCGTGGAGGATTTCCTCCATGACTTCTTCGTAGGTCGGGCCGGTGGGGCCGGGGCTGTCGGCACTGGTGAAAGTGCGGGTATCGTCGGGAATGCAGCTAGCAGAGGAAGGATTATGTCTGCCTCCACCGTGATCGATAGGAATTCCGTTTTCGTCTACGGTCATGTTTGTGAATTTAAATGTTCCTCTTCTTCCGCCTACAGTTTCGCATGACATAATATTGTGATTTTCATTGGCATAGGTAACTTTTATACCGTTTCCTTGATTTACCGTGGTATAGGTATATTGTGGTTGACTTGATTGGTTCGTGTTATTGTTTCCAGAATTAACATTTTCATTATTATTTCCAGATGTTTCACTACTTTTATCTCTGATTTTCTGCCTAGAAGTTTTATTTTGACATATTGCGGCTTTATTTCCTGATGAACATTCTACAGTGTTTGAATCTGCAAACGCGTAAGTCGACGTTGAATATAGAATCTGAAGACCTGCAATAGAGACTGCGAGGTATTTTCGAAATTGAGACATTACTAGTCATCAACTCCTTCGTAGCCCATAATTTCCCACTTTTTTCCATTATGCTTCAATTCGTATTTAAAAGTGTCATTGGTCTTATCGTCATTACTCCATCCACGCCAGCTACCATCATATTCAACATATATCTCGCGATTCCATTCTCGGTATGCCTTCCAGAAATACGTTTCTCCATCTTCGGACCACGGCGCACCATCAGCACGCAGGTTTTCTATTCCGTCAATTACCCAACCTCCGCGTCGATAAAGTCCTTCAATATCATCGTATTCTTTTAGTTCAACTTCAAAAGTCGGTGAAATGAATTGACGAGCCATTGAATAGTCACCAGTCTGCACACCATAATTACCCCATTTAATCCACGCATCCATCGTTTTGCGAAGACCTTCCAAAGACTTCTCACGGTAGCCATCTTCAGGGGCATTAGGCTTCGGCACATTCTGAGCAGGACCGTGCTTGTCAGCCGGGCGGTACTCCCCATCGGGTGCCTTTGAGCCACCCGAGTAGCCTCGGACAGTAGACGGGGTAGCGCTCGCCGAAGGTGACCCAGACGCCGCAGCAGAAGCCGAGGTCGTTTCGCTCGGCGCTGCGGAGGCGGTGGCTGCCGCCTCATTATTTGCCTGCTGGCCACACGCCGCAAGTAGGGCACCCAGGCCCACAAGTGCGCCGCTACCCAACAGGGTACGGCGGTTGAAAATGGTCGAATCCATAGAAGATACGCTCCTATCGTCGGTGATGGTGTGATATATGTGCATGTCGGGCCGTTATTCACGGGCCTCATTGACTGCCGGAAGGAAAACAGCCCCGTAGCGCACCACGCAAGCGCATCAATGCACTGTGGAACACTACAGTTACCACCCTACCGCATGTTTGCCGTCGTTTGCATTCTTTTGGTAGCTACGGTGATGAATCATCACTATTCGGATATTTCATTGCTTTATGCATCAAATATCTCTGTGCCCGCAGAGGCGCTGCCTCAGCAGAATTTGTGCCATGGTTTAGCGTCTTCGACCATGGCTTTTGACTACGACCAAAGACACTAACCTATGGCACAAATCCGTAGCTCATTACCGGGTCTCCACCCGGTCCGCGCAGTCCAAACAAAACGGGCGGCCCCGAACACATCCGTATCCGGGGCCGCCTGCTGCGGTTATTTAGAGCCTACGAGGCAATCTTTGCGATCTGGAACATGGACGCCGGCATCGGTCGGTCCAACGACCAGCGAATATGCATCGGCTTGGAGCCCTCGTGAGAAATGTATTTCACGGTGCCCAGGCACATGTAGGGTTCGGGGCCAAGCCTATTCTCCCTGTGCTGGCGGGCGAAGAGCACGATGCGTCGGCCTCGCTCCTCGTGGTGTTGGAAGAGCTGACCCGTCGGGCTTTCGGGGGATGTCGCGCTCTGAGAGTCCCACGCGAACTCGTCAGTGCTGATGGCGTAGTCCTTGTACATGGTGGCCGGGGAGAAGTGCTTCTCAGACTTCTCCAGCGTCACCAGTAGTGCGGTGGTGTTTGTCGGGTCGAAGGGCACAACACCGTTGACCACGCCGCCGGGTACCTTGAAGTTCTCCTCCTGGCCGCCCAGTCCGGCGAATAGTTCTTCGCGGGAGTAGAGAGCGTGAGTGCGCAGGGGGACGCCTTCGCCCTCAAAGAGCGGCAGGGTGGAGGTGGTATCCGTACCGGCGTTGAAGTTCCAAACGCTCTCCATTTCCTGCAGCATGCCGCGGTTCTTACGCAGAGTTGCCAGGCCCTCGTCGAGGCTGAACTTCTTGGTAGAACCGTCCCACTTGGCCTTCGGCCAGATGGAGAACAGTAGCATCCACGCGTGGCGGCGCTGTTCATCGGTCATGTCCTGCTCCAGGATGTCCGTGTTCAGCAGCTCCAAGTAGGCGTTAATGCGGAACGTGTCGTGCACGTGCGTGAGTGCCTTGACGCGCTTATTCGTCTCGACGGCCACATTGTCCTGGAAGGGAACCACCAGGTCGGGGTACAGTCCACTCGCGGCCTGGAGGCTGGTCCAGGTCGTTGCGACGGGCTTAGTGACACCGGGCAGGGGCACCTTGCTGCTACGGCCGTAAATCTGCGGCAGTCCCAGTCCGTAGTGGTTGATGAAGTCAATGACGGTCGGGCGAATATCGGGTTCCGTGGAGTTTCGGCGCATATCTTCCAAGTAGCTCTTTGCGGTGTCGATAAGGGCGTTCTGGTTCATGCGCAGGGACTCGCGAATCTTCTGGATGACCTGCTTCTGAGTCATCTCGTCCAGATGGAAGTGGCAGCCAGCCGGCAGCTCGGGGCTCTTAATATCCTGCTCAGTCAGGGTGCCTTGCCGCACAAAGGCACGGTACTTGTGGTGAACCATGAAGTTCTTGTTCTGGTGTCCCACAAAGTCGAGGACCGTCAGAACAGACTTCAACGGTGCACGGCGCAGACCGCGGCCCAGCTGCTGCAGGAAGAGGGTGAGCGACTGGGTAGGGCGCAGCATCAGGAGGGTGTCGACGCTCGGAATGTCGACGCCCTCGTTGAACAGGTCCACGGTGAAGATCGTGGTCAGCTCGTGCGCTTCGTCTGCAAGGTTCTTCATGACCTCGGCGCGGCGTTCGGCGGAATCTGTACCTACCAAGAAATCAGCGGGAATACCGATCTCGTTGAACTTCTGCGCCATGTATTCGGCGTGCTTCACGCTCACGCAGAACCCGAGCGCCTTCATGCGCAGGGGGTTGTCGACCTTCTCGCGCAGCTCCTCCACGATGATGCGCAGGCGGCGTTCAGCCTCGCCCTTGGTGTACAGGTTCTCCAGGGCGTTTTCGTCGTACCGGCCGCCTCGAACGTTGATGCGGCGCAGGTCGGTGCCGTCGGCAATACCGAAGTACTGGAAGGGTACGAGGAGGTGGTCTTCGAGCGCGTCCCACAGGCGGATGGAGGTTGCCACGTAGCCATCAAAGTACTTGTCGGCGATGTTCACCCCGTCTTCTCGCTCGGGGGTTGCGGTCAGGCCGATAAATTCGCGGGGCTCAAAATAGTTGAAAACTTTGTCCCAGCTTGCAGCCTTAATGTGGTGACATTCGTCCATGATGATAACGTCGAAATAGTCCGGCGCATAATTTTCGAGGGCGACACCTGACAACGTTTGAATGGTCGCAAAAACAGCCTCATTATATTCAGGCTTTTTGCTGCCGGTCAGGAGCTCACCGAAATTACCTTTTAGCATGACGTCGCCGAAAGTACGGCGCGCCTGGTCAAGGATTTCTTTGCGGTGCGCAATAAAAAGCAGCTTCAGCTTTTTGCCGGACTGCTCGCAGAGGCGCCTGTAATCGAGAGCCGAGAACACGGTTTTGCCGGTGCCGGTTGCGGCCACGGCGAGGTTGCGGTGGCGGCCCTTAGAACGAGCGTTCTGCATTTCTTCAAGCATGCGCACCTGATGCGGGAACGGGTGCACATCCAGCAGGGACGAGTCGATATCGTACTCCAGGCCCTTGCTTTTACGGCCGGTAATATCCGCCTTGGCTAGGGCAGTGTCGAGCTCCTGTTTATCCTTGTCAGAGGCGGTGTAAAGAGTGAAATCGCCGCTCTTCCAGTAGCTTTCAAACAGGCCCTCAAACTGGCGAATCAGGCCGGGCGTAATCGGGTTGGAGATGCGAACATTCCACTCCAGGCCGTCAGTGAGCGCGGCACTGGACAGGTTCGAGCTGCCCACATAGCCGGTGGACATGCCGGTATTGCGGTGGAACATCCAAGCCTTCGCGTGCAGGCGGGTGCTGTCGCCCTGGTAACTGATTTTTACCTCGGCACCGTACTCTTCAACGAGGCGGTCGATAGCCTTGCGGTCAGTTACGCCCATGTAAGTGGTGGTAATAATGCGGAAAGGAATACCGCGATTTTTAATAGCTTTAAGCTGCT